>Ga0207905_1000445_pt1 | contig 9712 bp, 10 predicted proteins | sample LinPmetageLP49_FD_184060 | JGI IMG/M metagenome (GOLD analysis project Ga0207905, IMG submission 184060) | Marine viral communities from the Subarctic Pacific Ocean - LP-49 (SPAdes) | ecosystem: Environmental > Aquatic > Marine > Oceanic | place: Pacific Ocean | collected 2011-08-27 | reverse complement strand
GCGAGTACGACATGAAGCTAGACGGTAAGGTGGATGATGTTAAGTCTGCCTCACCTTGGTCATACACCAATAAGTTTGCAAGCTTTGAAGCACTTAACTCAGGTGATGGCTTTGGTTATGTACCGCAGCTTGTAGGCTATGCAGAAGCAGAAGACGCTGCTGTAGGTGGCTGGTGGGTAATCAACAAAGGTACAGGAGACTTTAAGTATGTTTCTGCTGCTAACGTAGATAAAGATAAAGTCTTAGATAACATGAAGGATACAGTGGCCTACTTAGATGAAGACAAACCCTTTAGGCGTTGCTTTGAGTCAGAGCCTGAGACATTCTACAAGAAGCCTACAGGCAACATAAAGCTAGGCAGGTCATGTGGCTTTTGTGATTACAAGAAGCGTTGCTGGCCTACGTTACAGACACTTCCATCTGTGATGTCTAAAGCTAAGGAGCCTCCAATGATAGACTACGTACACCTTGAAGTTCCACAATAAAGGTAGATACCGCAGTGGCCTAGAGAAACAGATTGCTGCGGTACTAAAAGACTGCCAAAAGAAAGTTAGGTACGAGGCACTAAAGATTGAGTGGGAAGACTTAAGATACAGAACTTACACACCTGACTTTGTACTAGATAATGGTATCATAATAGAAACTAAGGGTATATTTGACAGCGAGGATAGACGTAAACACTTAGAGATACACAAGCAACACCCTGAGTTAGACATACGCTTTGTATTTAGTAACGCAAAGGCTAAGCTATACAAGGGCGCTAAGTCAAGATACTTTGAGTGGTGTGACAAAAATAACATACTATGGGCGCACAGAATTATACCTCAAGAGTGGCTAAAGGAAAAAGGTAAGCCTATAAGAGTAGACAAGATACCACTTAAGACTAAGAGGAGAACTTAATGAGTGACGAACCTAGAGTAGACATAAAACCTGGCGAAATGGCCTTAGTTATAAGAGCTATTAATTGGGAAGACGGTGAAGATTGGGATGGTGAGATAAATACATCCATGCTTATGAATCCAGATGGTGATGTACCAGTACAAATACGTGGTTACATGATGGATATACTAACTATGATGTCTGCCTTCTTAGACTACGCTCAAGATAATCCTGACATATATGATTTAGTAGAGAAAAGAAGAAATGAGCTAATGGGTATTGACATTGTTGAAAAACCTGCTATTAGTAAACCTAATGTTACTAAGAAAGGTAATGTTTATACTATAAACAAGTGGACTAAGACAGAAGGAAACTGCTAATATGAATGACTTAACAAAAGAGTTTAGCTTAAAAGATATGTTTGATGGTACAGACTACGACACAAGCGATACTCCACATGAGACTGCTTATGATCCTGTAAATCATCCAGTACACTACAATTATAGTGGCATAGAGTGCATCGAAGCTATAGAAGCAATGACAGAGAATATGTCAGGCTCTACAGCACCACACGCTGCTAACGTACTAAAGTACTTGTGGAGACATGAGTATAAGAATGGTTTACAAGATATTGATAAAGCTATTTGGTATCTAAACAGACTTAAAAATCGTTACAAGGAGTTACATAAATGATCAACCAAACAGACATAGAAGCTTTTGAGTACTACAACGATATGACTATAGATATATCTATGACTGAGTACAGTGAATTTGCAGAGAAAACAGCTATCTACCCAGAGGAGGCAGAGATAGTTTACCCAGCGCTGGGACTAGCAGGAGAAGCTGGTGAGGTAGCCAACAAAGTAAAGAAGATGATCCGTGATGATAGACTTGATAGAGATGCTATTGCATCCGAGCTTGGTGACTGTTTATGGTACATCGCAGCACTTTGCCGTGACCTTAATGTGGACATGGCCTCTATAGCTAGAAAGAACTTAGACAAACTTAGTATGCGTAAACAGAAAGGTACATTACAGGGCAATGGTGATGCAAGATAATACTAAAGACTTTAATATAAACGTATCAGTAAGAGTTGATCCAGAAGAAAACTTTTTACCTATTGATGGTAAGAATGAAGAAGCAGTAGAAGATGTAATAAGAAACCTGCTATACGATGTAGATGGTTTAGTTGTAGATAAATTAGAGGTGAGAGAGAAATGAGTAACTACCTACCAACAGATTACCAGAGCTTTATTGCTCTGTCACGCTATGCCAAGTATTACGATAGCAAAGGACGTGAGACATGGGGCGAGACTGTGGGCCGCTACATAAACAATGTAGTAGCACATCATGTAGACCCAGCTACAAAATCAGAGGTTGAGGAAGCAATACTTAACTTAGAAGTAATGCCTAGCATGAGAGCTATGATGACTGCTGGCCCTGCACTAGAGCGTGACAACACTGCTGGCTACAACTGTAGCTACCTAGCCGTAGATGACCCTAAGTCCTTCGATGAGGCTATGTTCATTCTCTTGTGTGGTACTGGTGTTGGGTTCAGTGTTGAGAGGCAGTATGTCTCCAAGCTCCCTGAAGTGCCTCAGTTGTTCTACAGTGATACTACTGTCGTTGTCAAGGATAGCAAAGAGGGGTGGGCTAAGGGGTTTAGACAAGTGTTGGCACTCCTGTGGGCTGGTGAGATACCACAGTGGGATGTATCTCGTGTACGTCCTGCTGGTGCAAGACTAAAAACCTTTGGTGGTAGAGCTAGTGGCCCTGCACCTCTAGTTGATCTCTTTAACTTCTCTATCACTATCTTTAAGAATGCACAGGGACGTAAGCTCTCTAGCATTGAAGCCCACGATCTTATGTGTAAGATTGGTGAGGTAGTAGTTGTAGGTGGTGTACGCCGTAGTGCTATGATTTCTCTATCTAACCTTAGTGATGATCGTATGCGTCACGCCAAGAGTGGTCAGTGGTGGGATACAGCATCTTGGAGAGCCTTGGCTAACAACAGTGTCAGCTATACTGAGAAGCCTGACATGGAAACATATATGCGTGAGTGGCAAGCACTAGTAGAGAGTAAATCAGGAGAGCGTGGTGTATTTAATCGTGAGGCAAGTAAGAAACAAGCTGCTAAGTATGGTAGACGTGATCCTAACTACGACTTTGGAACTAACCCATGCAGTGAGATCATATTACGCCCAAACCAGTTCTGCAATCTTACAGAGGTGGTTGTACGGGCCACTGACACGCTTGAAGACTTGGAGCGAAAAGTCAGACACGCCACTATACTTGGGACGATCCAAAGCAGTTATACAAAGTTCCCTTACTTGCGAAAGGTGTGGCAGCATAATACAGAAGAAGAACGACTGCTTGGTGTGTCACTCACAGGGATAATGGATAACCCACTTATGACCAGTAACAATAAAGGTCTTGATAAAACATTGGAGTACTTAAGAAATGTCTCTGTCTCTACTAATTTTAAATGGTCTAAGCGTTTGGGTATACCTGCGTCTACTGCAATTACCTGTGTCAAGCCATCGGGAACGGTATCACAACTTGTGGATAGTGCGTCTGGTATCCATGCTAGGCATAGCCCATATTATGTCCGTACTGTACGTGGTGATGTAAAAGACCCACTTACTAAGTTCATGGCAGACAAAGGTATTCCTAGTGAACCTTGCGCTATGAAGCCTGACTCTACAGTTGTGTTTAGCTTCCCACAGAGATCACCAGAGGGTGCTGTAACTCGTAACGACATGACTGCTATAGAACAGCTAGAGACTTGGCTAACCTATCAAAGGCATTGGTGTGAGCACAAGCCTAGTGTAACTATCTCAGTCAGAGATGAAGAGTGGATGGAAGTTGGAGCTTTTGTTTACAAGTACTTTGATGAGATGTCAGGTGTGTCTTTCTTGCCACACTCTGATCATACTTACCAGCAAGCACCCTATCAGGACTGCACTAAGGAACACTATGAAGAACTGCTACAGTCTATGCCTAAAGGTATTGATTGGACTGAACTATCTAAGTACGAGAATGAAGACAACACAGCAGGTATGCAAACGATGGCGTGTAGTGGTGACTCTTGTGAGATAGTAGACTTGGTATGAGGAATACAATATATACAGTGGTAGGGCGGCAAGGCTGCACCTACTGTTCTAAAGTTATGGGTATGATTACAGATAAGGGTGGCATAGCTACTTATTATTCTCTTGATGATACTAAATGGATACTTGACTTATTCAAAAAAGCTGGTATAACAACTGTACCCCAAGTGTGGGATATAAAAGGTAATCACATAGGTGGTTATGAAGAACTACAACAACATCTAAAAGGAGAACAAAGATGATTGAATTTTACACACTAGCACTTCTTACTTACGGCGTAGCTGTCGAAGTAGTAATACCTGTAGCACAAGCTGGCATCGCACTCGTTCAGGGTCTAGTCTAATGGCTTGGGTTCTGGTGTTTATAATGTTTAACCACGGGCTACATTACGCTCAAACTAGTCCTTATATGTATGACAAGTATGACGATTGTAGGGCAGCAGCTACGGAGCTTAAGAAGACATTACTAAATACCAGACCCAACGACTCCGCTAATGTGGTTACGTTCTGCGTAAACCTACCAAAGGAAATATAAACTTGCAATTAGAGCTTTTTAAAGGTAAAGACAATACAGATATAGAAGAAGAAAAAGAAAAGGAGTGCTATGTATGTAATAAAACTAAGCCTTGGACTAAGCAATACTTTGGTATTGGGGTGTCCTGTAAGTCAGGTGTAGTACATTTAAAAGGTATATGTAAAGATTGTGACAATGAAGCTAGTGTTGTAAGGAACATACTTAGAGCTAAGCATATAAAAGACTTAAAAGATACATGTGATTGCTGTGGTAGACACGTTTCTAAAACAAAGAGAGGTTTTCATTTAGATCATTGTTATAAAACAGGTGTGTTTAGAGGTTGGCTATGCCCTCAGTGTAATAGGGGTTTGGGTAACTTTGGTGAGAATGTAAATGGACTAGAAAAAGCTATAAAGTATCTGAATACAGAACGATAAGCTATACAAAAGCAAAAGGGGCCAAGCGGCCCCTCTTTCTATTTAGTCATGTATACTTTTAAGATAGTCAATGTAGTCCATAAAGTATTGTAACTCTGCGTAGGACATATCTTGTACTGACCCGTCAAAGTCAAACCTATCCCTCATAACCTTTAAGGCTTTATCTCTGTGGTTCTTAGAGCCTGACATCATAGCCTTACGCCTGATAGACAGTATTACTTGTTCCTGAGTTCCATACTTACTTAAAGACTTTCTTACGTCTTTCTTTACTTCAGATAAAGTTTCCTTAAGCATTATACGTCTTTCAGATAGTCCTGCCTCTTTGAAATACTTGCTGCTTAGTAGATGCTGCATCTGAAGCTCTAAGATAGGAGCTATACTAGTGTTAAACACTTTGTCGTACTCAGGTAGCTTAGACCTCTCATTAGCAGTCCACGGCTGCATTTCTGACATAGAGTAAGCCCTCTCTGTAGACGTTCTAGCTGGTTTTATAGTAACACCAAAGATACGAGAAATAGGATTGGCATCCTGTATTGTACCCTCACGAGTAGCTACTCTTAACTCTTCACCTGTTACACTTTCAGCTTTATCTGTAAAGGCTTCTAGTATATTATCAAAGTATTTAGTTGCACTCTGAGTAAACACAGCACCACCTTTAGCTTGACGTACATCTTTAGCTGCATCTGTATCTGTAATAAAGCCTGTAAGTTTATTTACAGCATCAAGAGGCCGTGTAAACCCTGCAGTAAAGTTACCTGTTATCTTACCTAAAGCCATAAAAGAAGCTTTACGAGCACCTTCATCCTGGTTTACTAATACATCCATTATATTGTTTATATCATTACCAAACTGTGCATCACGAGCAAACTGACCAACAGCAAGCTGAGTACCCATTTCCTGTAGGAGTTCTGGAGGTACAGTCTCCCCCTGTTTACTTAAATTACCTACACGTCCTGCAGCTAAAAATAATGAGAAGGGGAATGTGTTCTTAGCATCTACGATAGTACCACCACCTGTGTCTAACTCGTTATAAGCTAAGCCTTTCTTTTGCTTTTCTTCATCGTAATGCATGGCAAGACCTATAGAAGTCATACCAACTAAACTACGCGCTGCAGCTTCAACTGTTTCTACATTGCGCTTCTCTGACTTTACGATAGCCGACATAGCTTCAACAGCGCCTCCTACACTCCACTGATATGCTGTGGCTAGGGTATTATTAAAGAACCTACCAAAGGGGAGTATAGTACCAAGAACAGGTGTACTAGAAAACTTTTCTACTAACTTAGCTACTTCACCTAAAAGTTGATCATCAGTAGTATAGTCTTTAGAATAAACAGACTTCATTGTGCTGTCTAAGGCATTACCTATAACACTATCATCAATCTTATCTAAATCACCGTCAGATAATACTTGTTGGAATGTCTTACCCTTCTTTAAACGTAAGTACTTGTCCATCTCAGTCATAAACATTTGAGACTTAGTAAACGTATCTTGAATACGTACACCTGTCAGCCTATTCATGGCGGTGGTCATACCTTCTACATTTTTAAACCATTTAGCATTTGGATCAATGCCGTATCGACTACCACTACGTTCAACTCCACCAGTTACACTTTCAAACAATACTTTCTGTACATCTTTGTGCTGAGATAAAAACTCCATGTAAGCGTCATGGGTAGTATAAGGGTCCATCAAGTTACGTATTTTCTGAGCTTGTATAGTCCTGAATACACCACCTATACGTAAGGACTCACGCCCTGCTTTAGTTAAGTTACCGCCCATAGCTAATCCAGACGTGTAAGCTCCTGCCATACTTGTTAAGTCAGCTACAGTAGAGCCTACATAGAATTGACCAAAGCCCAGAACGTTAATAGCTGATGTAGCAGGAGAGGATACAAGCAATCTACGCCATACGCTTTGAGTATAGCCACCCAGCTTCATACGTTTAACTTTATCAGCTTCTTCTTCTAAGGCTTCTTTAATCTGTGGGTTGCGTACCATGTTATCCATAGTCTTAACGCCATGAGCTAGGCCAGCATCTACAGCCTTACGTGTCTGTGACATAACATTACCTAGCTTCATACCATTACTTACCTTAGCTGATATAAAGTCACCCAATGCCTGTGCAACCTCTGTAGTATCGCCTAGAGTATATCCAGCTAAAGGTTGCATACGCTTAGCTATATTTTGTATCTCACTCTGTGGCATCTGCTTAAGTACATTAGTCATAACATCTGTTATACGTAAGTTTTTGTTAAGCTTCATACCACTATCTTTAAACACGTTAGCTATACCACCCTTACCATCTGGGCCAAGCATAATATCATATAAAAGCTCAGCAGGTAGAGTACTAGTTTCAAACAAACTATTACCACGCTTTACTTTCTTCTCCCAATCATCAATAGTTTTTTTAATATGTGTAGATATTTGATTCACTTTATTTTCAGGTAAAGCTATAAGCATTGCAGCCTGTATGTCTGACTCTGCTTCTGCTTTCATAGTCGCTTCTTTAATTTTAAGACCTGTATTGTCTAGTCCACTAGCACCCTTAAACTTACCACCTAATAACTGAGCACCACCACCTACAGAACCTAACAAAGAGCTAAATCCTGTCTGTAGTTTACTATATTCTTCCTGCGCCCCTACATCTAACATAACACTTTGTATCTGATAGTCGTTTAGCATAGAAAGTGTAGCGTCTGCTGCTGTGGTAGCATATAAAGACTTTTTCAAGCTCTTCTTATTTATATCATCTATAAACTCTTTTCTACCTCTCCGTTTAGCCATTAATAGAAAATTCTGCTTTTCTCTCTCTGCTGCACGTATACGCAGTGCTCTAGCGGCTGGTCCTTTTACACCTTTCTCAACTAATCTAAGAGCTACACGCTCTGAAGCTTCTTGCGCTACTTTTTGTGCAGCTTGAGATGTCGCACCATTCTGCATGGCATCCTTACCAGCCTGTATTGCAGACCTCTTTACGAGTTCTTTTCCTGCTTGTGTTACACCTAAGCCTACTAATTTAGACACGCCACCAGTAAGTATACCTACGTAGTTACTAGGGTCAGAAGCTGCAGCACCTATGTAATCCTTAACACCATCTACAGCACCAAAGAAACCGTCATTTACAAATACGTTACCTAGCTTGTCATACAACTCGTATGCATCTTTAGCTATTACTTTATCTTTCTGTTCTGCTTTACTTATATGTCTAACTTCACCAGAGGTAGAAACAAGATTTGTATTAAACCTACGCATATGATCTACAAAGTCCTCTACTACAGTATCACCCTCTTTATCTAGGTATTGACTACCTTTACGCGAGATCATGTATTTCCTGATCTTGTCTAGGTTCTGGCCTATCTTAAGGTCATTCTTGCGTAACTTAGTTCCCATATCTACAGCTACATCTTTATCTTGTATACTACCTGCTCCATACTTATCTTTAAACTGAGCTAAGTTAAGAGTAGTAGACTGACTTTCTTCTTCGTCTTCCTCTTCATTCATCAGCATTGTGTTTGTCTGATCCGACAGTCTAGTAGATGTAACAGTTTGTCCATACTTCTTATTGAAGTCCTCTAACGACAGTGTAGCCATTACTTATTCTCCAACTCTTTTAATGCTCTCTTACCTACAGTCTCTACTAAGAATAGCTTTCCAGATGGCAGTATCTTGTTATTCTTATCAGCCCATTCAGATAGCGCTCTAATAATATCCATACTGTCTTTAACTTCTTTCTTTATTAAAAACTCTACCATATCAGAACCAGAGTTTGCCACTAAAGACATATCCATTTCTGTAATTTCACTAGAGTCTTGTAATGCCTCTAATTTCCACATGGGCGTATCTGTAAGTTTAGAAATCTTTTCTCTGACTGACTTAGGAAATACCTTTCGTTCCCCTTGAGGGTTATTATTGGCTTCAAACTCTTCTTGTTCACGTTCTTCTTCCGTTAAGTCTATCTTTTTTTGTGAGTCAGCAACCCTAGTTGTAGTACCCTCTGTATTAAACATTCTAGCTAGGCGTGAGCCTGACAGAGACTTAAAGTCTTCAGTATCATCTTCCTTGCTTAACTCTTTGATAGTTAAGTTATTATAATCTTTATTTAATACGTTATCAGGTATATAACTTAGATCAGAGCCATTTACTTTGTATGGTCTATTTAAGTTCATTCCTGGTACTTTAACTAAATATGTCTTTTCTGGATCAGCACTGTTTTTAAACTCTATTCTAGCTAAGCCATCTGCAGTAGAGAAATCCTCAAACAGTATGCCAAGTTTACTTTCAGGTAAACCTGCTTCCTTTCTTTGTGATCTAGTCATACTTATAGCTTGATCACGAGTAATAGATAGTGAGTCTATCTGTGGTATACTACCTTTTTCCATATCATTTAAGTTAGGTGCAGCAGGTATTTTATTTTTATCACTATTAAACATTGAATAAGCAGCTTGTGCAGCTTCTAAATCTAGTGTATCTGAACCAATAGTTGCCCCTGTAATTACACCTTCAGCATTCATACTAAACTCTACTGTAGTACCATCAATTATATCAGGATTCTGTAACTTTACTGTATTATTTGTTGATGCTACTACATTACTATTTTCTGAAACTGGTATCATATCGTCCATACTTACAGTTTCTCCTGTACTATTGTCAACTAAACCATCAAGTAAGTCATCTAGGTACTCCTTACCCATATGCCTCTCTATTTGTGATTTAAGATTAGTTGACCCTGTAAGTATCTGAGTTCCATACTTAGCAAACAAACCATCATAG
>Ga0207905_1000442_pt1 | contig 9722 bp, 17 predicted proteins | sample LinPmetageLP49_FD_184060 | JGI IMG/M metagenome (GOLD analysis project Ga0207905, IMG submission 184060) | Marine viral communities from the Subarctic Pacific Ocean - LP-49 (SPAdes) | ecosystem: Environmental > Aquatic > Marine > Oceanic | place: Pacific Ocean | collected 2011-08-27 | reverse complement strand
TTTTCCTTATATATTCGGCCAACGTAGGATGACCCGCTTCTTTGATTGCATTATATACCGTAGTACGGTCACTTTGGATAGCCTGTTTCATATAGATAACAAGCAGCTTCTCTATGCTATCACGGTACGCAATAGCCTGATCCCGTAACGCAGGGTGAGCGTCTTCGGAAAAGGCAACGATCTTACCTACGCATCGGTGCGCTACTTCTTCCGCCGTAAACCCGCGATTATCCGTTGTTTCAACCTCAACCTTAAACTCGCCAAAAGCCATGTTGTTCATTGTTTCGCCCTAACTATCTGCCCTGTGCGGTACTCATCTGTAACCTCTTTTGCCTCTCCCAGCATCTTGAGGCCCATAATAGCTTCGCCAAACCGTTTTTCGTACAGAACCTGCAAATCCTGTTCACCCTTCATAAACACGTAGGCTTCCATCAAAGAGCCGTAAAGCAAAGCGACCTCTGCGTTCTGACTAATCCAAGATTCTGTTGCATCAGCACTAACAGCAGACAGAACACCTGTTGCTCCGCTAGAACTGCCTGTTATTGTTTCGCCAACAGTAAAGTCACCCGCAGGAATAACCACCTGTAAGGTTGTAGAAGACGGCACAGTTTTAACAACAGCAGACTGCAAACTGGTAGAACCCGTTGCCTTGTCGCTTGTAGTAAACGTGCCGCTAACACTTGTCATAGTTAGCGTAAACGTGCTTTGAGTTAGACTAGTTGGGCGATAGAAGTAATGCAACTCAACCGTGTAACCGCTATCAGGTGTCGGAGATATTATAAAGTTATCAACATCAAACTGCCCGTAGTAACGCGGAGAACCCGTAGTAGCAGGATTTGGATTAAATGACTGTATGTAGTCTGCGTCTTTGAAATCTAAAAAACCTTGGAAACCTTGGGCGTTGGTAAAAGACAAAGAAAATGGCGCAAGAAAATCAGAAGGACACGTTAAAAACTTGTTTGAATCACTCATAACTCCGCTGGCGTTGCGTTGAAACAGACTTAACTGAACGTTTTTTAAAATACGTTCTTCCGTGTTTCTGATAAACACAGGTAAATTGTTGACAAACGTGGTTTCATCGTTTTCAGTATAGTCTTTTATAGCTTGCTTTAATGTCGTGTATGTATAGCTCATGTTGTTACCGTGACCTCTCCTACAGACCCTTCAGCCTTTAATCTATTGCCAGTAAAACCTAAAGCATCGCCACGGTATCCAACAGGATTAAAGCCATATTGTATAGTTCTTTGCTCTTCTAAGTTAGATTCTGGTCTAGGGTCTTTTAAGGCTTGTGGGTCTGGTCGCGCTCTTATTGGTCGCAGTTGCGGCTCTTTGCGTTCCCATTCATCTTTGCCAACCAGCAAGCCGTTCCATTCTTTGCGCATATCTCGCAAACGATACCTAAAACCAGATCGGTCAGATATGCCATATGCCCACTTGCCTGTGGCGTACCTAGACATATCTGTAGTTCCTCAAGTCGGGTGAAACCCTAAATGAAGCTCTATCGCGGTCTTCATCCATAGCTCTGTTCATTTCTTCTTCGTATATAGGTTTCAGTATTTGCAAACGCTCTGGCGCTCTTTTCATGGCAATATAGTACGCTAAACCAGCGGCAAGACATGGATAAAACCTAAAGGGCATATCTACCGTATTTACATAAGTGTCGGCATCATCCATACGTGTTAAAGCATCATATATAACTACATCTGTGTCATTGTCGGGCAAAGGCCACAGTTTTAAGTTTGGGGTTATTTGCCTGTCAACAAAAAACTGTGTGGGTCTTCCTGTAGTCGTTTTAGTTGGAATGCTTAGATATTCGTCCCTGCTGATTCTACTAAGCGCATAGTCGGTGCCACTTCTACGAACCACCAGAGACAAAATATCAATTACATCTGCGCTAAGATCGGTTTCACCATCACCGCTAGTGACGGTAAAGCTGCGTTGCTTGATCGTCCACTGATTCAAACCACGATTGGCCCAATCTGCAAACAAAAGATTTAAAGACCGTTTCGCTGTTTTTAAGTCATAACCTGTTCGTGCTTCCAAGCCACAACGCTCAAAAGCCTCTTCAATGTAGTCAGCTACATCTAATTCAAAGTCTTTTGAGCTTGATACGGTCATTTTATTCCTCGTTATAAAGGTTGTCGAAAACCCTGTTAACATCTAGCGTGTAGTCTAAGTCAGATTTAGAATAATGTATATGCTGTGATGGTTTAAAATCTGGCGCTCCCTCACCTGTTTCAAACCACGCTGGGTGTGTGACCCTTACCCTGTTGTTTGGCAACGCAACTATATTGCCTGTCCATTCGCCAGCATCCAAAAGCTGCAATACATGAGCCTGTTTATGTTGCGCTGGATCGTCCGCTACGTCTGTATCTGTGTAGTCTACAGTAAACATATATTTGGCAGGAAAGAACCCGCCATCTATTTTAGCCATCCAAGGGCAAGGTGTTGCTCTGTCTAGCGTATATACAGCGTGTGTATGGGACGGGCAGTCCCAAGGCTGCGCTGCATGCACTGGCATAGCTTCAGGCCACTCTTCAAACGACTCATCGGCTACCAAAGCCGTTATAGGCATTCTTGCCCACATAGCCCCACCATGAACGTTTTCATCGCCGTCTTCGTCCGCCTCACAACCCGTAAAGATAATTTGGAAACTCAAACATCTGTTCGGCATTGTAGTTACGGCTATAGCCATAGCATGCAGAAATTCGCCGTGATAACGCTCATGGTTGACCGTATATTCACGACGAACCCAACACTTAAAGTGCGGTATATTGCTTTGCAAAAATGGCATATTATACCACCTGCTTACCCAATCTTTTTGCTGCGGCTTTAAGTTGCGCAAGAGTCATTGCGCCGCCTTTAGCTCCGCCTTTTGTAGCCATACCGCCGCCGCGCATTTTAGCAACTTTACCGCCGCCGCGCATTTTGGCAACTTTACCGCCTTTAGCGTAACCTTTTTTAGCCATACCACCGCCGCGCATTTTGCGAACGCCGCCTTTGGCTGCACCTTTTTTCTTCATAACCATAGTATTCTCCTAAGTTAGTTTGGTACGTTTTCTTCTGGAATTTTTGCCACCAGACATGACAACACCGCAACCATTTGCAACCATAGTTCCCGGTATTTTCTTACCATTAAATGGTCGTTTGGCTTTTGTTTCTGCTACTGCACCCCCATTTTCCATCTTGCGGACTTTGGCTTTTTTAGTATTAGCAACCACAGTTTTGCCTTTTCTACCCGCAGATTTTTTCTTACGTGCTGTTTTAGCTCTCTCATCTTTAGAAAGACTTTGGGCTTTTTTGCGGGGCAAACATCTATCAGGGTTTTTCTTATCTTTAGAAGTGCCGCACTTGCCTTGAATAGAACCGTCAGTGCCGATTCTAACCCAATCCTGATTGACCCAATCTTTCAGCGCACCCATTATGATTTCTTCTTCTTTTTGCCCTTTGCGCCTTTTGCATAGTTAGGGTCTTTGCAATACTTAGATGCAGCCATGTTCGCATACGCAGATGGGTACGTGTCAAAAGTTCTCTGCGCCCAAGCCTTTCCCGCAGGACAAATCTTACTGCCCTTAGATTTTTTAGAAGCACCTTTTGATTTGCGAGAATATGCCATTAACATTTCCACCTTTTTCTAGCTTGGCGAAGTCTACTATTAGGGTCTTTAGCAGCTTTAGGAAATTTTTTCATTTGGCCTGCGGATCGTGCGCAATAAGACTTGCGCCGCTTGGCATCTTTGCTGCCTTTTTTAACTTTGCCAGTAACCGCTGTTTTTAACTTGGAACCCGGATTTGCTCTTCGATGTGCCTTTACTCCGTCTTCAGTCATTCCCGCCCCAGACTTAGTGGGGCGGTAATTTTTCTTGTTTCTCTTTATAGGCTTGTCAGCCATCAACCATACTCTTTTTTCATTTTCAGAATAATGGTGTATGTGTCAGCAGAAGTATGACCAACAGTTGTAAATAGCACGTCACCATTTACCCCACTGCCAGCGTTGTTTGTTAAGCCGCCAAAAGTTGAGTAATTATGGTTGCCGCTTTGGTTTTCGCCAAGTTCAATGCAGAATACATTTGTAGTAGCGTTCCAAAGTATTTGGACCTTCATACCAATGCACTGCCACCAAATTTCCTCAATGACAACGCCCGTACAGGCGCTGCCATGTGAGTTTGCGGCTAAAGCACTTACATCAACTTTAACAACAGCAGCTTCACCGCTACCGTCAGATACATTGGTAAACTTCTGAACAACGTTTCTGTCGCCATCTATGATTATTTGTGTTGCTACAGCATCAGCCATTTCATCATTCCTTAGCCGTTATCAAAGTCTACGTTCATTCCAGTAATTCTGATCCAAATTTTACCAGCAGTGTACGCTGCGTTAGTAGCCGCGCCTTGAACTAGATAAATGTACTTTTTAGACAAAGCAGCCATAGTAGCAGCCGAGTCAACAGCGTTGTAGTAACCTAAAGTAAGGTCGCCGTTGTTCATCATCTGAGTTCCGCTGGCTACAGCCGCGCCTGACGCGGTTGTTCCCGTAGCTGAAATGTCTACATTAATATCTGGATCACCGCCTGTAGGAACCTCTACGCAACCAAATTCTAACAGGATTGGAATACCGTTAACTTCTTTTGTAAGTTCTGCAATGTACGCATTGGCAGAAGTTCCGACACCAATAATACGATCCGCTGAAGCTGATCCAACAAATCCACCGTGAAGGTCAATAAGAATAGACGTTACGATAGTACCGCCAACCTTGTTAACAAAAGTGTTAATAGAAGCATCAGCAATACCAGAGCCGTGCGCGTTGGGCGTGATGCCAAAGATAGTTGCACCCGTATCTAAGCTGGCATTGTTTGCGCCTGCGGCAGTAGCCGTTCCAGAAAAACCGTTTGTATCAACAACATTGTTAATGCCAGAAGTTGGAACCGTTTGAATTTCAAACTGCTTTTGAGATATTGCGCCAGTAGTGCTGCTTTTGGTAACTTGCTGAAAGCCGTTTTCAGACCGTACTGGTCCGTTAAATGTAGTGTTAGCCATGTTATGCTCCTGTCGTGGCTAGTGTCAGACGCATTATGCGACTGTCAGGGATAATGGAACAATACACAATAAACAAAAAAAAGAAAGGGGGCAGTTAAACCGCCCCCAATCAAAACCAAACATTTGTTCGGGTTACGCGCCGGGTGAACCGAATACGCAACGTGGGTCCGAGAAACCAAATGAATAACGCTCACGCGCTTTAAAGCGCATGTTACCTGTGTCGAAGTCTGCTTCCATGTTTGTACGCATGGGAGAACGCTCAAAGTGCTTGAAGCCGTTTGGCGCGTCAGTCTTCAGGAAGAAAGCATCAGTATCGGTCAGGAAGTGGTTAATGGTGTAACCCTCTGGGACCATACCCATGTTTTTCATCGCGTTAATGTCATTGTCAGCAGTGCCGGGACGCAAGGTCGATTCCAGCAAACGGTCTGCAATGAACTGAAGCTGTGGTGGAATAATCAGCTTAGTGCCACGAAGGGCAATAATCATATTCCGTTCATCAACGAAGCCTGAAATGTCGATAAGAGCATTTTCAAGCGAAGTTTCGTTGAGGTCAGCCGCAGTGGATGGTTCGTTACGGAATGTACCACCTTGAGCCAACGGGTGAACCGCTGAACAAAGTTCTACACCATCACCACCTGTGAATGACGAATTAAAAGCGTTGTTAAGAACCGCAGCGGCCTTAACCTGCTTAGAATGCGCCATAGAACGGGCAAGTGCTTTTGTGTAACGAGCGCCAAGACGATCATACAGATTGTCTTCAATCGCTTCTTCAGTCAAAGCGAATGCCAGTGCCACCGTTTCATGTGTGTAACGAGCGGTGTACGCTTCGTTAGCATCATCAAACGATACGCCTGCGCCTTCGGTTTTTGTGGGAGCATTCCCAAAACCTGATAGCATAACTTCTTCTTCAAACGCACGATCTGACGATTCTGTGTCGAAGATTTCAGCATGCTCATTATCGTAACGGTTATATTCCATTCCGAAAAGCGCGTTGAGTCCCGGCTCTAGTTCTTTGACTAGCTGTGAACGTGAAATAGCCATTGTTTAGCTCCTTACGCTAACCCAGCGCCTTTGACGCCGAATATATGGTTTTCAATGACGCAATACACATTGGTATTTGCGGAGCTTACATCGCTATTCTCTGGGTCTTCAGAAATATCAATGACTTTGAGCGGCAAAGTAGTAGCCGTTCCACCGTCAGTGACTTTCAATTCAGAACCTGCGACACCGCTTTTGGTGTTGCCTGCGCTAGTATAGACAATATCGAAGTTGCCAAACAAATCAGCTACTGGGAATGCAGCATCACATTGGACTTCAAAAACAACCATAGGGTCATCAATGATAAAAGCGATAATGTCAGCAGCAGCAGTGCTTGCAGGGTAAAAGTTACTAAATACCTGTTCCCCAGTAGTAGGGTCAGTAAATTTGCAACCATTAAACACACCAACAATAGGTACGGTTCCGCCATCGGCGTGAATTTCCACTGTTCCACCAGTTACTTGCATAACCATGTCACCTTGAAAAATTGCAGTTCCGTAGTTGTTGGCGATACGATAACGGCTTTGTCCACCATTGAATTGAGTTCCCCCAATTCGTTTCACTGGACGAAGACCGAATGCAGCGTCTTGATTCGCCATCGTTAATCTCCTAAATTATTTACCCCTAGAGCCAAAGCTCACAGAGGTTTTACGTTGTGGTGCCTGTTTAGGCATAAGAGCGTTGTTTTCCCGCATCCAATCGCGGTCAACAGCGTCCATTTGATTTTGTGCCACTGTATTAAAGTGGTTATTCCGCTGCTCAACTAATTCTACAGGGATTCGGGCCAAAATTAATCCGCCAACACCAATGGTGCCTGCGTTTCTTCCTTCGTCAATGACGGGGCCAACATAGTCGGGATACTCTTCAGCGCGAACAAGTTCCCATCCCTCTTGCCGTTTCTTATGAACGTTAGTCTTATCGTCGTATTCCATGACAGATTCACGAATCCATCTATGTTTAAAACCTAGAGGTGGCTCTGGAGCATCCAAAGCTGAACCGGGTCGCCATTGTTGAACACGCTCTGCGTTTTCCCGTGATTCTGAATCACGCGCTGACCTAGCTGCCATGTTACTCACTCCTACTTTCTAGTTTCACAACCTCTTTCGCATAAACATCAAGAGGTATCCGCATCTTATTGGCAAATGCGACCTGCCCCGGCGTTAATTCCACCGATCTCTTCCGCCCAGACTTTAAAGACCGTCCGTTACCAGACGCAGGCGTAACAACTTGGGCGTTTTGTTGTTTGGCCTGAAACTTGTGGGGCATTTCCTTACGGATACGCCTATCTATTTCTGCATAATATTCGTCTGTAGAAGGATCAAAGCCCTCATCACTGACGATTTGATTATGTATCGCTGTAGCAGCGGCTTTCATAACGTTGTCTTTTTCAAACCAATCGTTTTTAGAAAGCCATTTTTCCAACTTAGGGTCAGCAGCCTGACGTTGTGGCTGTTGCTGTTGGTACTGCTGTTGTTGTTGCTGCTGTTGAGCTTGCTGCTCTCGCTGCTGTGCGTCCCTTTGAGCCTTGGCTGTTTGCAGACGAATACGTTCTTTTTCAATAGCAACTTGTGACAGTGCAGACTGAGCTTCTGCAACTCTTTCATAGTCGCCAGCTTCATGCGCTTCTGTCAGTGCGCGTTTGGCTTGCTGTTCCTGAGATACTACGCGGCCTTCATATTCGGCTCTGTATCCCTGATCTAGTTGCTGCAAACGAGCTTTCATTTGCTGGTTTTCTTGGTGAACTTGCTGTGCATACTGCACTGCGGCTTCAGCTTCTTCAGAAGCAGCCTTACGCTTGGCTGTTAGCTGATTAATGCGTTTCTGTACGCCTTCGCTGTAATTCTCAAGTTCATCGTCGCCTTCTGACTTTTTACGAACTTTTGTTCGGGTTTCATCAGGCTCTTCACTAGCAACAACGGTTTCAGAACCAGACTGCTCTTCGCTGTCTTCTTCGACTTCGATAGTCGTTCCGTTGAACTCTTCGTTTTCCATGTTTTCGACCATAGACATTTATTTAGCTCCCTAACTTTCTATACATACGAAACATCTGTTGGGTCAAGGATTGTGGCTATAATATTATCGTCATTTATGATTCTGACCTCAAGACCATCCACTTTGAACCTATTACCAGCATATCTTCCTATGAGAACCCAGTTTTTCTCCTGACAATAAGAACCACTTGGGAACTTTTGTTCGTCTCTGTAGGCGTCTGGTCCTAGCTTGACTACATACGCGGATACCGTAGCAAACGATTCACGCTCTCTTGTCTGGTCTGGAATATACAAGCCGCCCTTGGTTTTTGCGCTAGGGTAGTAGGGGATAATCAGCACCCTATAACCAGTAGGCTGCGGTAAACGCTCAAGAACCGAAACTTCTATGTTGGAAGGATCATCAACGTTTTTGTTTTCTTCCTGTGGCTCTTGCGTTTTAAATGCGTTTTCCAAAGGCTTTGATAGCTTTGTTTTTTTCGCTGCTTTTGCAACGTGTTCTGGAACATACAACTTTTTAGTCATCGTCTAACTCTATGCCTTTCATCGCGGTTTTAACTAAATCTTCGCAGTAGGACATTCCGCGTATTTCGCCTACAAGATACCGGTATTCGTCCCATGACGAAACCGAGCCGTCCGCAATTCGGTCTTTCAACCTAGAATCACGCTCCCGTATTTCTTTAAATAGATACTGTGCTAGGTGTATAGCTTCCATACTTGTCCCCCTGCACACATAGTATGCAAATGTTCGGGATATACAAGTATTTTGCGTAAAAAGCTACAAAACGCCCATAAACTTCTGGGGTCTTGCTATTTTACTAAATCTTTTTAGGTGCCTTGGTCTTTTTCTTGGCCTGCTTTTTAACTTGGGCTTGGGGCTTGGGTTCTCTTGCAGGGGGCGGCGTGGCTTCATCTTTTACCTCTACTACAGTTTCAGGCTGACGTTTTGCAGCCTTAATAACTTCTGCCATTTTTGATCTTACTGAAGAACTCATTGGTTTTCCTTTTCTTCAATTCTCTTACGCTGCTGTTCAATCAGCAGCTTTTGACGTTCCAACTCCAAGAACTGCCTGTCTATATCGCTTACTTGAGGAAACTCTACGACCTTATCCTCTGGCATTTTTCATAGCGTTCATAGATGCAATGTCGCGCTGTGTTTGAATGCGCTCTTCTGCGATTCTAGTTTTGTCTTCTAACGCAGCTTCCGAAACATCAATTCGTTGCTGATCTACCAGAACGCTATTTCTTTCTTTCTCACGTTCCATTTGCTGCTTGGCTTCAAACTCGGAGACTTTACGCTCCATATCAGCGGCTTTTAGCTGCAATTCTTGATTGCGTATATCTACAAGCGGGTCAGACTGTTGTGGCGGCTCTACAGCCTGCGCCATGCTCTCAACCATGTCAGCAATCAACACAGCGGCAATCTGATCTATCTGCGGCTTGATTTGCTGCATCATCATTTGCATTTGTTCTGGGTTTTGCTGCACTTCAGGCGGTATTCTTTCCATGATCTGTGCCTGTGCCTGCTTTTCAGCCATAAGCCCTATATGCTCCTGTATATGGCCCTGTAAGGCCACGATAGACGCGGGGTTAAGCTGCATAGCTGGCGTAGCCATGACCGCCATGTGAGCCTCTATGTGGGCCTGATGGTCTTGCTCTGG
>Ga0207905_1000439_pt1 | contig 9772 bp, 10 predicted proteins | sample LinPmetageLP49_FD_184060 | JGI IMG/M metagenome (GOLD analysis project Ga0207905, IMG submission 184060) | Marine viral communities from the Subarctic Pacific Ocean - LP-49 (SPAdes) | ecosystem: Environmental > Aquatic > Marine > Oceanic | place: Pacific Ocean | collected 2011-08-27 | reverse complement strand
CGAAGCTCTTGATCGAAGCCCCGGTAAACGGCGGCCGTAACTATAACGGTCCTAAGGTAGCGAAATTCCTTGTCGGGTAAGTTCCGACCTGCACGAATGGCGTAATGATGGCCACGCTGTCTCCACCCGAGACTCAGTGAAATTGAATTTGCGGTTAAGATGCCGTATACCCGCGGCTAGACGGAAAGACCCCGTGAACCTTTACTATAGCTTCACAGTGGACTCTGATATTACTTGTGTAGGATAGCTGGGAGGCTTTGAAACTTAGGCGCTAGCTTAGGTGGAGCCAATCTTGAAATACCAGCCTGGTACTGTTGGGGTTCTAACTCTGGACCATTATCTGGTTCGAGGACATTGTGTGGTGGGTAGTTTGACTGGGGCGGTCTCCTCCCAAAGAGTAACGGAGGAGCACGAAGGTGCGCTAAGCATGGTCGGAAATCATGCGGTTAGTGTAATGGCATAAGCGCGCTTGACTGCGAGACTGACAAGTCGAGCAGGTACGAAAGTAGGTCATAGTGATCCGGTGGTTCTGTATGGAAGGGCCATCGCTCAACGGATAAAAGGTACTCCGGGGATAACAGGCTGATACCGCCCAAGAGTTCACATCGACGGCGGTGTTTGGCACCTCGATGTCGGCTCATCACATCCTGGGGCTGAAGCCGGTCCCAAGGGTATGGCTGTTCGCCATTTAAAGTGGTACGCGAGCTGGGTTCAGAACGTCGTGAGACAGTTCGGTCCCTATCTGCCGTGGGCGTTGGAGATTTGAGGAAAGCTGCTTCTAGTACGAGAGGACCGAAGTGGACGAACCTCTGGTGTTCGGGTTGTATCGCCAGATGCATTGCCCGGTAGCTACGTTCGGACGGGATAAGCGCTGAAAGCATCTAAGCGCGAAGCCTCTTCCAAGATTAGATCTCCCTGGGGCCTTGAGCCCCCTAAAGAGCCGTTCAAGACCAGGACGTTGATAGGCAGGGTGTGTAAGTGCTGCGAGGCATTGAGCTAACCTGTACTAATTGCTCGTGAGGCTTGACCATATAATTAAGTGGTCTTGTTGTCACAATGAAGAAACTGCAGCGGATTGTTGCGAGTAGCGAGAGCTACACACATGAGAAAACTTGTTTATATCAGCTTATTTACCACCTTATTTGGATTGAATGACGCAGTACGAAAGTACGTAAGACACCTCATTTAACCAAGCCAGTTTGCCTGGCGACCATAGAGACATGGTACCACCTGATCCCATCCCGAACTCAGAAGTGAAACGTGTCATCGCCGATGGTAGTTTGGGGTTTCCCCATGCGAGAGTAGGTCATCGCCAGGCTTTAATTTAAAACCCGAGATTCGTTTGAGTCTCGGGTTTTTTTATGGGTTGCTGGAAGTGGGTTCCACTAGGCGATGCCCTGCGTAAGTTTTTTTTACAGCCCGCAATACCCTCCGACAGCTTTACGCTTGACGGGAGGCGGGAGACGCAAAAGATAAAACCACAATCAAAACTAGGGTTTGCCGCCTTCTGCAACACCCACAAAAAAGCCCCAGCAGGAAACCCTGCTGGGGCTTACCGTCTCCCGTTAAGCATCTCCCGAGCACTGTGTGTTCACCGTCAAGCGTCTCACGCGCCTCATAAAAGTCTTGGCAGCCTGGTCAGTTAGCGTTTTTCAGTATTCGGGGTTCACGGTTTTCGGTGTTGGTTCGTTTGGTGCCGGTCAGGGTTGCGTCAGGTGCGTGATGGAACTCGCATTAAAAAGTTGTAGAGAAGGTGTCGCCATTACTTGCTAAATATGCGCAAATTTCCGTCAACGTGTTAGTTCGTCGTTATGCGGTGTTACTTGATTAATCGAGTCGTGGCCCTTGCGCGGGGCCGGCAGGTGGCTCTGTGTCAGTCGTGTCGGGCGTCCTTTTTGTCACGCTAATAGCTATCCTTGGGCTAGTTCTTGGTTGTCTGCTATGATCCGAGGCGATATAAGTAGCGGGTTTTTAGTGTGGATAATTCAATATTGTTGACGATTTTGGCAGATGGTGAATATCACTCTGGGGAGGAGTTGGGCGCACAGTTGGAAGTTAGTCGTGCCGCGGTGTGGAAGCAATTACACAAGCTCGAAGCACTTGAACTTCCGATAGAGTCAATAAAAGGTCGGGGATATCGACTAGCCGGCGGTTTAGATTTGCTGGCGGCCGACAAGATTCGCTCATTTTTACCTGAATCGGCCGCTTCAGCTTTGGGTGAGCTTGATATTTTCCCGCTTATTGGGTCGACGAATGACGCCGCTGCTGAAGCTATTCGTACTGGGCGAAGCGCAAATTATTGTTGTTTTGCTGAGCAGCAGTCGGCTGGTCGAGGGCGTCGCGGGCGGGCCTGGCGCAGCCCCTTTGGTCGCAATATATACCTTTCTATGGTGTGGGAGTTTCAGTCTGGCGCAGCGGCGTTAGAGGGCTTAAGCCTGTCGGTTGGTTTGGCGGTGGTGCGAGCCTTGGGGCGTTTGGGTGTGGATGGGGCTGGTTTAAAGTGGCCTAATGACGTATTGCACGAAAATAAGAAGCTCGCGGGTATCTTGCTCGAAATGCAAGGCGACCCTTCTGGTTTGTGTCAGGTAATTGTTGGTGTTGGTTTGAATGTTAATTTGACGGGCTGTGATACGGATGCGATCACGCAGCCTTGGACTGACCTTCAGATGATTGTTGGCGGTGTCCCACGTAATGAGCTTGCTGCGACGCTTATTGCCGAGCTCCTGAAGGTGCAGGCCGAATTCACACGTGACGGTTTTACCTATCTTCGCGATGAGTGGGGAAAATTTGATGTCTTCGCGGGTAAGCCGGTACAGGTTCAGCTGGGTGATAACGTAATTCAAGGTGTCGCGCGCGGGGTTGATGCCAGTGGTGGTTTGGTGCTTGAGACCGACGCTGGTGAGCGGGTTTTTCGAGGTGGTGAAGTTAGCTTGCGAGGCGCTTGAGCGTGGGGTTGGTAAGTCTAGAGTTGGATGTGGGTAATAGTGCGTTGAAATGGCGGCTTATGAGCGAGGCTGGGCGCCTACAGGGTGGGCGTGTTGCGAGCTCCCCGGATGCACTGCGCTTGCTGCTTGATGAACTCTCTCTGGAGAATGTGACTGATATTAAGGTCGCTTCAGTGGGTTCTGTCGAGCGTGATGAGCCCTTGATGCATCTGCTTGCTACTTCAGGCTTGCCGTTTAAGGTGGCCGTTAGTCAGTCTTTTTGTAGTGGCGTGCGCAACAGTTATGCCGATACTTCTCGGATGGGTGTTGATCGCTGGTTGGCGATGGTTGCCGCCTTTGGGGTTTGTCGACGCGCTTGTGTGGTTGTGGATGCCGGCACAGCCCTGACCATTGATATTGTTGATGGCGGCGGCATGCATCGAGGGGGGTATATTATCCCCGGTGTCGCGATGTCGGCTCGCGCTTTAGCGGAGCACACCGGGCGAGTTCGATTTGATGGGGCAGATAAGCAAAGTCTGGCGCCCGGCAAGGACACAGAGAGTTGCGTTCATCATGGAAAGTGGTTGGCTCAGTATGGCGCGGTTCAGGCTGCCATCGAGCTGGCAGAGGCTGATCAAGGGCCTTCAGAGGTGTTTGTAACTGGTGGGGATGCTCAGGGGTTGATCGCGCTGGCTGGCAATTATGCTCGCCATTGGCGGTATTGCGAAGAGCTGGTGTTAGATGGGCTTGCGCCAGTGTTGGCGTCATGCTGAGGGAGAGTTGAGTGCGCTGGTTTTTTGTGTTGATTGTTATGCTCAACGGAGTGTTCTACCTCGCGCATAAATCCGAGCGGGGCTTTGATGTGTTGTCTGAACGTTTGGATTTAGCTTCGAGTAATGGAAATATCGAGTTGTTGGCAGAGCGGGGCGGAGAGGCGGTAGAGCAGCCTCCGCGCGATCTTGTCCCAGCGCCAAGCTCGTCAGAAGAGGTGTGTCTGGTTTTGGGGCCGTATTCGGGTGAGGCCGATTTCGAGTCGGATCGGGCGGGTTTACCTGGTTTGCGGGTGTATCTTGAGGAGTATGAGCGCGGTGCGGACTACTGGGTCTACCTTGGGCCGTATTCATCCTTGGCGGTGGCAACGAAAATGGGTGGTGAGCTTAGGGCGAAGCGGATTGACAACTTTGTGATTCGTAAGGGGGAGTTAAAAGATGCCATTTCACTGGGGGTCTTTACTGATGCTGAGCGCGCAGCCACGCATGCTAAGGGCTTGAGCAAAAAAAATTACGAAGCAAAAATTCGTCGGATTGCAAAGCTGGCGAACCGTTATTGGCTGGTGTTCCGCGGTGAGCGCGGTGGTGATGAGTATGGTCGCACTGAGTCTGTAATGGCTAAGCTGCAGGATAATAATAAAAAGCTAGGTGAAAAAGACTGTAATTTGATTGCGTCTTATAAACAGTTCGACTAGAATGCGCCCCTCGTTTGGAAGCGACGTGGTAGTTTGCTGGCGTAGCTCAGTTGGTAGAGCAGCTGACTTGTAATCAGCCGGTCGGGGGTTCGACTCCTCTCGCCAGCTCCACATATTTTTTGTTGCGGGGTAAGTATTGATCATTCGGCCATTAGTTTTGGGCGATAGATATTTGAACTAAAACAAATTATTCCATTTTCTTGGGGAGGGGTTCCCGAGTGGCTAAAGGGATCAGACTGTAAATCTGACGCGCGAGCTTCGGTGGTTCGAATCCACCCCCCTCCACCATTAATTGCTAGACTTGCCAGAAAACAATGATTTCAGCGGGTATGGTTCAATGGTAGAACCTCAGCCTTCCAAGCTGATGGTGCGGGTTCGATTCCCGCTACCCGCTCCAGTATGGGCAGGTGTAAGGGTGTGAATTGCGGTGCTCATATAGCTCAGTCGGTAGAGCACTTCCTTGGTAAGGAAGAGGTCAGCGGTTCGAATCCGCTTATGAGCTCCATTAATTTGGCGGCAAAAGCTGATTGGTCGGCTTTTGTCTTTTTGTAGTGACTAGACGAAAGGTCCGCTAGGAGACTGTCGCAATGGCAAAGGAAAAGTTTGAACGTAATAAGCCCCACTTGAACGTGGGCACCATCGGTCACGTTGACCATGGTAAAACCACGCTGACTGCAGCACTAACCCGTGTATGTGCGGAAGTGTATGGCGGTAAGGCAGTGGCGTTTGATGGTATCGACAATGCACCTGAAGAGCGTGCACGTGGTATCACCATTGCGACCTCTCACGTCGAGTATGATTCATCTACTCGTCACTACGCGCACGTTGACTGCCCAGGTCACGCCGATTATGTAAAAAACATGATCACCGGTGCTGCGCAGATGGATGGCGCGATTCTGGTATGTGGCGCCACTGACGGCCCAATGCCTCAGACGCGCGAGCACATCCTGCTGTCACGTCAGGTTGGCGTACCTTACATCGTAGTATTCCTGAACAAAGCTGACCTGCTGGCTGAAGATTGCGGCGGCGTGGGCAGTGAAGAATACAATGAAATGCTGGAATTGGTTGAGATGGAGCTGCGTGAGCTGCTTGATCTGTACGAATTCCCCGGTGACGATACCCCGATTATTGCGGGTTCTGCACTGATGGCATTGAATGGCCAGGACGATAACGAACTGGGCACCACTGCTGTTAAGAAATTGATCGAGGCCTTGGATTCTTATATTCCACAGCCTGAGCGTGCAGTTGACCTGCCGTTCCTGATGCCGATTGAAGACGTATTCTCTATCTCTGGTCGCGGTACAGTGGTAACTGGCCGTATCGAGCGTGGCATTCTGCGCACTGGTGATGAGATTGCGATCATTGGTATTCACGACACCACCAAGACTGTATGTACTGGTGTTGAAATGTTCCGCAAGCTGCTTGACGAAGGTCGCGCTGGTGAGAACGTAGGTGTGTTGTTGCGTGGTACTAAGCGCGACGACGTAGAGCGTGGTCAAGTACTGGCTAAGCCCGGTTCAATCACGCCTCACACTCGTTTCGAAGGCGAAGTATACGTACTGTCCAAAGAAGAGGGTGGCCGTCACACGCCGTTCTTTAAAGGCTACCGTCCTCAGTTCTACTTCCGTACCACGGACGTGACTGGTGCTTGTGAGCTGCCGGAAGGTACTGAAATGGTTATGCCTGGCGACAACGTGAAAATGGACGTAACTTTGATTGCGCCAATCGCGATGGAAGAAGGTCTGCGTTTTGCAATTCGTGAAGGTGGCCGTACTGTTGGCGCCGGCGTTGTTGCTAAAATCGTAGAATAAGCCCGGTAAGATTGGGTTGAAAGTCCGGGTGATTTAGCCCGGCACTTGTAGGCCAGTAGTTCAATTGGTAGAGCACCGGTCTCCAAAACCGGCTGTTGGGGGTTCGAGTCCCTCCTGGCCTGCCATTTACGTTGACACCGCTTCGCGTATGCGTAGTGGTGTTTTGCGCTTAGCGAAAAAGGGAAATGTTTTAACAATGAGTGCTAAGGCGGAAGACGCTGGTCGATTCGACGGTCTGAAATGGAGTCTTGTAGCTCTGTTAGTGGCCGGTGGTGTTGGCGGCAATATATATTTCTCTAGTGAGTCTCTGCTTTATCGTGTTATCGCCTTGTTGGTGTTGGCGCTGATTGCGGGGTATATCGCTTACGGTACAGTTAAGGGCGAGGCCTTTTTTGAATTGCTTAAAGGCGCGCGCACCGAGATTCGCAAGGTTGTCTGGCCATCGCGTCAGGAAAGCACCCAAACCACGCTGATTGTTGTGGCGTTTGTAGTAGTTGCGGCATTGATTCTGTGGGGCTTAGACACTCTGTTGGGTTGGTTGGCATCCATGGTTATCGGCTAGAGGTAGGGCATGACAAAGCGCTGGTATGTTGTACACGCCTATTCTGGGTATGAAAAGAAAGTTGCTCTGGCATTAAAAGAGCGCATTGAGCTGTCAGGTTTTGCTGACCGTTTTGGCGAGGTTTTGGTTCCGACCGAAGAAGTCATAGAGATGCGTGGTGGTCAGAAACGCAAAAGTGAGCGCAAGTTTTTCCCGGGTTACGTGCTGATTCAAATGGAACTCGGCGACGATACTTGGCATTTAGTTAAAGAAACGCCGCGAGTAATGGGCTTTATTGGTGGTAAGGCCGACAAGCCTGCGCCTATTACTGAAAAAGAAGCGCAAGCGATATTGCAGCGTGTCGAGAGCGGTGATAAGCCCAAACCTAAAACCTTGTTTGAACCGGGTGAAATGGTACGGGTTATCGATGGGCCGTTTAATGACTTTAACGGTGTTGTTGAAGAAGTGAATTACGAGAAAAACCGTCTGCATGTCGCTGTTCTTATCTTTGGCCGGTCAACGCCGGTTGAGCTGGACTTTGCGCAGGTGGAAAAGGCGTAAATATTGTTGCGCAGCTTGCGTGCAGCAAATGAAATGTTGCTGGCTAGTCGGGATTGATAGTCGAGCAGTTTAAACCGGGGAGCTGATTGCAGATTCTTGAATCGCAAGGCGTTTGTACCCACTAGGAGGAAGTTATGGCTAAGAAAGTACAAGCTTATATTAAGCTTCAGGTTGCCGCCGGTAAGGCCAACCCAAGTCCGCCAGTTGGGCCCGCACTGGGTCAGCACGGCGTTAACATCATGGAATTTTGTAAAGCTTTCAACGCTCAAACTCAGAGCCTCGAAGCTGGCATGCCAATCCCTGTTGTGATCACAGTTTATTCAGATCGCAGCTTTACCTTTGTGACTAAGACTCCACCGGCTTCTTTCTTATTGAAGAAGGCTGCGGGTGTTGCAAGTGGTTCAGGTACACCTAACTCCAAGAAAGTCGGTAAAGTGACTCGCGCCCAGCTTGAAGAAATCGCCACTATTAAAATGGCCGATTTGACTGCGTCTGATATGGATGCAGCAGTGCGCACTATCGCGGGCAGTGCCCGTGCCGCCGGTATTGAAGTTGAGGGTCTGTAATCATGGCTAAGCTCACTAAGCGTCAAAAAGCTATCCGCGAGAAAGTGGTAGCTGGTAAGCAGTACAGCTTTGAAGAAGCAGTAGCGCTGCTTAAAGAAGTGTCAGTAATTAAATTCCCTGAGGCAATTGATGTTGCAATCAATCTTGGTGTTGATGCGCGTAAATCTGATCAAGCGGTTCGCGGTGCAACGACTCTGCCTCACGGCACAGGTAAGACTGTACGTGTAGCGGTGTTCACTCAGGGTGAGAACGCTGAGAAAGCCAAAGCAGCTGGTGCAGATTTTGTTGGCATGGACGATCTTGCAGCCCAGGTTAAAGGCGGCATGATGGACTTTGATGTTGTGGTTGCGTCTCCAGATGCAATGCGCGTTGTTGGTCAGCTCGGTCAGGTGCTTGGTCCTCGTGGTCTGATGCCTAACCCTAAGACTGGCACTGTAACTGCAGATGTTGAAACTGCAGTTAAAAATGCTAAGGCTGGTCAGGTTCGCTACCGTACAGATAAAAACGGTATCATCCACGGCGCAATTGGCAGCATTAGCTTCGACGCTAATATTCTTAAAGACAATCTTGAGGCTTTGTTGGGTGACTTGCGTAAAGCTAAGCCGTCCTCAGCTAAAGGTGTTTACATGAAGAAAGTGACTCTTTCTTCAACGATGGGCCCCGGTATCGCAATCGATATGGCGAGCTTGTCGGCAAAATAATTTTAGGGCGCTAGTCGTCCTGAATGAAACGGCCTTTTTGGAGGCCGCTTTATAGGCTTTGTGGTCTTTGACAGCTGACCTACTGTGTCAAAAGACAGAGACCATCAAAGACCGTAGGCGGGGTTTGGGTTATTTAGACTTACCCCTTAATCGATGTGTTGATTCGTCAACGTTTACCGGCATTGGCCTACGCAGATGGTGGAGTGGATTTGTTCTCCAGCAAATGACTTGAAACCTCGTGTTTTGAGTCTACGGTAAATAACTGACAAATCCAGGAGTTATCCAAGTGGCATTAAGACTCGACGACAAGAAAGCGATAGTAGCTGATGTTAACGAGACTGCTGCGAGTGCATTGTCATTGGTTATTGCTGACGCCCGTGGGTGTTCTGTAGGCCAAATGACTGAGCTCCGCAAATTGGCGCGGGAATCACAAGTAAGTGTGCGTGTAGTGCGTAACACCCTTGCGAAACTAGCGTTGAAGGGAACTGAATTCGAGTGCGCAGAGTCGGCCTTTAAAGGTCCTTCTCTGTTAGCTTTCTCGATGGAAGATCCCGGTGCGGCGGCGCGTATCTTCAAAGATTTTGCGAAAGCAAATGCTAAATTTGAAGTAAAAGCACTGGCAGTCAGTGGCCAATTGATGGGCCCAGATCAGTTAGATGTACTGGCGAAATTGCCGACCCGCGACCAGGCGCTATCTATGTTGATGAGCGTTATGCAAGCACCGGCTACGAAACTGGTACGTACACTGAACGAAGTACCCGGAAAATTGGTTCGTACTCTAGCTGCAGTTCGCGAGCAGAAAGAAGCTGCGTAAGCGCAGCGTATTAATGGTTTTTCTTTAAGTAATTGACACAGTAGGGAGTTTCACATGGCTCTGTCACAAGACGATATTTTGAATGCAATCGCTGAAATGAGCGTAATGGACGTAGTTGGTCTGATCGAAGCGATGGAAGAGAAGTTTGGCGTTTCTGCTGCTGCGGCTGTTGCCGCTGCACCAGCTGCCGCTGCTGAAGCTGGCGCTGCCGCTGAAGAGCAGACTGAATTTGACGTAGTTCTGACCGCTGTTGGCGAGAAGAAAGTTAACGTTATCAAAGCAGTCCGCACTATCACTGGTCTGGGTCTGAAAGAAGCTAAAGAATTAGTAGACGGCGCGCCTTCTACTATTAAAGAAGCTGCTTCTAAGGCTGATGCAGAGACTGCGAA
>Ga0207905_1000434_pt1 | contig 9915 bp, 14 predicted proteins | sample LinPmetageLP49_FD_184060 | JGI IMG/M metagenome (GOLD analysis project Ga0207905, IMG submission 184060) | Marine viral communities from the Subarctic Pacific Ocean - LP-49 (SPAdes) | ecosystem: Environmental > Aquatic > Marine > Oceanic | place: Pacific Ocean | collected 2011-08-27 | reverse complement strand
TCATTAGGATCACGTAACTGCCAATCCTTTCCTTGAAGTACCCGCTCCATAAATGTATCTGTAATGTTAACCGCATTAAAAATGTTAAAACACTTACGATTAAAATCACCTCCCGTAGGTACTTTGCACTTTGTAAATTCAACAATATCAGGATGCGATACGTCTAAATACGCTGCATAACTTCCTTTCCTAGTACGTCCTTGCTTCCACGCATTCATGCCGGAATCTATTACTTTAAGAAAAGGAATAGGACCAGGAGCTTTGTCGCTAATGCCACGTACATCTGACCAATGCCCTCCCACGCCACCACCTTTTACTGACAGCCATGCTACCTCTTTCGGATGGTCTACCAAAGACTTCAGGTTATCCCCAATGTACGATAGGAAACAACTGATAGGTAACCCTTTAACTGGCCCCTGTCCTTTTGTACGGGGGGTAGGAGCATTACTAAGCACTGGACTAGAAAACATAAACCAGTTAAGACTTGCATAATCATAGATCCGTTGAGCAAACTCAAAGTCTCCATAACAATAAGCTTCTGCGGCTCGTGCGTAAGCTTCTTGGGGTGATGCTTCCCACGGTAGCATGTAGTAATCTTTCATCAGAGTAAGCCCCTGCTCTGATAATAATTCATCTCTGGAAAGATCTATTTTAACGTTCATTAATTTGAGCCTTATACAAGTTAAATGTCTTATTAAAAATGTGACGCAATTGTTTCGCCGCTTTTTCTTCTGCCGATGATTTGCCCGCACTAGCTTCAACCATCATCAACATTTCATCCGCAAACCCTAGAAGCTTTAAAAGTTGACCTTCTGGCAATTTAATTTTAATTATCTTACGACTCATGTAAAATTCTCTTCGTGATTATAATTACTTCGCTCTTCCATCCGATCTAACAGTCGGTTGATATAAAACCTAGATTTACGATAGTCTTCGATGTTATTTTTCCAAGGCCCACGAACAAGGTACTCTAATGCTCTATCCCAATCCGAATAGTCTGCGTAAGGAAGTACCACCTTTTCTTCCATTAACTTATCTGCCAACGCTTCCCGAATATCGATCCATTCTAGCCCCTCTTTAATTATGTAGTGTGGGGGAGCATTAACCATATCAGTTAACGTAAGGGTATTCTCATTACCTATCGGGTCAGACAAAGTTAAAGTATCTGTATTAGTTAGCGTTATGGTGTCTGGGGAGAGCACCGTGTTAGGTAATTTCATTAAGCTTCTCCTTCTACTACCATGTTTAGTAAATCCCGTTGTTCTTTAGTTAATTTTTTAAAGTACTTAGCTTCTTCAAGGCTTACCACAAAGTCGTAAGGTTGCATTCCCCTCATCGCATATTCAACGCCAGACTGTAGTACTAATGGCATATTAGTTTGTATTAAGTTAGCGAGGCCAGACATGCACAAAGTAAGCATTTCTTCTTGAGTTACGTCAAGATCTTCACTTAAATTTAAATCTTTAGCAGAATAAGTAGGATACACGCCACAAGAAAAAGAAGTACCTCCATTCTCGTCAACCTTAACTCGTATGAAGGCTTCCCCCGGAGCTAACTCTACAGGAATTGTGCTCTCACTCATTAAACCAATCCTCTGGTATTTTCCTATCCGCATACAAAAAGCCGTGCTTATCACACCACATACCGTAGGATGTCTTAGACCCTTTCCTTATTTTAGCATTTGAGTTAGAGAATACAAAACGTATGTCGTAGGATGACTGTTCTTGTATCCATAAATGCTTCTTACGATCCTCTAAAGTAAACCGTCCTTTTGTCTCTATGATAATACCATTAGGTAATAGAAAATCAGGAGTATACGTTCTTCCGGTAGCGGGCTGAGTAAAATTAATCCTTGAAGCAGGATCTTCATACTTAACTGGTAGTCCTCGTTTTTGTATTTGATCGGCTACCGTTTTCTCTAATCCTGATTTATATCCGTATTTTCTAGCGGCTTTACTGAACGTCATTATTATATACCGTGTAGTATCGCCAAGGTTTGTTCTTAGCTTGCGAAGCTTCTACTCGTCGGTATTGTAGAGTAGGCCAACACGAAAATTTAAAGTCACAATACATGCAGTTCTTGGCAATATACTTATTTCCTGTAGGGACTTTCCTAAAAGATTCTTCTACTTCCTCGTAACATCTTTCAAATTTACTATCAGTAGCAATATAATCAAAAGTATCTTGGATAACGTCAGTGTACTCTTTAGAATATTTATTGTCGGCTTCTACAAATTTCCATTCACCGGTAGATTTATTGATAACAATCCAACCCCCGAAGGGCAAGCCACTAGCCTTAGCATAACCAAAGCCTTGTGCCATGTATCCAAACGGATCATCTGCACGTAGTGTCTCGAAATCTTTAAATTTATGCTCAAATGCAAATGGAGAAGAAGACTTTACGTCCCAAACTTTTCCATCTAGCACAACATCATATTCCCCATTAATGGAATCCGTACCCTTTAAGTCTAATGTGACTTTTCCGTGATAAGACTCCACAGGTATTCCTGCACCCCGCATTAACAGTAACGCTAGCACTTCAATAACATCGCCCAAAAGCATCTTCATAATAAAATCATAGGAAGGTTTCTTAGCTTTTTCTGGACTATTCTTTTGCCACCACAGTTGGCACTTAGCTTTACCTGCGTTAGACATTCTTACTGTAAATTTCTGTCTACCTTCTCTAGAAAATTGTTTTACTAATGCCGCCCTAAAGTCAGCACAGGCCAAATCAATTAATTCGTCGTCAACAGGGGGAGCTTCCCCCGCTGACAACTTAGAAAGGTACTCTTTAACCTTTACCTCATAAAGGTGGGGAAGGTTTGACATTATGCCGACTCTGCAAAATCTGCGTCTAGGTAACCTTCTACTTCGGATACCATAGACGAGTCATTTGTATTTGCCTGTTTTGCGTAAAGAGCTTTATTATGAGATTCAAGAATTTGCTTGTTCTCCGCATTTACCGTGTCTAAAAACTTAGCCATTAGTTCCCAATCTTTTGTATCTAATGTCATAGTGTTAGCAAAATCTGGTACGAAGCTCACAGTATAATAAGTTACAGATCCTTTCTTGTGACTCTTGGTCAAAGGTTTGCAGTTTACTTGTTGAAACGTAAGCCGTTGCGTTTGACAGGGGTCAATTACATCCCTGCTAAAAGGAATAAACGACATGCCTTTAAGAGGGAATAAACAAGGAATGTCCTTAACCTCTACAGTTTCTCCAGATGAATTAGTCGCATCAGCTATAGAGACTGTTGCGTACAAGTGTCTGTAGTTTTTAATGTCAGAAAATTTAGCTTTTTCTTCTGGCCCTAACAAAGCCATTTCTTTGCCCGTAGGTTTACCGCAGCGTACCCCGCCATTTTGATCAATCGGAGTATCTTTCATAGTATGAATGATAGTCTTATTCACCAACCCAGAATCATCAAACTGCTTATACTGCATGTGATCCCCGTATACCCGCAAAGTTACATCTTTGCCATAGGCATTGCCCGAAGGTAGTTGAAGAAGAAAATTACCTTTCTCTAATTTATTGCCGTCATCGTCAGAGTCATGGTAGTTTACTTTCAATATAGGCAATCGATTGCCGTCACTCAAGCTACTATTATCTGTTGCACCACCCATTGCAGCCATTAACTGCTCTGGACTCATTCCACTATACGTTGCTACTTCATTCATATACAACATTCCCGTTTAACCAGTTTGATCCACTCTTTATCTCGATGGCGAGTGGAATTACCATATCGTAATTAAACCTTGTTTTTACTTCAGATGCAACCCCTTCCATACATTCTGTTAAAATATCTTTCATAATTTCTTGCTCGCCTGGAAAAACATCGACTACGATTGAATCGTGAACAGTGAGCACACATAAAGATTTTACTTTTCTATGCTTCATCATTTTAGCCACAGAGATACAGGCTAGCGGTACAATGTCTGCGGTAGCAAAAGATTGCACAGGGTAGTTTACAATCTGGGTTGCGTAAGAAATTCTACCATTTGATTTTCTTTCCACATTAGGCCAGAAGAATTGCCGCCCCGAAGGTAGGACTACCATACCGTTTTTTAACACCCCCTGTTTTAATTTCTCATGCCACTCATGCAAGCCGCTATAAATTTTAAAGTATTCTTTAAAATAAGCTTGCACATGGGGAGCTTCTTGTGCCCCTTGCCCCCCAAAAAGCGGTGCAAACGTGTACGCTTTAGCATGTTGCCGTTCATCTTTGGATATTTCTGAAATCTCTTTTTGATTGATAATAGATGCTGTTTGCGTGTGAACGTCTTTTCCTGTAGTCACATCATTATATATCTGCATGTCTTTTGACAATTCCCCCGCCACTCTAAATTCTAGCCCACTAAAATCAGCTTCCATAATCTGTCCATTTTCAAAACGGGAGACAACACACTTGCGGATAGGAAATGTTCCACTGCGAGGTTGATTCTGGAAATTAGGGTCAGAAGATGACAGTCTGCCGGTGGCCGTGATGCATTGATTGAATGTGGTGTGGAGGACATTATTTTTTCTGGTATTTCTTCGCATACCCCCACAAAATGAGGAAAGGTAAACGTTAAGTGCGTTCAATCTACGCATTCCTTGTAAGAAGTCAATAGCATCTTGAGACCCTTTACGTTGAGCCTGAGCTAATAGAAAGTGTAGGGTTCCTTTGTCCGTACTAAACCCATTAGCCGATACATCCTGTACATTCGATGGGACTAATTTAAATCCCGCAATTTTGTCAGTCGGCCTAAACACAGCACCTAGCCCCGCACAAGCCACACATTTGCTTCTATTTTTGTAAGGGCGGCCATTGACTTTTACTTTTTGCACTGTTCCCATACCTGAACAGATTGAGCATTGAGCACCGGTAGTGCGATACAAAATAGTAGTATTATTTTTAACAGCTAACGAAAATGCTTTAGGCGAAATTCTAGGTCTTTGTAACGGTTTGCCCATAGTGTTTAGACCAAGGTTAAATACTTCACGCCATGTATTCTTATCTAACACCTTTCTAGAGTAAACCACCTCTGAGAGTTGAGCAGAAGAATTGAGATTTAATGGGGCATCCCCCATAACTTTGCGGGTTAAAGCGTATAACTTTTCTTGTAACATATTACGCTCTTTTGTAAACTGATCCTCTACTTCATTTAAAGCTTGCACATCAATGTATATACCGTTACGTTCCATTTCTAATAACACAAACAGCATTTCATTCATCATGTCTCTGACTTTACGCAAGCCACTAAATTTAGGCAGCCGGTAGTCGTGCATTTGGGATTCATAAATTTCTAAGCAAGATACAACATCCCCTCTACCGTACTCTTCTACAATATCTGGGTTCATAGCTTCATATCCGATTCCTTTTTTAAAAGTATCTTCCATGAGATCAGATCGTTTTAAAGTAACTTTTCGTCTTTTAGCAATCTCACTTAAAGACAGTGAGAGCTTTTGCCCACGGGCAAGCACATACTCCCCGATCATTGTACAGTACACATCACAGGTTATATTAAATCCTGACTCTATAAGCCACATCATATCGAATTTTGCGTTGTGCGCTACTAGCAGATCGGCAGAATCTAAAATGTTCTGCAATCTAGTAAACGCAGCTTTAGTGTCACATTCTAAATGATTATGCTTAAAGAAAAAATATTCGCCAGTATCATCCCCTAGTAATTGTACACCACAAGACACAAGATAGTTATCAGGATTAAATGGACTACCATCCAAGCCTCTCTCGGCTTTTCTTACAGTAGTCTCTACGTCTACTCCTACTACTTTCATAAATCACCTATCAATCCACATATCGAGATAGTTTTGGCTGTATATTACAAATAATTGTACCGTGCCATCCGGTTATTTTATTTTTACCGATAGTCAGATGCCGAGTGTAATCTGGCTCATCGTCTATACCAGATATAGAATGTTTTCCTATGCCAATAATTATATCTGCTTCGGCAAATTTACCGGTTTTACTTCCTTCCATTTCTGAAGGATTAAGGCGAGTTTTACCTTCCGCATCCGCTGAAGCTTGGCTAACCGCTATGAATGCAAGGTCATGCCGTTTAGCTATTTCTCTTGCTTGCGTGTATATCTCCCGCAATTTTTCATCGGTGCGACTAAAATTTCCGGTAACTTGAACCTTATCTAGTTGATCTACTACAAGAACGTCAGGATTGTACAGTTCACAATATGCGTCAATCTGTTCAATAGTTACTCCCTGAGCATCATACATATTTACATTTTCATAAATTGTACGCCATTCGTTTGCTACAAATTTAGGATCTGCACAGATTTCTTCTTTCGTAACACCCGTGAATGCAGACATGGCCCGCAACATTGTGCGAGACGCTTTTTCTTCATTAACGAATGTATGAACATTGGCTCCTTGTTCTGCAAATCCATCGGGGCCATAGCAGAACGATACATGACTAGCGGTTTTACCCGTTTCTGGTCTAGCAAATATAATGCACAGTTCTCCCCCTGCGACTCCAGGCAACTTATCTCTGAGTGCCCTAATATTAAATGTCCAACGAGAATCTTGTTCGTTTTCTTTTAATAGTTCAAACACATCTTTAGTACAAGCTTTAAGTTCTACGCTAGGAGTAAAGTCGTCTTTAGTTTTTTCTATGATTCGCTTTATTGGCGTTAGCTCTGTAATAAACCCCTCAAGCATATCGTTGCCGATATCCATAATGTCTCTTCCGATCTTTATTCGCCATGCATTCTTTAATACTTCTTCAGCAACTTCAATGGATAACGGTTCCGCAACGGCTAATTCTTTAAGAAGGATACGTATGTTTTGTCTTTTCGCTGCGGATTCACTAGGATTATCTATTTCATACAGCGCAGCCACATCTTGAATTGTAATACTTTCAGAAGACTTTTCATGTGCTCTCAATATACTTTTGTATACTGGCTTATAATCGGAGTTATCAAACATTGAAGCACATATTCTATGCTTATTAGAATCGTAAAATTCTTTGTTTAGCAATAGCTGTATTAATTCCGGTTGAGGTTTCACTACTTTCTCCCGCAGTTATAATTTCATTTATTTTTTGTTTTAGGCTTGCCATAAAATTTCAGCCAGCATACATCACATAACCGATCAGGCCAATGAGAAAGTTTAGCATCGGTATTTTCATTACAGTGATCACACTTAATTGACTTTTTCTTGTTCATCACCTGCCTCTTTTACCGTAAAATTTCATCCAGCATTTAGCACACAGATATTCAGGAACATTTCCAAGTTTAACATCTGCTCTTTGATCGCAGTGGCTACACTTAAAGAGTCTATCTGTCATCAGTCCAAAACCTTTTTCTGCTGAATTTAATTTCAACCCAATCACCTACTGCCGCTACTAATCCGAACACTAAAAATAGGCTGGCCAACAATGCAATTAACACAAAGGCATTTATCATTTTTGACTCCATTTTTTTGTAATCATCCAATGGAGATATGGAACTGGGCCTAACCATGCAGCCGAACTTATTTTATCTTCCTTCTGTTGGACAGGAATGTTTAATTTATCACTATGCTTGCTTAAAAAGTTATGAATAGTTGTTTTCTTTTTCCCTAACACTTCCGCAATCTCACTGTGGGTGTGATTGAGCAAACGCATTTCGACTAAGACATTAACCTCATCTTTAGTCCATGTGTACGGAATCCGATCCTTTATCATTAATTTAATCTCCAAGGCTTCGTTATTGTCCAATGGCGATATGGAACTGAACCTAACCAATCTTTGTCTAACTTGGTGGGAGCTAATGCAGTCACCCCACCTAGCGCAATCGTTTGTCTTCGGACACTGTTTATCTGTTCTTGGTCACGATACGGCAAGTTTCTTCGTTTTCTTACTTTTCCCATCATTGCTTTAACCTGCGGAATGGTTCTACCTAGCTCTAACGCAATATCGTGATTACTTGTTCCGGCAAGATACAAATCAATCATCGCCAAGATTTCTTCCTCCGGCCAAGCGGGTGCGAACCCTCCTTGTTTTCCAGAATTTGCTCTAGCTTTACTCACTTAACACCCCTCGTATTTTAGATTTAAAAACATTGTGGGTAAATTTTGCTACGGCTAGTAGTATATTGTCAAGCAAAAAAAAAGCCCCTCCGAAGAGGGGCCATACACAGGGAGTAAAACAAATAACTCATCGCAGTTACTTGTTGAGCAATGACCTAACGCATTCGGGAGTAAAGTACTTTAGGTCATCTGTTAAGAACATTACCTCAGATGGTACATAGACCGCAAGCATTTTTTGCATTGCTATTGCTTTTTTAGACGCATCCGCATCTAACGCTACAATTATATTATCAAAAACCCGCAATTGATTAATATGCTGATCATTAAGAGATGTCCCTAGCAGAGCGACTCCTGTATGTCCCGCAGCGAACACAGTACACGCACTAGCGCAATCTTCTACGAGTACCGCAGTTCCTTTTCTTTTTCCGCAAAAGAACATTAGATCTTTCCTTTTATCATAGCGTTTCCATTTAGGCACAACTCCGAATCCCAATGCTCTGCCTGTAGCACCAATTATATTTCTGTTAGCATCGTGTACTACAAAGACACATCGGTGTTGTGCGAAATCATACATGATCGTGGTATATCCACTGTCAATTGACGATTGTATATTCATTTGTTTAATGTATTCTTGGACGGCAAAGTTTTCGTAATTTGTAGAAGTACTTGCGGGCATATTAAATTCAGGTGGGGAAGTATTACTAGATTCTTCTACTCCCCCCTGAACTCTCTTAAAACGAGCTTTAAGAGCATCTACGGAACGTGTTTGTGAGATGCCTCCTTTTGTGCCACAAGAATTTTTATAACAGTTGTATAATACCCGCCCATCCACACGAGATACAGTAAATGTGTTATTTCCCCCGCACTCAGGACACGAGACACGTTTAGTTTCTCCGTCTCTTATGTCCAATCCTTTCACGTATTCTTTTGCATTCACTGTTGACATTTTCCTAGCACATGATTTATGGTGATTAACATACCCGCTGTTAAGCGAACAGTCAAATCAAAAGACACGCCAACCAAATAAATCAAAAGACACGCCAACCAAATAAATCAAAAGACACGCCAACCAAATAAATCAAAAGACACGCCAACCAAATAAATCAATTGGCCTAGCTTTTGATTTGCTTGGTTAGCCATCCCGCATATCATCTACCCCCGCCCTGGACTAAAGTATTATAAACTAAAGTATAATACGTTACATCGTATCTGATATGCTAACTTGATGGTCACACTAACGATGAGGATTAAACGAATGAAGTATGTTTTCAGCGAGATTCCTAACACTAGGGATGGAAAAAAATTGGTTACTTTGATGCGAAAGTACTTGAATAAAAATCAATATTCGTTACGAATTCGTGGTCAATACATGAATGAAGTGGCGAAGAAAAACTGGAGGAAATATGAGATGGGGCAACCGTTGTCGTTGTCGAAATGTCTACGAGTTTATGTTGAAACTAAATAGGAGAAATGCACAATGAAACAACGAAAGCCGATTGATATGACAGCCAGTCAGACTAGTGAGACTGCGAACCAATATCTTGCTCAGGGGGCTATAAAAAATGTTCTTTGCATGCTTGAAGACCCCGAATCGGTGGAGCATTCAGGCAATGGAACAGTTTCCATAATCGTCGATGAAACTTTATGGAATCAGTACGTGAATGATCGGGACATTATTGGTACTGCAATACTGTTTTTTTTATAGGAAAAGGAATTGGCATAATTAATTCATTCTAGTAATGCAATACTGCAATATTAATTCATTCTAGTAATGCAATAAGGAGAATATTAATGAGTAATATAGGGATTTACCGATATCCTCACGGAATTTCATTAAACGGATGTGAGTGGGTACTAACAGAAAAAGATGATCTAATGCTGTTTGATAGCTCAGA
>Ga0207905_1000431_pt1 | contig 9932 bp, 12 predicted proteins | sample LinPmetageLP49_FD_184060 | JGI IMG/M metagenome (GOLD analysis project Ga0207905, IMG submission 184060) | Marine viral communities from the Subarctic Pacific Ocean - LP-49 (SPAdes) | ecosystem: Environmental > Aquatic > Marine > Oceanic | place: Pacific Ocean | collected 2011-08-27 | reverse complement strand
CGTTATAAATCAGTGAGTTACCGCGATCCGCGCGCCGCCGCCCATGTGTTGCGGGGCGAGGGCTTGGGCCATGTTCGTGACAAATAATCATATAAAAATTGATATCAAAAAATTTATAGTATAAAACGGTATAAAGTCGCATATACAGGAGTTTAGGGTCCCCGATGAGCAGTTCGAGATACGAGAATATGGATTCGGAGAGGCTGAAACTCGAATTGAGATTAGCTTATCTGGAGAAGAACGAGGCCTGTAAAAATAATTTTTTATCGTTTGTCAAAGCTATGTGGCCTGACTTTATTGCAGGGCGACACCATGCGATAATATCGGAGAAGTTGGAGAGAGTCTCTAACGGACAATTGAAACGGCTTATTATTAATATGCCTCCGAGGCACACGAAAAGTGAGTTTGCGTCGTTTTTATTTCCTGCTTGGATGATGGGCCGTAATCCGCGAATGAAGATCATTCAGGCGACACACACGACGGAACTGGCTGTAAATTTTGGTCGGAAGGTCAAGAATTTGTTGGAGCAGGAGGATTACAATACGGTGTTTCCTGAAGTAAAGCTTGCGTCGGACAGCAAGGCCTCTGGGCGGTGGGACACGAACAAGGGTGGGATGTATTATGCTGTTGGTGTTGGATCGAACTTAGCGGGCCGTGGTGGAGATTTGGTGATTATAGATGATCCGCATTCGGAGCAGACGGCGATGTCGGCGAATGGGTTTGAGGATGCGTGGGATTGGTATACGGGGGGTCCCCGACAGAGACTTCAGCCGGGCGGGTCGATTGTTTTGGTCCAGACGCGATGGTCGGAGAAGGATTTAACGGGACAACTTTTGAAGGCGCAGGCAAAAGATCCATTAGCGGATCAGTGGGAGGTTGTGGAGTTGCCTGCTATTTTTGAGGATGGGAAGCCGTGTTGGCCTGAGTATTGGTCCTTGGGCGATTTAACGGCGGTGAAGGCGTCGATACCTCCGAGTAAGTGGAACGCGCAGTATCAGCAAAATCCTACGGGGGAAGAGAACGCGATTATTAAGCGGGAGTGGTGGATGCGTTGGGAGAAGGAAAAGATCCCGCAATTGGAATTTGTGATACAGAGTTACGATACGGCGTTTAGCAAGAAGGAGACGGCGGATTATTCTGCGATAACAACGTGGGGCGTTTTTTATCCAAAGGAGGGGGATACTCCTGCTTTGATTCTTTTGGACAGTCATAAGGGGCGATGGGATTTTCCAGAGTTGAAAGCTATGGCTTTGGATCAATATAAGTACTGGGACCCCGACACGGTTATTGTGGAAGCCAAGGCGAGTGGGTTGCCTTTGACCCACGAACTGCGGAACATGGGCATTCCTGTTGTAAATTTTACGCCCAGTAAAGGAAACGATAAGGTGACGCGGGTTCATTCGGTTTCGCCTTTGTTTGAGGCGGGCATGGTTTGGGCGCCAGAGGATCCTTTTGCGGATGAGTTGATTGAGGAGGTGGCGGCGTTTCCGAATGGGGAGTATGATGATTTGGTGGATAGCATGACACAGGCATTGATGCGCTATCGTCAGGGAAACTTTATAGGATTGCCGACGGACGATTGGGGTGAGGAGAAGGAAAGTTATAAGATGCCTGTATATTATGGGTGACAAGTATATTCTTTTTCGGTTATGATGCGAAAAACAATATTTTATTTTCCGTAAGAAAAAAGGAGAACCTCCTATGATATATAGTGAACAGGAAATGTTGGCGCAATCAGGATTGACGGAAAGGCCTGCACATATTCCTGACGGGTATTCCTATGATCCTAGCAAGGGGGGTTATGTTCCTCCCACCACGACTACCTCTGTACCTATCGTAGAAACGACGGTTGCTGAAAATTTAATAAACAACGACCTTCCTGTAAATTTAGCCCAAGATACGAACAATCTTGGTAACGCGGGTTTTTCCACGGGGTCCCCGAAAGCGGAAACAACGGAACTTACAAATATACAACTGGCCGCGCAGGAACTTAAAGAGTTAACGGATACCGTTGGATTAGGTACAAAAACAAAAAACCGAAATGATGACCGAATAGTTTTTTTTAATGATGGGACGAAAACAACGGATGTGCTTGAAAAGTATGGTGTTACTCTGGATGAGTGGCGAGAGGCGACCAAAGTACCGGGCGCGGTCACGGGCGGTATTAGTAATAGGCAAGCCGCTGTTGCCAGAGTAGTCGATGGTATAGATTACGCCTTAATGAATAACGAGGAGCGTCAAGTCGTACAAGAAGGATACGCAGCCACTATAGACCAACAGAGAAGAGACGATAAAAAAGATGATGCTTTTTTTGGTACAATTGACAGGGACGTTAATTCAGAAACGTTTGGACAACGCACTGGCGGTAGAGTGGGGGATCTTAGGGATCAAGTTGAGAAAGAAGCGAAAGCTCTTGAGATCTCTGTAGAAGATTACTACAATTTGCCTGTTTCCATGCGAGTAAGTATGGGTCTTTCCGATATTGGTGAAGTTTTTTCAGGAGATGGTTTAGGAACACTAAATTCAGAAAATCTATCTGAATACTCTATTGCTGCAAGAAATCACAAAGCAAATATTACTCCGGATGAATTGGCGGTAGAACCTTTTGATCAGACGGGCGGTAAATATTATTCTGGATATGATGATTTAAATGGATCCCTAAACACTTTAGATATTTCAAACGATACGAGCGACTATGAAATATTTGGCGACACAGGACAGGACATTTACTCAATCGGCGGGGTTGATTTAGGATCGGGTGGACTTGGTGACGGTGGCGGTGGCGGTGGCGGTGGCGGTGGCGGTGGCGGGGGTGGCGGAGATATTACGGATCCCATTGTTACGGATCCCATTGTTACGGATCCCATTGTTACTGACGGGGATGGTGTAATTGATGGCGGTGGGGGAACAGATCTGGGTAGACTTGAAGGAACTCTTGGCACGATGTACTCTAACAGAGGTTCGTTGAACAATGTTTTAGTTCCAAGCACCGTGGACTACGGATCACAGTCTTACTTTAGGGGTCTTGCTCCCACCTACAATATAAGTGAAGATCCCATGCCTGTATTTAATGAGGGAGGGGTTGTAAGTTTGCAGGAGGGTGGAGAACCTTTTAGAAATAAAATGGGGGTTATCGATGACGGAAACATTCGCGACGGAGAAAGATATTATTTTGAAGATTATGAAACTGACGAAATGGATCCTCAGATGCTCATATCTCCAGAAAGACTAAAAGATCGTCAGGATACCGACGTTATTCGGATGGCCGAAACGCCTAAAGGTCAAGGAATTACTCCCGAATTACCGCCTGCCGGCACGGACATTAGAAGCATACCGATTGATGTTTTGTTAGATCCAAGGTCCGTTATACATGGTGTAAGCGACAGGGAGGGAAAAATTGAAATATTAAGAAGTATGGGCATAATCCAAACAGCTTTTTCTGGCGGTATTGTAAGTCTTGCGGGGGGTGGAACTCCCAAAGGTGCGGGAATTACTCCGCCTCATATGATAGATTACTATAATAAGTCTTTAATTCCAAGAGCTTTGGACGGTGACAAGGTAGCTAGGGATTATCTTTTAGAAGCACATAGTAATTTTGATAATTTTACATTGCCTGAAGAACTTCTTTTAAAAATCAAATATAGTTCTTTTCGGCACGGCGGTGTCGCGGAGCGTGGATACAGCCATGAGGGCGTTGGATCTTTAAGCGATACGGCTAGAAATATGTTTCGACCTATGGTAAGTTAGCCAAAAGGAGACTTTAATGGCAAGGAAACCAACCCCGCAAGCGGGATTAATGGACAGGAATGTGCCTGCTCAACTGGATGAAGAGGATCTTCGTGCAGAGATAGAACTTGAATTACCTATGTCTCAGGAAACGGAAATCATTGCGATGACCGACGGGGAGGGTCCTGATATAGAAATTACCGCGGAAGAGGATGGCGGTGTTGTTATTGACTTTGATCCGAATATGAACACGGATGAAGTGGGCTTTTATGATAATTTAGCCGAAACAATGGATGATGGGGAGCTTGGGCGCGTAGCGGGGGACTTGCTAGGTGAGTTTCAGTCAAATAAAGCAAGCCGACAAGATTGGGAGGATACTTATTCCAATGGTTTGGAGCTTCTTGGTTTTAATTATGAGGAGCGAACACAGCCTTTTCGCGGTGCGTCGGGCGTGACCCACCCTCTTTTAGCCGAAGCGGCCACACAATTTCAGGCGCAGGCGTTTAATGAGATGCTTCCTGCGGGTGGTCCAGTGCGGACCGCGGTTATGGGGTCGGAAAGCCATGCTAAAGTAAAGCAGGCTCAACGTGTTAAGCAGTTTATGAATTACTATATTACCAACGTTATGGAGGAATACACTCCTGAACTGGATCAAATGTTGTTTTATCTGCCTCTTGCGGGCAGTACCTTTAAAAAAGTGTACTTTGATGAGACGTTGGGTCGTGCGGTCAGTAAGTTTGTACCCGCAGAACACCTTGTTGTACCGTATGAGACCTCTGATTTGGAGACATGTCCGAACATTACGCAGGTGATTCGCATGTCTTTGAACGATTTACGCAAAAAACAGGTTGCAGGGTTTTATTTAGACATCCCTGTTATCCCTGCACAGGGCGAATATAGCAGCTTATCGTCCGAATTGGAAAGCTTGGAGGGCGTTTCGGGGTCCTCAATTGACTATGACTGCACGGTTTTGGAGGTTCATGCCGATTTAGACTTGGATGGTTTTGAAGATGAGGACGAAGATGGGGAATTTACAGGAATAAAAATCCCATATGTTGTAACAATATCACAGGACAACGGAAAAATATTGTCCATTCGTCGGAATTATCGTGAAGGGGACGAGGAAAAGCGCAAGATTCAATATTTTGTGCATTATAAATTCCTTCCGGGCTTTGGTTTTTACGGACTGGGTCTCATTCACACGATTGGTGGTCTCTCAAGGACCGCCACGGCGGCACTGAGGCAGTTGATCGACGCGGGAACCCTGTCGAACCTCCCCGCAGGGTTCAAAGCCCGTGGTCTACGGATCAGGGACGACGACGAACCTCTTCAGCCCGGTGAGTTTCGTGACGTCGATGCTCCCGGTGGGGCTATCCGTGATAGTCTCATGCCGCTGCCGTTTAAAGGACCCGACCAGACGTTGTTTCAACTCTTGGGCTTTGTTGTGGCTGCAGGACAACGTTTTGCCACTATAACCGATATGAAGGTGGGTGACGGCAATCAGCAGGCGGCGGTAGGTACAACCATAGCCATGCTTGAACAAGGCTCACGGGTTATGTCTGCCGTGCATAAGCGTCTTCACTACTCGACCAAGGTGGAGTTTAAACTTTTAGCAAAGGTTATGTCGGAAAGTCTACCCGACGAGTATCCGTATTCTGTTGAGGGCGCCGAAGCGTCGGTCAAGTCTGAGGATTTTGATGACCGTGTGGACGTTGTCCCCGTATCTAATCCGAATGTGTTTAGTCAGGCGCAACGAATCACCTTGGCTCAGACGAAGATGCAACTGGCCGCGCAGGCTCCAGAGATGCACAATATGTATGAAGTGTATTACGACATGTACGAATCACTTGGCGTTCGCGATATAGATCGTATCTTAAAGAACGTTCCAGAAGATGAACCGTTACCCCTTGATCCCGCACAGGAGAATATAAATGTTTTGGACATGGCTCCCCTCAATGCTTTTGAAGGTCAAAACCATGAAGCGCACATTATGGCACATATGGTATTTGGTTCAAGTCAGATGGTGTCTAATAATCCTGCCTTGGCGGTTTCGCTTCAAAAGCACATTATGGAACATGTTCAAATACAGGCCAGAGAACAGGCTGTTCAAATGGCTCAACAACAAGGTGCGGGTTCTGACCCCGTCCAGTTGGAAGCGATTACGGCGCAAATGATTGCACAGGGGCTACAAAAGGTTAAAGAACTTAGTGGTCAGCTTTCTGGAGCAGGTCAACCCGATCCACTTGTGGAACTCAAGAAGCAGGAACTACAGATCAAGGCACAGGCGGAACAGTCCGATACTCAGATCGACCAACAGAAGTTGGCTTTGGATCAACGGGGTCAGGATCTTCGTGGTCAACAGTTCGACAAGCGTCTTCAGGCACAGGCGGATATAACGCAAGCTCGTATCGACGCGGGACGCGAGAAGGAACTACTTAAACTTCAATCAAAAAGGACGCAATGATGGCAAAAGTTAAAATTGTAACAAACACCCCCGGCCCCGCACCAAAGGCCGTGGAGTTTGCTGAAATAAAAAATCAAGGTAAAATACCTTACGCGAACCACGGTAAGGAAACGTCGGCTCCTATGGCGACCAGTGGTGCAAAGGTGGTATCCCGTGGCATGGGCGCGGCGAAGCGTGGGTAAATAGGGTTATGGATCCTCTGTCACTAGCTCTTATCTCATTTACGGCTCTTAAAAAGGGAATAGCCTTGGGTAAGGACCTTTCTGCTATGGGCAAAGACCTCAACAAGGTTTTTGATTTTATTGATGGAACAAAGGCGGCTCAAAAGTCTGGAAATAAAAACGATCCATTATCTGAATTAACGGCATATTATAAAGCTCTGGATATGGAAAAAGAGCTTGAAAAAATTATTTGGGAATCCAGAGGTAGCTCTGGAGTTGCAAACTTTAAACGTATGAGGGTGCAGTCAGCGGAACGAGATAGACAGTCTAAATACGCTGCGGTGGCTCGTAAAAACAGAATATTAAATGTTTTATCAATACTTTTAGGATTAAGTATAACAATAGGTGGAGGGGGTTTGTTAATCTGGGCAGCAATTGAGTTTAAGCCCTAGTCAGTTGATTTTTTATACGATTGCGTTACTATTGCTTGCGTACTTAGATTCAATAACACCTCCACCTCCAACATGGATGATAGTAAAATGAATGAAATGGTTCCAGACAAGAAAGCTTATCAGAGCAACAGACGAATTATGTGTTACATAGCTCTTTTTCTTATGGCTATGACGACAATAGCTACAATTTGGGATCCAATAAGGATGGCTCATGCAGATGGAGCCATTATGACACAATACATAGCTTTAAGTGGTTTAGTTGGAGCATACTTTGGTTTTAGTAAAACTTCGGGTTCTACTTCCAAAACAAAATCGGAAGTGGAGATGACTAAATGAGTATATACAATATGAACAATATTAATCCTTTTGGAAATAGTCTTTCCCCTTCTATGGATACACCAATGCAAGCGGAACCCGTTGAGGTTACCGCACCAGTAGGAGATCAAGGGTTTCCTTCCATGAGTGAGTTACAATCCATGTATCTGTCTCAGTCTCAGGGGATAGGGTCTTTGAATAAATTGTTAGCTCCAATTATTAATAGTGTACGATCTCAAAATGAAAACGAGTTTTCACAAAAAATTGATCCTTATATTCAACAGGTTCAGGATTTGACACAGAAAACTTTTCCAAATATAAATTTAAACGATTTAGGTTCAGGAACTAACCTTGGAGGAAAAGTATCGTTAGGAGTTCCGATAGGAAGTCCCTTACATAATTTAAACACTACACCCTCTTTAGAACGGTCAGGAACTATCGACTCTCCTTTTGCTCGTTCTATCTTATCTAATGGTTTAGGGTCTTTATTTAAATAAAAAATGGCAAACATATACACCCCTAAGAATGATGAAGAAATAATAACTCCTTTTAGTCCTGTTATGGGGTATAAAAAAATGACACCTTCGTTTGTAGACAAAATGAATACGTCCATGAACGATACCTTGGAGGATTGGTCTCACAATCTGGTCGGTAAAGTGAGTCAAGAATTACGATTTACGGACGAAATAAATCAAGCATGGTCAGACGAATTTGGAACTTTTTTAATGAAGTATCAAAGTCACGCAGAATTATATACCTCTATGGGAATGAGAAATTTAACCCCCGACACGCTTGACTATAGGCTAGAGATAACAAGTGGTTGGTTTGTTCGACAGTTTGAAAATGAATACAACCCTGTTCATACACACCAAGGTTCCCTTCTTTCTTGCGTTGGATATTTAAAACTACCCAAAGGAATTGAAAAGGAATGGGAGGAAGACTACAAGGATCATCATCCCTCAAACGGACATATTCAGTTTGTTCACGGTCAGGCCGCGAATCACGAAGGATCGAACTTTTTAATGAAACCTAGTGTAGGAGATTTTATTGTTTTTCCTGCACATTTACATCACTGTGTGTATCCTTTTAAAACTGTTGGCGAAAGACGATCTTTTAGTGTAAACTTTACTATTGTAGCGTCTCCAAAGGAAAAGGCTAATGAGTTTAATATCTAGTTTAATAGGACCGGTTTCTGGCATCCTTGACAAGGTCATAGAGGATAAAGATCAGAAGGCTAAGTTGGCTTTTGAACTAAGCACGATGGCTGACACACATGCACAGCAAGCTTTACTGGCTCAGTTAGATATAAACAAAGCAGAGGCTGCTTCTGGCAGTTTGTTTAAAGGTGGTTGGAGGCCCTTTATCGGTTGGACATCTGGAGTTGCTTTTGCGTATCATTTTGTACTACAACCTATTTTAGTTTTTGTCTTAACGGCCTCTGGAGTAGATTTACCTGAACTGCCTGAATTTGACATGTCTACCCTCCTCACGGTTTTGGGAGGTATGCTTGGAATTGGTGGACTTAGGACATATGAGAAGCAGAAGGGTTTGACAAAATAGAAGAAGACGTTTGTATTGTCTGTGGCAATGAAATAAAAACATGTTGGGTATACACGATTAAAAAAAAATGGATTACCATGAAGGAAGTATGTTTAAAGTGTATGCGAAGAGAGGATGAAAAACGTAGAGATGGCGAATTACTCAAAAAAATCTAAGGGAGCTTCTAAAAAAAGTAAAGGGAGCAAAATTTGTCCTAAAGGTAAGGCTTGGGCGGAAAGAACTTTTGATACCTATCCAAGCGCTTATGCAAACATGGCAGCTTCCAAGTATTGTAAAGATCCCAACTATGCAAAGAAATCCAAAGGAAAAACCTAATGGGAGCTTTGAAAGATTGGGTCAAGCAAGATTGGGTTAGAATAGGCACGGACGGAAAGATTAAAGGAAAATGCGGTACGTCTAAAGACAAGAAAAATCCAGACCGTTGTTTACCACGAAGTAAGGCAAACAGTTTGAGTCAATCTGAGAGAGCTTCTACAGCGAAGAAAAAGAAAAAAGAAGGGTCTAAGGGTAAGACGGTTGTTAAAAATACAAAAAACGCAAAGGTTACCTTTGCACGAAACGGCGGAGAAATACAAAAAACTGGGGACCGTCGCATTGCAAAGGGTTGCGGAGCGGTTATGAATAATAGACGCAAGAAAACTTTGTTTGTATGAGGATATTATATGCAAGAAAACTTTGAAAAATGTTTAGAAATGCTTTTGCACCATGAAGGTGGATTCATAAACCACCCGCGAGATCCCGGAGGAATGACTAATTTCGGTGTCACCCGTATGGTCTATGAAAAATGGGTTGGCAGAAAAATGTCTGAACAAGACATGAGGGATTTAACTCCAGAGAAAGTAGCTCCAATCTATAAAAATCAGTATTGGGATCGTTGCAAAGGAGATGATTTACCCAGTGGAGTTGATTGGTGCGTGTTTGATTGGGCCGTTAATAGCGGGGTAGGGAGAAGTGCTAAAGCGTTGCAAGGTATTATTGGTGCAACACAGGACGGGGGCATTGGTCCCATGACTTTAAAACTTATTGCGGAACACGAACCCAGAGAACTTATAGAAAAAATGCATGACAAAAGACAAGGTTTTTATGAGGGCCTCAAGACCTTTGATTCGTTTGGTACGGGTTGGACACGCCGCAATAAGGAAACAAGAGAATCAGCATTAGAATTATTAAAATAGTTCTGGTCAAACACATATAAGATATGATAGGAATAGATGTGAACTTGTAGGAATAGATGTGGTGATATAAGAATGGCTG
>Ga0207905_1000428_pt1 | contig 9944 bp, 10 predicted proteins | sample LinPmetageLP49_FD_184060 | JGI IMG/M metagenome (GOLD analysis project Ga0207905, IMG submission 184060) | Marine viral communities from the Subarctic Pacific Ocean - LP-49 (SPAdes) | ecosystem: Environmental > Aquatic > Marine > Oceanic | place: Pacific Ocean | collected 2011-08-27 | reverse complement strand
TACAAAGGCGAAGAGATGCCTTTCACTGTAGAAACATACAATGAACTAGTACCAACATCACCACAACAATATAGAGAACGCGAGCAATTTGATCTCAATGAGATGAGAACTGCAGCTGGTCTTCCTCCCAAAGCTATATACAACAAAGACAAAAAAGCACAAGACATTAAGAATCTGTTAACCAACGCAGGAATGTAAATGCCCTACAATAAAGTTATCGCTATTGGCGATAGTTTCACTCGAGGTGATGAGCTGGCTGACTGTCCAGAGCAACTACACGAATATCATTTTCCATTTCAGCATAGCCAATCTTCATGGCCTGCGTTACTTACAAAATCACTAGACTGTGACTACGAATGTTATGCACTTGGTGGGATAGGCAATCAATGGATAAGTTGGAAAACTGCCGATAAACTTAAACAAGATACTTTGGTTATTGTTAATTGGACATGGTTTGAAAGATTTGATTACGTTGATCCGGCGACAGATCTTTGGACAACAACTCATCCTCGACATGAGGACAAGTTGAATCATTATTTTTATCGTAATTTAGACAGTGATATTTGGAACTTGTATAGAAACTTACAACAAATGCACAGTACTATTTCTTTACTTAAACAAAACAATATAAATTTCATTATGACTTGTTTAGATAATGCCTTTCGTACCGAGTTTCGCACTATTAGACAGCCAGGCTCTAATGTATGTACTCATTGGCAGACTGCTATAGCAAATTTACAAGCACAAGTAAAACATAATATTGTAAATTTCTATGGTTATACATTTTTAGAATGGGCTAAACATAAAAACTTTGAGATTGGTCCTAACGGACATCCATTAGAAAAAGCACATGTAGAGGCCGCAAAGTACATAAATACCCATACAATAGAAGGAAAGATAAATGGACATAGATAAACTTAGAGAAGAGATTGCATATGACGAAGGCTCAGTTAATAAAATATACCTCGATCATCTCGGCTTGCCTACTTTTGGTATCGGTCATTTGGTCCTGGCTAGTGATCCAGAGCATGGACAAGAAGTTGGAACACCTGTCTCAGAAGATAGATGCAATTCAGCCTTTGACAACGACGTTAAAACAGTCCTCGCCGACTGCGAGCGACTATATCCTGACTTTGATGACCTCCCAGAAGAAGTCCAACTAATCATTGCTAACATGATGTTTAATATGGGTCGTCCAAGATTAAGCAAGTTCAAAGGAATGAAACGTGGAGTTGACTCAAAAGATTGGAATGCAGCCGCAGATGAAATGGTTGATTCAAACTGGTACAGACAAGTTACTAAACGTGCAGACAGGCTAGTAGCACGTATGAGAGCAGTACAGATAGATGATTAAACTTTATGCAATGTTAATTGTTATAGCACTATTAGGAGGAGCTGGGTACGGAGCCTATGCCTACTATAAAGATAGTCAAGCTCGCATTGCAACACTTACAACCAACAATGCAAAACTTGATGGTGCAATAAAAACAAGCGAAGCTGCAATTGCCAGCATACAAAAAGATATGAAGAAAGTTAACACACAACTTAAAAAAGTTAGTACTGACTTTGCAGATATACGCAATCAAAATAGTAAACTGGCACAGAAGTTAGAAACTATAGACTTAGGTATACTTGCTATCAATAAACCAAAAAGCATAGAACGTGCAATCAACGGTGGAACTAAAAACGCAGGAAGATGTTTCGAAATACTAAGTGGATCACCGTTTACTGCTAGAGAGAAGGAGGCAAAAGATGCTAAGTCATTCAATAAAGAGTGTCCTTGGTTGTGGCCTGGTAGTACTTCTACTCAGTAGTTGTGGTTCACCTGTTGCTAAGATCAATGTCAGCTCAAAAGCAGTTGAGAAGCCTGTACTAACATTGCCGCCAGTTGATGTGGTGCGTATGCGAACAATAGACTGGGTAATCATTACAGAAGAAAACTTTGCTGACGTTATTGCTAAAGCAAAGAAGAACGATAAAACTATTGCATTTTTTGCATTAACTGATGATGGATATGCTAACCTTGGACTAAACTTTTCTGATATACGTGCTTTGGTTCAACAACAACAAACAATTATTGGTGCTTACGAACAGTACTATGATGCCACTAAAAAGTTCGAAAAACAAAAAGTCAAAAAAGATGTTGACATCTGGAAGTTTTTCTAGTACAATTACACGATGACAGATCTATATAACACATTGGGCGTGAATAAAAACGCATCTGATAGGGATATCAAGACGGCCTATAAGAAGAAAGCAATGGAGCATCATCCTGACAAAGGAGGTGATGCAAATAAATTTGCTGAAGTAAGCAACGCATACGAAACACTGAAAGATCCGCAAAAACGTGCATTCTACGATCAAACTGGATCAACAGACCAAAGACAACAGCAGCAACGTGGACCATTTGGGTTTGAAGATATCTTTAGTCAAGTATTTAGACAACAACGTCAGGCACAACGTCCTCCAGAGGCTAGAATAAGCATAGCAATTGAGTTAGCCGATTCAATACGTGGCGGAAAACGTATATTAGGAGTACAAACTCCTCTAGGCACAAGCAATGTCGAAATAGATGTTCCTAAAGGTATTGTACATGGAGAAAATGTCCGATATCCTAAAGCCGCACCTGGTGGACTTGATCTGGTTGTTAGTTTTAGAATCAGAGCCCATCCAGAATGGCAACGCAATGGAATGGATATGCACACTGAGATATCTGCAGATTTTTGGAAATTGATAGTTGGCGGCAATTTATCAGTTACTGATATACTAGGAAAAAATTACGACATAACTATTCCTCCACGTACTAATCCAGGATCAGTTATGAGACTAGGACAATGCGGAATTGAAAGAGACAGACATAATCCTGGAGACATCTTTGTAAAGTTGAAAGCAACAATGCCAAGGGAAATACCACAAGAACTAGTTAATCAAATAAGTAGTTTAGTAAACAAGGAGTAACATGCAAAATAATCCTGAAATTGAACACATACTGGTACAAGCACAGAAGATTGCTATAACCAAAAAACACGAGTACTTGACACTTGAGCATTTAGCTTTGGCATTGGTAAGACATAATCGTTTTTGGAAATGCCTTGAACAATTTGGTGTATCCCCAGAAGCCATTGCACACGATCTTGATTTGTATCTTGATAGTCAAGCAATACTGTCGGCTAACAAAGTTATTAAAAAAGAACCAAGAAAAACAAATGCACTTGAAAGAGTTTTCAACAGGGCTCTAACGCAAGTTATGTTTGGTGGCAGACGTAGTATGGCTACTATTGATCTTTGGCTTGCTATTATGGGTGAGAATAATAGTCACGCAGTTTATTTTATGCAAAAGCACGGAGTAACCAAACAGAAATTTGTAATTCACTGGCAACAATCTTATGAGTCGAAAGGTAATTCTGAATTAATGCCTATTGACGATGCTAACGAAATACTAGATGAACATTGTATTAATATTTCTAAACTAGCAAAAGAAGATAAACTAGAACCTGTAATTGGTCGTGAATTTGAACTAGAAGAGATTGTGACAGTCTTAGCAAAACGTTTTAAAAGCAATGTACTAATGGTTGGAGACCCTGGTGTTGGTAAAACTGCAATTGCAGAAGGACTTGCTACAAGAATTAAAGATAACACTGTTCCAAAGTTTTTACAAGGATTTGAAGTATGGGGATTAGAAATTGGTAGTCTACTTGCAGGATCAAAATACAGAGGTGAGTTTGAAGAAAAGCTCAAAGATGTTATTGCCGCATTAGAAACAAAGAAGAATTGTATACTTTTTATTGATGAAGCACACACCATGAAAGGTGCTGGTTCAACTGGTGGAAGCAGTCTTGATTTTGCTAATATGATCAAACCAGCTATTACTAAAGGTGCCTTAAAAGTAGTAGCAAGTACAACTTGGGAGGAGTTTTACGAGAGCTTTGAAAAAGATCGTGCATTAATGAGACGTTTCTATCGAGTAAGTATTGACGAACCCGACAAAGCAACAACCATTAAAATACTTGAAGGATTGCGTCCACGATTAGAAACGTTTCACAGCGTAAAAATTGATACGCCGGCAATACACAAAGCAGTTGATCTTGCGACACGTTATATGAATGATAAAAAAAATCCAGATAAAAGTATTGATTTGATTGATGCAGCTTGTGCAGTTGAACGTGTTAAAGACAAAGAAGGATTGGTTGTTACTGAAGATTTAATTGATGTGCAAGTGGCAAGGATCGCAAATATTCCAGAAACCAAAGTATCAACAGACGTTAGTGATAAGGTATTAGAACTTGACAGTAATATCAAACAGAAATTATTTGGTCAGGACCATGTGGTTAATGAAGTACTAGAAAGATTGTATGTAAACTATGCAGGCATCGGCAGTGCAAATAGACCAATGGGAGCATTTTTGTTCTTAGGACCAACAGGTACAGGTAAAACTGAATTTGCTAAACTACTAAGCGAAAACTTGGAAATGAACCTGCTGAGATATGACATGAGTGAATACCAAGACAGACACACAGTAAGCAGTTTACTTGGTGCACCTCCAGGATTTGTTGGATATGATGACTCAAATCTAGGTGGTGGTAAATTAATAAGTGATGTTAGTAAACATCCTTATAGTATTTTATTATTTGATGAAATTGAAAAAGCTCATCCAGATGTGGCAAACATATTCTTACAGATGATGGACGAAGGTAAGATCACAGGAAGCAATGGCAAAACTGTTGATGTTAAGAATTGTGTTATTATTATGACTTCAAACTTGGGTGCTAGAGATAACGAAAACAACAATATTGGCTTTGGTACAGAACTATCTAAAACCGGTAGCGAAGACAAAGCAGTAAAGGATTACTTTAAGCCGGAGTTGAGAAACAGGTTGGACTTGATTGTAAAGTTTAAAGCCTTAGAGCCAATAGCAATTAAAAAGATTGTTGCAAAGTTTATTGGAGAATTGAGAAACAGTCTCCAAACCAAGAACATTAATATTATTATAACTGAAGAGTTAGTTGATCACTTAGTGGAGGTAGGTTATGATCCTAAAATGGGTGCAAGACCATTGGGACGTAAGATTGATGAATTAATTAAAGTTCCGTTGAGTAAAAAAATATTGTTTGAAAAACTTTCTAATGTTCATGTAACTGCTGACTTATGGATCAAAGGCAAGAAACGTAGAGTTACTCTCACTACTAAAGCAAAGTCTTCACCTGCTGACGCATTTATAGATACAAATGGTGTTGTAACAATCAATGAAACACAAAACTAGAAAGCGATAAATAACGTTATGGCAAAGATAAACACAACATCAATTACAATAACACTTAGCGAACTAGTACGTGACGATGCTCCTTCAAGAGACATACTAACTGCTGAGACGATTTCACAGTTAGAAGCAGTAATTACGCAACTAGCAACTGAAGGCGGAAGTGCAAATGTTCTTGTTGAACTAACAAAAGCAGAGTAACATGAAGTCAAGCAGCCTTGTATTAATAGCAGAAACAACATATTCAGCTGGTACTACTTCAATCACAGGTACTAGACAAAAAGGTGTGGGTTATTACTTAGGACAAGGCAACGGACAGAACATACGTTTTATAGCAGATGACTATCCTGGCATAGTAACAATACAGGCTAGTTTAGATACAGATCCAAAAACCAAAGACAGTTATCTGCCTGATTATCCTAATGCACTCATTGAACCAGACTGGTTTGATGTATATGTATTTCCTGGAGACAGTGCAATAGACGGTTCGACTGCTATTTCAACAGATTACAGTATTTACTTGCCTGGAAAATACACATGGGTACGAGCAATAGCATCACAGTTTACAAGTGGTAAAATTGGCCCAATAACAATGAGTTACTAGGAAGAAGCAATGTTAAAAAAAGTAGTCATCATTCCAGGAGGATTTCATCCTTTCCATGCAGGACACAAAGCATTATATGATGCAGCCGTTGCACAATTTCCTAAAGCAGATGTGTTCATTGCCGCAACTGATGATAAAAGCAACAGACCTTTTCCATTCAAATTAAAAAAGCAACTTGCAGGAATAGCGGGCATACCAGCACACAGATTTGTACAAGTAAAGTCACCGTTCCAACCAAAAGAAATTACAGGTTTATACGATCCTGAAGACACACAGTTGATATTTGTACGTTCAGACAAAGACTCTGGCGTATCACCATTGCCAGGAGGCTTTAAGAAAGATGGAAGTGCAAGTTACTTGCAACCATTGAAGAGAGGAGCTCCTGAGAATATGAAGCAACACGGCTTTATGACATACTTGCCAACTGTACAGTTTGGTCCTGGGATGACCAGTGCCACTGAGATACGTGCTAAGTGGTCAGGTATGAGTGACGAAGAAAAAGCAGACTTGGTAAACAACTTGTATCCAATGAGCAGTGCTCCTGTGGCTAGCAAAGCAATTGAAATATTTAACAACGTACTTGCAGAAGAAAAAGAAATTATTGCAATGCCAATGGGTTCAATTAAAAAAGCAATAGAAGAAGCAGAAAATTGTGGAGATGGTTTCTATTACTGTAACCAAGCCAGAATGTGTATGCCGATACCAAAAGGTCATCATGTCATGCCAGATGGTGAACTGATGAAAGATTCAGAGCACAAAGTTAAAGAAACACGTATCATCAACAAAGGTGATACAATAGACATCATACCTGCAGGTGGTATGGGTGCATATGGCGAGGAAGGCATTAAACGCAACCTTGCTGATAAACTACGCACACTGTCAGACATGCTAGATGATGAGAACTATGAGAATCTTGAGTATGTGATATACAAATCAGGTGCTATGGAATCACTTGTAGGAGCTCTAAGACAGTATCAAACCTACAAAAACAAACGTGGCGGCCGTATTAAACAAGACGTTGAAATTGATATAAGCAACGAATCAGGATTTTCAAAAGAGTTACCAACTATAGATCAAGAGATGGACAGTTACTTTAACAGTAGAAAGACAACAGAAGATTACTTGCCAGAAGATGAGTTGCTTGAATATGTATTTCAAAGTCGTCCACTAAGAGTATTAGATAATATTGCATCACGTAAGGATGTGCAAAAGTTTCCAATCAAATTTGATGATGGTACTACAGTAGAAGTTACTCCAAAAATGGCTAAAAAGTTTATGGATATCTATACTATGAAAGATGCAGATACACAAAAACTTATTGATAAAAAAATTAGCAAAAAAGAAGTTTTTGTTAAGACTTTTAACGACCTAATGAAGGGCGGACGTTCAACCGGCCTTACTGTTGGCGATATACGATAAATTCTCACTGCTAAAATTAATCCATTAAATACGTACATAATTTAACTCTACGAGGGATCTATGGTTGAAAATACAGTAATACCAGACGATAAGATAAAACAAGAACCTGTTACCACTGATGAGTTACCACCATCTGAGGATCCAAATAAAGTTCAAGTAGATATTGAAAAACTAAAGAAAACCAAAGTGCATATTTGTATGCCTTGTTATGGTGGTATGCTGACAGAATCAACCTTTATGAGTTTTATACGTTGGTCAAACACTGCACGACAGCTTGGTATTGATTTTACTGTAGAAACACTTACAAATGAAAGTCTAATATCACGTGCAAGAAACACCATGGTAGCAAAGTTTCTAAGCAATCCTGATAGCACACACCTAATGTTTATTGATAGCGATATTGGATGGGAGCCGTGGCACCTCTTATTATTGTTACATCAGGACAAAGATGTAATCGGCGGTATGTACCCTCTTAAAGGCTTACCAGTAAAATGGTGTGTAAATGGTATCGAAGGTGGTGAAGAAGAAGACATGGGCAGAGTGCAAGAAGTTTCAAAAACTGGCACTGGTTTTATGTGTATAAAACGGCATGTATTTGAAAAACTTGTTGATCACCCAGCGACTGTTCCTTTTGTAAACGACATTGGGTTGCCAGAAGAACTAAACAAAGACATGAAAACATTCTTTGATACTGATGTACGTGAAGGCAGATACTATTCAGAAGACTGGACATTCTGTGAAAACTGGAGAGACTTAGGTGGTAAGGTATGGGTAGACAAACGCATAATGTTAAAACATACAGGTACTTACACATATGATCATGTAGGGCAAGATGCAACCTATAGAGCACTACATGCAGAATTAAAAGATACTGCACCTGTACAAACTGATCCCGAAGAAGGCAAAATAGAACAAGGCACTATTCCACAACAACAAGCAGATCTTCCACCAGAACGCAGAAGTGCAAAGATACTTGCTAAAACTGGTGGCAAGAAGAAGAAAGCCAGTTAACCAAGATACCATAAATATGCTGTTATGAGAGCAACCTGGTTTGAAAATAAAGAGTTAATCACACTGTACACAGACCCTGCGTACTTTGGTGCAGACGTACCTGACAGTTATGCAAAACGTCCTAGCAAACCTGTGCCAGTAGACAGTCTATTTGGCTATGAGCCTGCAAGTAAGATGGATGACATACATCATAAAGATAGTATGATGAAGATAGCACTTAAAATGAAATCAGGAACTTGGGATGGCCCTCCTATCATTGTACGCAAAGATCCTAAGGGCTATCAAGTACTAGACGGTCATCATAGAATGCATGCGGCTCGTAAAGCCGATATAGACACACTTGATGCAGTTGTTGTTGATGCAGAAGATATTGAATATTCAGATGAAGTCAAAGAACAACAGGTAAATGAATCTATAGACCCTGTAAATAATATTAAACAGGCAATGGAGTTAGAAAGAAGAGCCGAAGAAATATGGAAAAGATCGGTTGGTAGGCAATTTCAGTGGAAATCATCAGCACAAAAACTTAGACAGATAGGTAAAGTAATTCAAGTAGGACAAGATCCTAAAAAGTTTATTAGAGACTTGAATAATTTTTATAACCAGTACGTATCATTTATACAAAAAAATAAATTGCCTACTGAAGTAAGACAACTTTTAAAACAAATTCAAAGATTATTAGATAATCTTAATAAAAACTTAGCAGAAGCATCAGGTTACATACCAACTGCCGCACAAGCAAACGATCCAAGATTTAAAACTGCACTCACTGTAGATGTACGTCCAGGTGAGGACCAACGCAACATCAGCAAACTTGGACTTGATCTAAATAAAGAACTTGTTAGAAAAACATCTCCAGGACTTAAAAAGAAAAAGAAACCTTCACTAGCCGAAAGCCTTATGGAACGTTATCAAGCAATCAAAGAAGAAGACCTTGTTGAAGTAGACATGGGTAGTGGTGCATTACGCAGTTGGGCACAGAGTGATATCGCCAAAAGTGTCCAAGCCGGCTTTGAATTAGAATTGATTTTACCAGATACTGAAACTGTCAGTGATGACGACTACGAAGCAGATATGGATGCTGACGAGCCTATTGGAACACTCGACGAGATAGTAGACTTTTACGATGGTCCAAGCGGAGTGGGTGCATGGACCAGTGATCAAAGAACCACTGAAGAACAGTTTCGTGAAGCCGTAATTGAAGACCTAATAGAATACACAGACGAGTTGTTTTTCCAACACTGGATGCAAGAAGGTGAAGAGATGGTCCGCGATGAAATGGAATCAGAACTAGAAAGAAATGTCACCGACGAAGAGTTTATGGAAGAATTTGAGAACGAAGGTGAAATTTTTGAACGGGTACGTGAGCGAGAACAAGATGGGCATCGCGCCGATGTTACTTGGGCAGAGTTTTGGGAAGCAAAACAAATAGAAACCATGGGCGATCTTATGAACATGTATGATCTATACTTTCCTTATACTGCAGGCAGTTATGGCGGAAGCAAACAGATGGATGAGTGGGCAGAAGAGATCAGTGCAATAACCGGTAAAGGCACAAACGTAAGTTACCAGTATCATGGAGAAGACAAGGTACAAGGAAAATATACACTAGAACCAGATACCAGTATAGAGGCCGACAGTGGAGATGATGCA
>Ga0207905_1000423_pt1 | contig 10016 bp, 5 predicted proteins | sample LinPmetageLP49_FD_184060 | JGI IMG/M metagenome (GOLD analysis project Ga0207905, IMG submission 184060) | Marine viral communities from the Subarctic Pacific Ocean - LP-49 (SPAdes) | ecosystem: Environmental > Aquatic > Marine > Oceanic | place: Pacific Ocean | collected 2011-08-27 | reverse complement strand
TTCTATAAAAGGAGCTTTAAGTTCCTTGAGCAGAAAAACAGATTCAAGTGCAACTAGAAAAATAGAGGGTCCAAAAACAAAACGACTCTCATCTCCAACTGCACAACAAGCGGCCAACAAGTTAATTAAAACTGGTCAAGGTACGGTAAAGAAAACAACACCTAATCGGCCTGTAAATTCTAACGCCAAGGATGTAAAGTATACAGCCAAGCAACGTGAAAAACTCGCTAAACTCGATCGACTCAGCCCTGGGCTAGCAAAAAGAGAACGAGCAAGACTTGATTCCCTATTGAAGCGAGCCGCAAAATAATCAATGCCCGAATACCGTACATACGCAGGACTAGATGACCGCATTTCCAAGGATGGAGATGTTGGTTTCATTGGTTTCAATAACAGGATGCGACCTGACCAGTTGCCGCCTAACCTGCTTGCTGATGCGCAAAACATTCGGACTGACCGCAGAGGTGAAGCCCAGGTAAGAAAGGGCTTAGAATTAATTGTTAGTCCTCTGTCCGCAGGTGGAGAGGCTCTTACTCTTCCGTTCTACTTAGTTGCTGATGATACATCTGTAACGGCTGAACAGACTGGCGGAGCCGTGGTTCTAACAGATGTTGCTGCTACAAATTTTCCTAGCACCGGAACGGTTAATGTCTCAGGCGTATCAGGACTTACTCCCGTGGTAAATGGTGATCGCGCATTTACTAAAAATAGTAGCACACAGATTACTATAGCTGACCAAACATACAGCGGAACGGCCAGTGGGACTGCAACAGTAAAGTTCGGCATACTAAATGATGGTGCTGTCAATGCTATCTATGGCTCCTGTGCTTTTTCGGATCCTAACGCATCGGCTAGTCAATACGTCATATTTGCTTCTAACTCAAAAGGGGTTGCTGTTAATATAGCTACTGGAGCGACTACGGACATTGCTTATCCAGCTGGAGTAACGGTATCGGCTGCTGGGTCCATGCTGCAGTCATTCAACAAGGTATTTATATTCCGTGATGGCGAAACTGCCTTGGAGTGGGATGGCTCATTTAGCGGAACACCTGCCTTTACAAAGGTAGCAAGCGGAACATATACGCAGCCAGTTAATTTAGCTGCTAGTGGTTTTACAATAACTAATGGACTCGCTACCGTAACAGTTTCTAATACCCTAGCGGTTGGAGATACGGTAAACCTAATTACTGCCGGAGGAAGCACACTTGCTGCAGAAACTTCTTTTACTGTATCTGAGGCAAGTGCGTCTGCATTTAAATTTTTTGTTAATACTGACAATGTTTCAAATCAGACTGACGTTCACTTCATTAAAAGAGTATCAGTCGGTCTAGGGTTCAGTCATATGCCAGCACCACCATATGCAGTTTACCATCAGCGTAGGCTAGTAATGCCGTTCAAGTTCAGTGTTGATGCGTCACCGGATTCATTTACCGCTCGAGGAATACTCGATGAAGTTATAGCCTCCGACATTCTGGACACTGATACCTATGACCAGATATATGCCCAATACAGGTTCAATGCTGGCGAAGCTGACTTTAACGTAGGCCTGCACTCCTTCTCGGAGGACAACCTTATGGTGTTCAATCGTAATAGTATTCACTTAGTTACTAATACAACGTCCCTACAAGCAGCCAGCACTAGGCTTTTAACTAACGAAGTTGGTTGTGTGGCTCGCCAGTCAATTAAACAGGTCGGTAATCAGGTTATCTTTTTATCCGACAACGGTGTTTACAGCACTCAGTTCTTTGATGAATACAACCTTCGTGGCACTGAGACTCCATTAAGTGAGGCAATTAACGTAACTATTAAAAGAATCAACAAGGCGCATTGGGACAAGTCCGTAGCTGTTTACTTTGATAACAGGTACTTCTTGGCCGTTCCTCTGGATGACTCAACTAAGAACAACGCTATAATAATTTACAACTTCCTTAACAAGCAGTGGGAAAGTATTGACCAAGTCAATGATACGGACTTTCACATTTCTAACCTGTTGGTTGTTGGTGAAGGCGATGCACGTGGAGTATATGCAGTCAATGACATTGGCGGTGTCCAGAAACTGGATGAACGAGTTGATGGCGTTGACAGGGTAGTCACTCAGATTGGCGGGGATTCAAAGAGTATTAATGTCCCTGGTTCACTGACTACACGTCAATACACACTTGGGAATCTAGAAAGAAAAAACTGGAAGCAGTTTGAAATGCACATTGAATCCGGGGCATCTACGGTATCTAACTTTGATATATCTGCTGAGACAGAGAACCCGGATGCTGATCTTACTTTAGGCACACTTAGCGACTTCGTTGGCTCAACTCTAGCTGAGGCCGAAGATGTGTCCATCCGTGGTAGAATAGGTAACCGTCGAGGTTACGGAATACAATTTACAATTAATAATACATTAGGAAGACCAAAGATTAGAGCCGTTGAAGCCGATGGGTCCATATCCTTCCGTTCAACTAACAAAGCAGAATAATGGCAATTTTATCAAAAGGAACAGATTTTACAACTGGCGATCAGGTCACGGCGGCTAAACTAGATGCACTAGTTGATAGCGCAACATTTGCAGCAGGAGCCGTTGATGACAGCACTACAGCCCTGGACAGTTCTACTCCGAAGAAAATTATTGTCAAGAATGGTGGTATATCGTCTACTCAACTTGCTACTGATTCGGTCACGACAGTAAAGGTTGAAAACAATGCTATTACCCTAGCAAAGATGGCGACCCAAGCCGACCAGACGGTCCTTGGAAATGTGTCAGGCGGAGCCGCAGTGCCTACCGCAATTCCTATTGTAGACAATGCGGGTATACTGATTAACAGTGACTCCCTGGGAACTAGTGACACCAAGGGTGCTACTCAGGGTAATATTAAGGCTTATGTGGATGCGTCCTCAACGGATGGATTTACTCCAGCTACTGTAAGTAGTGGTCAAAAAAGTGTAACATTGCCCAATGGACTTATTATGAAATTTGGGACGGCAACATCTAATACTGATAATGCCCAAACTTTTGATTTTACTGATCTTGGACACACTGACTTTCCTAATGAGTGCATAAATTTAACTACTGGAGGGATGCCAAATCACGTTGTTGGTACCTTATCTCCGACTTCTTTTGTTATAGATAGATTTTCTAGCATAGATGGTACTTTTGTTTTTCACTGGCAAGCAATCGGACGCTAATGAACCCCCTCCTGCAATCAATTTAACAATTTAAATTATGCCATTACCTAAAGCCAGAAAGATAAGAACTCCAGAGGAGCAACAACTTGTTATTAATGCCGCTATTGCGGACAATGACAAGATGACTTATCCTACTCATATTATTGAGAAGGGCAACGAAGTAGTTGGTGGCTGGTCGCTTGGCTCGATACCACTGGTTATGGTTTGGCATAAGTCCGATGCCGTTAACGCCAAGGAGTCCTTGATACTTAATAATACTTTTCGGACTATAATGGATGACCGCTCACCGAACGGTTACTTTATCGCCTGCAATAATAACTCACCTTACATCAACCATATGCAAAAGTTTGGCTACGAACCCATATGGAAAACTAACCTGTTTGTATCTAATGAAATTATTTAAATTTATTCTTGAACCCATCAACAGATGGCTTTGGTCATTTCTTTGTAAGCGGCACTTAATACTTTTTTGCAGCAGTAGCAGCCCAAAAATGCCAAAACCAATTGACCCTGGTAAGTCAATGGGTGAATACTTATTCGGCGAGGACTTCTCCTCTCAATATCAGGGGATCACGGACCCTCGATTGCAAGATCGATTGATTGCCGCAGAAGGGACGTATCGCCCGCAGTATACTGCGCTAGAGCTTGCTGACATTGGCGTTATGGCTCGTGGAATTGAGGCTGGTGCAGCTAACCCTGAATACCAACGACTAGAGGCAGAGCTTGCTGGGCTAAAAGCAGGTGAGCAGTATTCAACTTTGTCCAGTAAGGAGCGTAGTGCTGCAATTAAAGAAGCGTCTAACACGCTTTTTCCAGATCAAAAATACTCTCAATCCGGGAGAGGCAGCCAGACTACCTCCAGGTTTAATAAAGATCAAGAAGCAAAACGTAATGCCTATATTAAAGCCTCTGGCATTGGCACAAATGACCGTGCTGCACGTATAGCACAAATTGAGACACAGCTAGGAGGAATGTCCGAAACTATGGATGCTACTCCAGGTCTATTCGATTTACTGGAAGAGCAGTCAACTCGTGCGGGTGCATTGCAACGTGAGCAACTAGGATTACAGCGTGAGTCCGACGTGGGTGCATTACAGGAGTTCGCACCTCAAGTAGTCGAGGCTTACCGTGACGCTGACCCATACAGCACAGGACTAGCCGAGCAGCAGACTGCTATGGCAGAGGATCTTTACCAGCGTTCTCAGGGGCTTAACCCTGAGCAACAACGTCTAGTCGATCAGCAGGCACTGGGCATGGCTCAGCGTCAAGGTCGTATATCGGACCAGAGTGCAATCGCTGGTCAACTCATGGGCCGTGAACAATACCTATCCGGTCTTCGTGGCCAAGCGGCAGGTATGGGGCAACAGGCTTTCGGTATGAATCGCCAGCTAGCGGGTGACGTAGGTATGACTATCTTAGGTCGTCCTTCTTCTTCTATTGCTCTTGGTGGTCAATCACTATCGTCGGCACAGAGAGGTGCAGAGGGTCAAATGGGTCCTCAGCTATTCGATCCTAACGTAGGTTACAATGCAGCACTACAACAGCGGGGACAGGACATTACGTTCCAGGGTATGCAGGCTCAGGCTGATGCAGCTAGTAGTGGAGGATTTATGGATTTTGCTGGATCTCTTGGTTCTGCGATGATAACAAAGTGTTGGGTAGCCCGTGAGGTCTACGGTATTGATAATCCAAAGTGGTTGCAGTTCAGAGAGTGGTTAACCTATGAAGCTCCTCGTTGGTTTGACAGACTGTATATTAAATACGGCGAGCGAACCGCCAAGTTCATCTCCAACAAGCCTCGTGTAAAATCAATCATCCGCAAATGGATGAATACAAAAATCAAATAGTATGGCATTTCAAGCAGGAACAAGAATTCGACCAGAACTGGCTAACGCGGACTACAGCGGCTTTGCTAATGCGGCTACTATACAGGCTAACTCACTAGCCCAGCTAGGTGCTACCATTGGCTCCGCTATACAGGTTGCGGGAGAAAAGAAAAAAGAAAAGGCTCTTAGCAAACAGGCTCAAGAGATGGTCTTTGGGATGCTCAAGAAAGATCCCCAGCAGGCTGCCTTCTTTGGGCTTGGAGAGGATTTTACTATAGCTGATGTAAAACCTATCGTAGATGTTATAGGGGTTAAACCAAGCATAGCACTGATGATGCAACTAAATATGGCTAGTATGAAAGCTGATACACCATCACTGGCCAGTGTCAAAGAGGCGCAAAACTTTAAAGAGTACCTTGGAACTATTGGCGGAGGAACGGACGTAATATTGAAAAACGGTATGCTTTATGACGAGGACATTTTCTTTGACGATCCTCTTCCCGCCAACCATCCTATTGTTCAAGAAGTTTTAAGAACTAAGGAAGGTCAAACATTTCTTTCTGGGTATGGCAATGCTGAACTTATCGGCACAGAAGAGGATGAAACCCCTGTTGTAGTTGAACCCGTGGTTGAACCGGTAAGGACTCCTGCCCCCCAGGTTACACAACCCGCGTTCCCAAGCATAAATAGGCGAGAATCCGATTTCATTCCTCGGCCTTTTTAATTATTAATAGTCTTTAAATACATCTTACTTTAGCTCATGTAGCTAATACACTTATGCCTACTTCTACATTTAGAGATCCAGGAACAGGGAGAGCTTTTAGTTTTAAGCACGATAAAGGTCTTACTCCGGATCAGCTACAGGCACTTGCTAACGAAAAAAGATTTGAGGGTCTAAAGCGGGAGGGCAATCTTGTTACCCGTAGCATAGCCATCGGCGTTGATACGATTCAGCAAAATGTTTTTGGATCAGCCCTAGAAGGTATCGGTAAAAGCTTTGACCTGAAGACGCTCGAGGAACTGGGTGCTAGCGTCATAGAGGAGCAAGAAAGCCAGAAAGAAGACCGTCGCAGGTTTGCTCCTAAGACAGAAGGCTTTGTTCCATACGTCACGGAAATGGCTTTTCAGTCAGCTCCTATCAGTGCGGTTGGTCTAGCTGGTGGCTTTGCTGGTGCTAAGGCAGGGGCAGCTATTGGTGCTTTTGGAGGTCCAGTAGGCGCAGGTATTGGTGGTGCTGTTGGAGGTTTTGTAGGAGCCGCAGGTTCGATGCTACCCTTCTTCTACGGAGGAAACAGAGAGCGTCAGAAGGAAGCTATTGAGCGTGGCTATCGTACTGAGGTGGACGAAGGAGCCGCCCTATTGACTGCTATACCTCAATCCGCACTGGATGGTATTCTCAATGCGTTCGTTGTTTCAAGAGTTGGCAGGGCATTTGTCCCCGAAGCCATTAAAAAGGGTGGAGGTATATTTACTCGAGTCGCTAAAGGAACTGCGGAGGGTGTGCTTACTGAGACTCCTACTGAGCTAGGGCAACAAGTCCTTGAGCGTTATCAGGCCGGGCTTCCTATGGACACGCCAGAAGCCATTGAGGAATACAAAGCTGCCGCCGCTGGTGGTGCTATCCTTGGTGGTATCCTAGGTGGTGGTTCTAGTGCTATCTCCCGAAGTGCTAATGTTGAAACGGATGTTGAAGAGGATCCGGATAAGACCGAAGAGGAAAAAGAGAGAGACGATCAAGAGAGAGTTGATGAACTTGATGAAGAGGTTGGCCAAGGGGAGGAGAAGATTTTTAAGGTTGAGTACACTGACCCAGATACCAATGAAAAATTAGTAACCCAGGTAGCAGCTACTAGCTTTGAAGAAGCCCGTGGCGAAGTTGCGGAACGCACTGGTGCTAACCCTAATACGATAGCACTTGCTCCAGAAACTACCCCAGAGCCTGCCCCAGAGCCAGAACCAGAGCCAGAGCCAGAGCCAGAAGAAGAACCCGCTCCAGAGCCAGAAGAAGAACCTGCCCCAGATCCTGACCCTATCCCAGAGCCAGAACCTGAACCTGCTCCAGAACCTGCCCCAGAGCCTGATCCTAGCCCTACGCCGCAGCCCTCCCCCATACGTCAACAAGTTAAGGACGCACTCAAGTTAGATGGAGTTAAAAACTTCCTGCGGGTAGACCCAGTAACCCGTCAGCCAATTACAGAAGGGCTAAAAGCTGGTGCTGATAAAGGCACTCCTATAGGTGATGCCGCAACCGACCAAGAAGTTAATGAAAACTTTAGCGACGAACAATTGGTTGAAGCATTAAATACGGCGGTAGGTAGTACAAGCTTTTTGAACAGCTCTGTTGCAGAGTTACGCTCAAGATTGTCACCAGAAGGCCAGCAGTACTCGGACCTATCGACGCTCTCAGAACGGAAGCGTGTTGATAAAGAAGTTAAAAAAATTCTGAGGAGGCAAAAAGCTCAGTATAAACAATCTCAAAAACTCCGCAACAGGCTGAGAACTAAGATAAAGGAAAAGAACTATGTCCTTACAAAACTGGACAAGGCTTTAGAGGCTATCGCACCCCGAGGAGAAATTATAGAAACTCGTGAGCAATTAAAAGAAATAATTGAAAGTTTTCGACCCCTTGCTAAAAAACTTGGCTTCGGTCTGGATACATCGTATGTGGCTACCGGAGATATGTCGGATGGCTTTTACAGTTCAAACCAACAGCGCATACGAATTGATGTAACTGCAATATTTGATCAAATAACTCAAGGCCAAGACGGAAGACCTACCGGGACTGGAGCTAACTACATTAGGTCCGTAATGCGTGAAGAAATTATTCATGGCGCAATGGATCAGGTGTTACGGAAAAAAAGTATAGGTATAAACAAGTGGTATGCCGACCTAGGAAAGTCCTTAACTGAGGCGCAGCGCAAAGCCCTTCAGGGTAATTATGATGTAGAAGGTAGTTACGCAGAAGAAGGAAACAGAGAATTTGGATATGGTGCAGAATACGCAAGAGCGGTATTGCAACAACTTCTTTACGGAAATGATACTCAATCCTTTACTCAGCCAGGCAGTGCATTTGAAAAGGTCAAGTCCCTCATAAAGTCCACTCAGGCATATATCACTAAGGCTCTCAAAACTGAGGCTCCTAAGAATTTAGAGGCGGCAACTATCATCGCAGAGGCCGCTGAACTTGTGTTGTCAGCGGACCCATCCGCTAAATTGACCAATCAAAAGACCGTAGAATTAGCTGCTTTTTTCACCAGGAAAGAAAGAGCTAACAAGGCTTCTGGTGTTGCTACTTCTGGCGTGGACCCCGCCATTGAGTCAGCCCCGGATTTAGAAAGCGCAGCACCTACACCTGTGTCCGCTGAGACAGTTGCGGAATCAGACAAGCCACCAAGTCAGCGTAAGAAGGCAAAGGAAGAAATCACGACAGTTGATAGGTATCTGAAAACCATCAGTTCATTGCTTCGTAGCATTCATCCTAGGTTGTCCATACTAGTGGATAAGTATTACAATGACATTGACTCAAAGGTTCTTGGTTACATGACCAAGACAAAGCCCTTCTTTGAAAAAATAAATAAGATAAAGAATAAGAAGGACAAGAAACGCTTAACTCAGCTCATCACATACAGCCGTAGTCTTGAAAGGGATCCAAAGAAAGGCGAACTAAGAATCAAGGAGCGTGACCTTCTGTTAAGGAAATACGGAATGTATAATGACTTCCATCTTCGGGTGAGAGTTACTCTTAATAAGGTCCGCACGGAACTTGTGAATGCTGGATACGAACCCGGCAACCTCGAGGACTATTTCCCTCGTAAGATTCTGGACCTTAAGAAAGTCAAGGAATACTTCGGCGATACCGTCAAAAAACCCTTTAGTAAATTTATTAGTGAACTTAACTTTGTTACGGAAGCCCGTCAGTTAGTTGTATCACAGCCAGAAAACAAAGATTTAAAAGGTCCTGATTTAGCAATATTAGTACACAGCAAGTTGGAGGAACTTAGTGAAACCCACAACAAGCCAGAGATGGCTTTGGATTTTGATACCGTCAAAAAACTTTTACCTCTTGAACAAGGAGTAATACTTAAACTTGGGGACAAGAAGACTCTAGAGATTGAGTCCATGCTGTTTGATCAATTCATGCGCCGAGGTCTGTATACTAATTACAGCAAAGGTCTTAGTAACTTAAAGAGGAGAAGCATTGACATCATCCCCGATGAATTGATGGATGCCTATGCCGCACCTGGCGAATCATTTGAGTCCTATGTCTATGGTGCTACTCAGGCAATAGAGACCAGTCGGCTCATAGGCCGTAGGTTTATTCTTAATGCTGAGGGCAGCAAAGCTGAAACGGCAAGCGAACTTGCAAGAGAACTCCGCGAGTTAGAGAACAGCGGAGCCATTACCCCAGAAGAAACTGAGACGGCTTATGATGTTTTCCGCGTTATCCTTACTCCTCAAGGCAAGGAAGAAAAGTTATTCTCAGGACTCAGAGCAGCGAGTTACTTTACTTTGCTAGTGGAGTTCACCTCCACGCTATCCCAAGTCTTTGATATGCCATTCATCATGGCTCGAGCGGGTGTTGATAATACATTCAAGGCACTACTCTCTCAAAAACTTGGCGTTGATTTACTTGGCATTGATTCAAAGCGTGTATCCGAGGAGTTCCGTGATCCGTTGTTCATGGACAAGGCTGTTCGCTTGGGCCTAAAGGTTACTGGGTTCACTCGCATGGATCAGTTCATGAAGGAGACTAACATCACGGCTAACTTTATGCGCTTCAAAAAGATAGCGCGAGCCGCAGCCAACACTCCCAATGGTCGTAGGTTCCAGGCGGAGATGGAGTTCATGGGATTCAATGATGCGGAAATCATAAAGCTAAAGGCTGCACTCCAGAAGGGTGACAGCAATAACGCACTGGTGAGACTCGCACTCTTCTCAAGGTTGTCCGAGACACAACCAACCTCCAAGGCTCGTATGCCACTCAAGCAGGCCGAGAATCCTAACACTAGATTG
>Ga0207905_1000413_pt1 | contig 10118 bp, 13 predicted proteins | sample LinPmetageLP49_FD_184060 | JGI IMG/M metagenome (GOLD analysis project Ga0207905, IMG submission 184060) | Marine viral communities from the Subarctic Pacific Ocean - LP-49 (SPAdes) | ecosystem: Environmental > Aquatic > Marine > Oceanic | place: Pacific Ocean | collected 2011-08-27 | reverse complement strand
AAAATTTATCTAACTGGATTGACTTTGACAGTTATAAAAAAGTTTATATAATCTTTACATTCACCGAAGCTGGAAGAGACTTTGAAGAGAAAAAAGATTGGTTGGTTGACTACAGCACATATTATTCTAACTATATAGACAATCTTACACCAGATTTTTACAACCGTATAATAAGTGATACCGAGAATATTTGGTCAACTGAACTTAACAAATTTGCGAATAGTTTACCTAAGAATGTAGTAGCAGTTCTTGGTCAAAATTTTGCTTGGCATGAAGGTTTTTATAAGTTTTCCTACAACAAACAAGTAATAAAACTTGAAAAAAATTGGCTTGAGACTATTGCTGACCAATTAAAATTAGCACAGCCGCCAAAAGCACAACTAGTTACTGGATGGATTTTTCAAGTTTTACATGGCGTAAACAATATACTTGATATAACAGATACTAGTTCATATAAAGAATGGACCCTTTACAAACTCGACGAGGCGTTACTTGTTAATGAGTGGCTTGATCAGAGTCCAGTAAATTACAAAAAACATAGCAAACATCCTAATTCTCTAGGACACCAAATATGGGCAAATTATATTATAGATCGTATTTCATTTTAGGAAAATCAGAAATCTTGTCAAAGACAAATGAATGTAAATCTTCAATACTACTATCATTAAAAATTATACTATCAAACTTAGTGTTTACATCTATCCACTTGTATTCGCTTTCGTGAATATCAAATCCACTCATTAAGTTACTTGTATCTAGATTTGCGTTATCAAGGATCGCTCTGTGAAACCATATCGGGTCTTTGCCTCTTTTTACTTGCCAGATCTTGCCACCAAGTTCTCGAATCATATCTTGTTCGTTACGAAAACGCACATCTGGCACAACATAGTTTCCAGGATTGTCTATCATATACTTCTTAAGTAAACTTACCCATACACCGTTGTCAAATCCTTCTCGCATACACTCTGTACCAAATTCTTGTAATACGATCCGCGGGGTAATTGTTCTGCCAGTTTCTTTAGTCCAAAACTCGTCTACTTGTTCACGCCATTCACGGCTTTTATTGGTATCACCTTCTAGCATAGCTCTGTCCCAACCAAATATAGTTGCAACACCGTCTTTAAGTTTGTCAGCAAAACTTACTTTAGTAAATCCTTGTTCTACTAATATGTCAGCAACAGTTCCTTTACCACTGCCTATAAGTCCGCAAATACCAACTATCATTTAAGTCCTACTACCTTTAGGTGTTTTAGTGTTTGTTGTAGTAGATCAATCTGTCTTCTACAATCTTCTAATGCATGATGACTAGCACGTGGCTTTGGCAAATCTGGATACAAACTATATACTGTACGTGCATCTCTCACGTTCCAAAACTGCCAAGGTATAGGCAAGCCTAATTGTTTGAATGCATTCTCAAGTATAACCATGTCGAATGTTGTTCCGTTTGCCCAAGTCAGTTTACAGTGGAAACACAACTTGCTAAGTTCTTCAAGTGATTGTTTAAGAGGTATTCTACCTTCCTCGCCAAATGCTTCATCCTGTGCTTGTTTGGGTTGTGTAGCCCACCATTCAACAGTAGCATCATCTACTTCTCTATCTGGCTGACTGTCTATATCAACACGTGCATAGTAATCTTGTTTTTGGTAACCAACACTTAGAGGATCAAAGGTTTGGGCCGCGATTGTAAGAATACAAGCGTCAGGGCCAGTACCTACAGTTTCTATATCTATCATAATATCCATAATATCATTATAGCAGATAATGAAACTATGTCAACCTATTTTCTTGGCTTGACTGTTTTTCTTGTTCCGACTGTGCCTTTGAGGCTTGTCTTTGGTGGCTTATATGCTTTTTGAACTTTGCCGCCTGAACTTACACTACCTTTACGCAGTTTGTTAAGCATACCTAAGAGTTTACTTGCTGGATTTACTCTTTTGGTCTTCTTTGCTTTTCTTGCCGCAACTTTACTCTTTGTCTTGCGAGTCACTTTCATTTGTGCTCGTTTCTTTTGGTCAATAGGAGCGTCACAGTCTTTGGCATTACCAACAACACGGCCTCTTCTTGTACCACTAGTACAACGCCATTTGGTTTTTAGTTTGTTGCCTGTTCGACTGAACACCATTTCGTGTTCAGTGATAAACTCTGATGCTCGCATTAGCCAATTACCCATGTAAGTGGTTGTGAACCATCAACATAATTTTTAAGTTCTTCAACTTTAGCATCCATGATAGCAGTACCTTCTGCTTTCATTTGTGCACCGTTTAGAGCAGTACCACCTTGTGGTCCGGCAATAGTGGCAAATTTTTCTCTTGCTTCACCAATAATAAGTTTACAGTTGCCTACCATATAATCTCTCATCCACTGTTGTATAGAAAAATCGCTGAGTAGTTGTACTTCTGGACGCAAGTTATAACACCAGAGTAATACAGTTTCACCTGATCCTTTGATATCACGCATCAGTGTTAACTGATTGGTTGCACTATTATAATTATAATTGAGAAATCCGCCAAACATCTTAGCAGTTAGTTCAACATACTGTGCATAGAAATCGTATGTTGCAAGTCCACCCATTTGATTTCCATTAAGCAAGTAGGTGTTTAATGCCGCAGCACTAAATGGTTCAAATGCAGTACCTTCTCCGCCATTATCAAAACCAATAGTACGTCTAAACACTTGCCTAACAGTTTTTATTTCTCTTGGTAGTGTATAAATGTTGGTGTCATCTGCAAGTGTTAGAAAATTGTAACTTTCTTCAAACGCATTTTCTGCTCGTTGACGATATACACCCAATGCTCTTTGATATGCACTCTCATAATGGGCCGCATCTAATTCAACATCAATGATACCTACTCCCATCTGAAGTTGTACGTAATCAAATGCTTCTTGTTTAAGTGTATCTAATGTTTGATCGAGTGTGTGTTCTACTGCCATAATACCATCCTTGACAGTATTTATGAAAACTACCAAGCCTTCAGTATTACTACATGTTCATTTCCGCGACCATTGTACTTGATCTCTGTTGATTTAATACTAGCAAACTGCTTTCTGTTGTTAGGTTTACCACCGTTCATTAGTTCTTTAATTTGCTCTGCAGGCTTACGCAGTGTTTTTTGAACACTTTTGTTAGGATCAAATCCAATAACACTGTTACTTTTTATACTGTAAGTTTGTATTACTTCGTCAGCAATTACGTATATCAACTTACGTGTTTTAGTATTGTAAAGCCATGCTTCAGTTCCGTTAACCATCTTTTCTGGACTTAAACTAGTGAGACCAAGTTCTTCAAACTTCCTGTGGTACTTAAACTTTCTAATCAACTGTGCTGGTGTCTTTTGTTTGGTTGGTCGAGGTTGTCTATCTGCTTTCTTAACTTGTACATAACTTGCACAATCAGCCACTGCACGTTCAAGAAACTTTTGCAATGCACGTATCTGCAACTTGCCTAAATGACTGTATCCTTCTTCAAGTTGTGCTACCATGTCAAGTTCTTGTTCTGACATCTTAGCCTGTTCTTTTTTACTAGGCGGATTCATTAGCTCGTTTATTTCAATTAGTTGTTCCTTTAGCGGATTAGCAATAATATCAATTGTCTGCGGAGGACATCCTTCATCACGTAATAACTTCATTAGAGAATATGTGTCAGCATCTTTACAATCATTTAACATAAACTGATCAACTAGTTCATGCACACCGCCTTCAATCTCCATTGTCTTATCTCGCATATTTTCTTGTATACTTTTACGTAGAGCAACAGGTTTAGTATTATCAACAACTAATTTTGGTGCAGGAGCAGTTCTTGATATTGCTTCTACAATACTTTTTTTAATATACATGCTGGTAGGATGTACGTCGCCAGCCGTTCCTGCTAGTGTTTGCCAGTGTGTATTATGGTCTGGATGAACGTCTGGCATACCTTGACGTAAACATCTTGCATAAATGCAGGCATATACCATACCATTATGTCCATGACGTTTCATTGTAGCAATATCTTCTTTGCTATATTCATTTTCTTTCATCCATGCAAGTAAATCTGGAAACAGTTCTACAGGTTTACGTTCTTGATAGTACCAATCAACAGATACCATCTTATGTCTATGGTAAGCCTGACCGCTCATATCTAAAGCAGTTGACCAATCAGGATCTTGTGCTTTACTACGTTGCTTTCTTACTACAGGCTTCTTCTTACGAGTGCCTGGCTTCAATAAGTTTTTGCTTTTTGCCATATCGTGCTCCTATATCTAACTGTTAAAAAGAGTATAACATGTATATAGTATCTGTCAACCAAAAAGTTTCTAATGTTTTTTTATTCTTTTCAAATAAAAAGGTTGACTTATCCTGTAACTGTGTTATTATATATGTACAGTTAGAAAATAGGAGAAGTTATATGAAAAAGAAAATACAAATTACTGGGATAGTTAAAGAAGATAGTGTTAATGTCGAATACGAAACTGGCAAGCACGATAGTATTAGTAGTGCAGAAGCAGAATTGCTAACTATGATAGACTACACTCAATCAGGTCCGTTTCCAGTTAATAATGTAAAACTAATAAAAACTATTTACAACTTTGTTGAAGATTACAGTGACGAGATGACAGATCTTAAATATGGATAGTAGAATATTTAAACTATACGAAAGACGTATAGATAACTGTTGGTTTGCAGCCGACAGTTTTGCTGAAGGAACTTGGGGCAAAGACTATTGGCGACAAAATGCTATGGCTTTGTTACGTAAAATGAATAGTGAACTTAACGGAGGTAAAAAATGAAGTTTATGTTAATTACAATGATGTTGGCAAATCCAATGACCTATGCTGATAAATCCACTTGTGCTGAGGCTGCAAATGCTTTAAAACAAATGGATATGGAAGCCGTTTGTATTCCTGCTGGTATTGAGCATCAAAGTACTAGTGACAAAATGTTACAAAACTTTATGGCAATGATTACAAAATTAGAGCAGATGAAAACTAACGGAAATGCATACCAAGGTGGCGGTACAACTAAGGATGCACTTAGATGAATGAGTCATTATTAGGCCTACAGTTTGATACAAGCAAATATCACAAAGGCATACAACTTGTACTTGATTTTGAAAAGTACGAGTTGAGTGTTGTACAACATGACGGAAGTTATGGCGGTACACAAGGATTATTTGAAATAATGGTAAGTGTTGCAGGTCAAGGAGTTGAACTTCCAGGTATAACAGAACCAGGAGACACTGTAAAGGGCTTCTTAACATTAGAAGAGGTTAGTAGTATATGTAAAAAGTTAACCACTATCACTGGCAACGATCCAGTTAAGGTTAACATCTAAGGCCATAAATACAGTAAGAAGGATTACTGTATGCCTAGACTAAGTTTATATCGCCCAAATCGTCAAAACGATTACAAATTTATTGACCGCACTGTTATGGAAATGTATCAGGTTGGCGGTGTTGACATGTTTATTCACAAATATCTCGGACCTCAGCCGCATGGAGATGATAGTTCAAGTGTAAGCGGAGGCACACAAGATGCCACACAACCTGCTTATAATCACGAGTCGCCACTGTTTATCGAAGACCTATTCTTACTTGAAAACAGAGATAGAAAATACGATGACGATGTATACCAAATGCGTGGTGTTTACAACGCACAAGATATAGACTTTGACCTTAGTCAATTTGGTTTATTCTTAAACAACGATACACTGTTTATTACATTTCATTATAACTTTATGATAGACACAATGGGTCGTAAACTTATGAGCGGTGACGTTCTTGAGTTGCCAAACCTTAAAGACTTCAATCCTCTTGACAGTGGTATTGCTAGAGCTATACCAAAGTATTACGTTATACAAGATGCGGCATTTGCAAGTGAAGGCTTTTCCCAAACTTGGCTTCCGCATCTATGGCGTGTTAAAGCTACACCACTAGTGAGTGCTCAAGAGTATAATGATATACTTGATAAACCTTTTGAAGTTGAAAACATTTGGGATAACGGAAACTACTATCCAAAAGGTAGTATTGTACTCAGCGGAGAAACTTATTACAAAGCAATAGATGATGTTGATCCAGGTGTTGAAATTACTGATACAACCAAGTGGGAAGAGTACACACCACTTAGTGAAATAGAAACTTTTGGAACAGTTGTTAAAGACAGATCGATAAACGATGCAATTCTTACACAAGCAGAATACGAAGTACCATATAGTGGATATGACACTGTAAAGTTTTACATTGTACCGACTAACGAAGATGGCTCTCCAGCTGATCCAGACAGTTACACGGTAGACAGCAACGGTATTACAGTAGATACAACTAATATTGATGTTGATGGACAACCAGTAAGCCCAAGAGCAAATGGTTATACCTTAGGATACCTAACTGGCGACGGACTCGCTCCAAACGGATTACCAGTGAAGCCGGGTATCAGTTTTCCAACCAATCCACAGAGTGGTGATTTTGCACTTAGACTAGACTATTACCCAAATAGACTTTTTCGCTATAGTGGTTCAAGATGGGTTAAGTACGAGGACGATGTGAGAACTAATTTAACACCAGGTGATAAAACTAAAATAACTGCCGGAGGCAATGTAGTTACATCGCAGACACAACGCAGTAGTTTTGTTAACAACACAAATGAAACTGCAACAGAAGATCGAGGAAATATTCCACAACGTCAAGCACTTAGTAAACTACTTAAACCGCAGGCTGACAATTAATGGCACTAACTCAATTTTTTTACGACGAACAAATACGCAGGTTCTTGTTGCAGTTTACTAGAGTATTCTCTAACTTTCAAGTAGAATACGGAAGAACTGAAGACAACACTGCAAAAACATTGTATAGAGTTCCGGTACGTTATGGTGATGCTACTAGACAAGCTCAAACCATTATACAACAAAACAGTGCAAACAGTTTGCCTAGTACACCTTTGATGACATTTCATGTTACTAATTTAAACTATGCACGTGATAGAATACAAGAACCATACTATATTGAAAAACAAAACGTACGACAACGGTTATGGGATACTGAATCAGAATCGTACGAAACAACACAAGGCAATGCGTTTACTATTGAAAAACTTATGCCTGTGCCATTTGACTTAGAAGTTAACTTGGATATCTGGACATCAAATACCAATCAAAAATTACAATTGCTAGAGCAACTGTTAACATTATTTAATCCCAGTTTAGAAATACAAAGCACAGAAAACTTTATTGATTGGACCAGCCTTAGTGTTATGTATTTAGAACAAGTTACCTGGAGCTCGCGATCAATCCCAATGGGAACAGATGATGCTATTGATATTGCTACGTTACGTTTTGTGATGCCAATTTGGATTTCTCCTCCTGCTAAAGTCAAAAAACTTGGTGTAGTTGAGAGAATTGTTGCAAGTGTATTTGATGGCAATGGTGATATGAACAATGCAATATTTGATAATGATTTACTAATGGGTACTAGACAAAAGTTTACTCCGTATAACTATCAAACATTACTACTGGGTGATCAACTGCAAGTATTAGAGCCTGCCACAGTTATTTTAAATAATGATGGTGTTAAGGTTCCGTCTGCTCCTCCAAGTAACTTAATGTGGCACACTGTGGTTGATCTCTATGGTAGTCTACGCAACGGAATAAGTCAAGTTCGTTTGGATAATCCTTACGATGATACTGTTATTACCGGAACAGTTTCTTATCATCCAACTGATGATAGATTTTTATTGTTTACTGTTGATACTGATACAACTCCACAAAATACACTACCAGCAGTCAGTGCAATTGTTGATCCTCAAGCAAAAGGTCCAGAAACTGTAGGTGGTGGTGGATATGGTTTACCAAGTGCCTCTATTGGACAACGGTACTTGTTTATCAACGATACAGGAAATAATAGTGCAACTGATCCTGGATTCGCACAAGCCTGGAGAGGCATAGACGGTACTGCTCTAATTGCTAACACAAACGATATCGTAGAATATGATGGAACAAGATGGAATATTTCCTTTGATTCTAGTTTAGATAGTAATGTACAATATGTAACCAATACAACCACAAGTGTGCAATATCGGTGGGCAAAAGGCGAATGGCTAAAAAGTTATGAAGGATTATATCCTGAAGGTGAGTGGAGTTTAGTGCTTTGATAAATGCAGTTGGAGTTTGGTTTTACAGTGTAACAACAGACAGGTACCTGTACCTACTACGCAATGACTCTAAGAATCCTGGATGTTGGGGATTACCTGGAGGTAAAGTAGACTTTGGTGAGAATCTCAATGAAGCATTGCAACGTGAATGTCATGAAGAAATTGGATTGTGGCCTGATATTATTAAACTAGTACCAATTGAAAAATTTACTAGCATTGATAACCATTTTAGTTATCATACATTTTTTTGTTTGGTTGACGAAGAATTTGTTCCTGTGCTAAACAACGAACATTATGGATATAGTTGGATAAAATCTGGAGTGTGGCCAAAGCCGTTACATCCTGGATTGTGGACTACTATAAATTTTGAAGAAATATTAAAGAAAATTGATACAATTAAAAAGTTTCAAATATCACAATGTGAAACAAACTGATTATACTTCCATTGGAAAAAGTTTTTATTCTGTCTCCACTCATCTGGAGCACGTTTACCATCAGACACATATATAAATTGCACACCTGAGTAGGTTGTCATAACGTTAGCAAGTTCGTTAATTTTCTTTTGATTCGTAGCCTCATCTTCGTTGGTTCCATCTACACCAAGCAAGTACACTTCGTTATGTCCATCAAAACAGGCTAACCAAGCAGCAATTGTAACGCTATTTCCTCGTTCACCGTATGGCACTAGATAAAATTCTCCTGGACTAGCAATACAGTTTCTTGCATTACTGTACACAGTTACTTTTTCACTATATTTTTGTTCTTGTATTTCTTTTAATTTTTCTTTATCATACTCGATGTAAAAATCACATTGCATTTCTTGCCAACAACCTTCGGACCCGTAACTCTGTAAACGTTTCCGCCCTAAATGCCATCCTGCATGTTTTTCAATTTTGTTTTTTAAATTAAACTTGCCGTTATATTTTGTAGTATAGCGACTTTGCCCATGTCCAATCACCACTGCACGTCCAGATATATGTTGGTTCTCTATTGGATTATCAATCCATTCACGTTCTTGAATTTTTTTACCATCTTTGATTATGTTGCTTATGATTACAAACTCACCATCGTAATCAGTTCTGTACCTCTCAGACACTAGAGCCTGCCTACAAGTACTTCAACAATTCCTGGGTCTTCATCGTCTTTTGAACCAATTGCTTTACCAATAGCACTCCCTGCGGGAGGGTTATGTAAATCTTTATGTGCTTCTGCGTGTCCATGTGTTAAACTGCTCACTAGTATATCACCTTTGTTGATTTTTCCTACTACCTTGCAAGGGACTCTTCCAAGTAGTGCAATACTTACACCGTTTTCAAGGTCGCTGTTCATTAAATAGGCAGGATCAGTTGATACTATACCAGCAATTGCTACGCTTCTTGGTCTTGTAGTCTGTGTAACTTCTTGCTCTCCGCCAAGCTCTACAACCGTTCCTGGCTCGTAGTCTGCATCAGCAGTATATCGTTCAGCCAAGTCAGCATATTTTGCAGTACTAGATACACCTGCAAAATTAGTACAAATTAAGGTGCTATTAGAAGGATTAAAAAGTAAATCTGCACCATCATACTTTACGGCAGTAAGAGCTCCACTTGTTGTGGCAGCATAGTATAAATGAAAGTTGGTGTTTGAACTATTGTCTTGTGATACAGTTGCACCTGCGGCAGCAAATGATAAGTTACCACTTGCATCTGTGACCAATGCTTGTCCCGAAGTTCCGTCTGCAGTTGGTAAAGTGAAAATTAAATTTGAAGCAACCGTTCCCGGTGATTTAAATCCAACATAGTTTGAACTATCTGAATCACCTAATCTAATTTCTGCTTGTGCGTTAAGTGTAAGACTGCTTATGCCAGTTTCTTTTAGTAATGCAAATCCGCCAGCAGTACTACCATCATGTACTCGAAGTGTATCTAATGTTGTGTCAATACTAAGTTCACCGGCGGTGCCAGTAAAGCTGTTATTCTGTGTAGTTGTTCCACGTCTAAATTGTAGTACGGTTGGCAT
>Ga0207905_1000409_pt1 | contig 10162 bp, 5 predicted proteins | sample LinPmetageLP49_FD_184060 | JGI IMG/M metagenome (GOLD analysis project Ga0207905, IMG submission 184060) | Marine viral communities from the Subarctic Pacific Ocean - LP-49 (SPAdes) | ecosystem: Environmental > Aquatic > Marine > Oceanic | place: Pacific Ocean | collected 2011-08-27 | reverse complement strand
ATTATCAAGATCACCTAGTCCTATGCATAAGGGTGATTTAAAACGTGAGGCTTATGAGTGGGCTGACTTTATGTTAGAAGAGGGTGAATAAACTAAAGGGGGCTGTCAGTGGCCCCCTCTTGTTTTATCTTTCCATTATATTTTTAAATCTATTACCTGTAACTATAGGTTTAGACCAATTGTCGTAAGTTTCTACCATCTGTAATATATTTGTAAGCATGTTTATACCATCTTCTTGATCTAAAATACTTGTTAGTTGTTCTTCTAAAGACCTACCTGTACTTTCATAAGGTAGTAAATTTAAAACTTCTTTTGTTTTAGATTTCTTTTTCATTAAACTTGAAAGTACTTGTAAAGACTTAGGTGCAGAACGTTGAAACTTTTTTCTAACTTTTTCTATAGCATTTGCTTTAATTTCATTAACAATTTTAGTCTGTCTCTTTTGATTAGAGGTCATAAAATCTGGGTATTTTTCTAGTGCTAGAATGGACTCTGACTCTAACTGACTTGCAATAAGTATATTCATATAGTTTTTAACTGCTGGAGTCCCTTTAAATCTTGATACACTGTAAGTTTTTATTCCTGCTGTATTAAACATTGTTTCTGAAAGATTTGGGTGTGGTAAGGTTCTAGACCCACCAAACCCCTTGGCAGCATCAATTGGATCAGTTGCTATACCTTTCATCTGACTAGTTTTTATAGGTAGTTCATCAGATAAACCCGAAAGATGTGTTAGATATTGCATACTTTCATTAAACATCCTGTTACCATCTTTAAGATCAGGATTCATTTCACTACCTTTAAACAAACCAAAACCTAAGTTAATTGGATCAAGGTGACGAGTAGCACCACGAGCTATTTTACTGGCTGTTCCATAAAGTATAGCATTACCTATATCTTCATAATCACCCTCTTTAAAGCTTGTCCAGAGTCTACCAAGAGAAGACCCAAAACTATCTAAGTCTCTAACAGCCTGTCCAGGTCCAACTTGTACCATAAGATCAATCCATAGCTGTTCTGGTATAGACTGTTGAAATCTTTTACCTGCACCAGTTGGGTCATTTATTAAAATCTCACCAAACTCTCTTAGGTTATCTACTCCAAACTCTTTCATACCATGTGCAATGGCTTGACTAGAAGCTCTAATCAATGAATTAGGCCACTCATATTCCATATTAACAATAGACCCATCAGACATTAATTTCTGTTTAAATGTAAGACCATTTTCTAAACGAGTTATAGCATTCTCTTCGTCTAGTTCAAGACCTATCTGACCAGATGTACCATACCCAATTAAACCCCATCCTACTACAAGTTTAGCAAATAATTCTTGTCCATCATCTGTAACTGGGTCTACCTTTTTACCTAATGTTTTTTTAGCTAAATGATTAAAAAAGTTAACACCACTCAAGTCACCAGCAGTAGCTATGGTAGTGTTTAAAAAACTTCCAAAAGGTACTATAATTCCAATAGGTGATTTATTAGTTGTTGTCTCAATACCCCTTGCTAACTTACGCATAAAGTTATTAGCAGGTAAACTAGACCAGTTTACAGAAGCAGTCTCTCTCATTGTTCTTTGAGCTGCTTTTTCTAAAAGAAATTTAAACTCTTGTGTAGCCATTTCAAACTCTACATCAGGATTACTAAAAAATTCTTCAGGGGATTTACCGTACTTACCCATAATTTCCATGTTTAAATTTGTACCAAAAGACCAACGTTTAGTTAAGCTATCTTGTAGTCTAGAAAAGGTTACAGTCTGTACACCCTTGGTGTAAGCATCAGCAGTTTTCCACAGTGCTCTTGATAGTGTATTAGCTTCGTCCATGTTAAACATCTCTAAGCTATCATTTACACCACCATCACCTGCAATATCTCTAAATAATTTTGATGCTATCTTAGGATTTAAATCTAGTATAAAATTAGCATACTCTACTGGAATATCAGGAGCAATCGTGTCAGCTAATTTTCTAGTAGTTCCACCAAACTTACCGTAGGCTTTGTTAAAGTGTACTTCTGCAGCTTCTGTGCTACCAAAAGCCTTCAACATATTAGCCCTTGTCATTTCCAAAGCACCTACTACTAAATCAGCAGCTACGTTTATACCGACCAGTGACTTAAAACCTTTTACGTTAGCTGAAGTTGTAGATAGATGAGATGTAATAAGTCTTTTATACATAGACAAAGCTAGTTGACCATGCTTTGGGCCTTGTAATGGCTGTGACCTTTTAAACTCATCAATTATAGCACCAGTCTTTAAGCCAGCTTTACTTAAACGAGATATCTCTGAGGATATCCAAAGAGTTTGAGCACCTATTTCTGCTCCGTCTATAAATCTAGCCATTAATGTTTTTGACGTAATGTTACCAGTCTTAGGCTCTCTAAAGCCACTTAATTTTAACCCTGTATTTTCTTCAAAAGCATTTACAATTTTAGTAGCCTGAGCATCATTCATATAGTCAAGTGCTTGCCCAAAGACTTTAGTAATAGTACCCTGATCTTCTACTAGCTTAGGGTGAATAACAAAACCTGCATCCTGCAAAGCTTCCATATAACCTTTTACTCCAGCTTCAGGATCACCAAACCAAAGAAATTTATAAAAGGCTTGAGTTACCTCTTGATCATTTAAATCAGTTTTTTGTTTCTTTTTCTTTTTTAACAGGTTTTTTGATTTTAGTTTAGAATCTGCCCAAGTCAGCATGTCTAAAGGCTTACCCTTAATAACCCCAAACTGTTCGTCAAGAGCTTTAAATAAACCCTCTTCGTCTAGCATCTTTCTTACTTTTTCTGAGAACTCTTCTGGTGTAGAGAGTTTAACCATTTGATCTATCTTTTGATACCCAACAAAAGTATCTTTTAAACTTCCGTTCTTACGAACTTCTTTAAATAAAGCTGACCCACCATTTAAGAATGGAAATAGTATTGAACCTGCAGCAGCCATTGCTGACTCTAGCCTATCAATTTCATCTTGATTACCAACATTAATAAGCTGCATCTGTCGTACTTGATCAAATCCAAAAGCAAGAGCAGCATCTGCACTAGCCATTGGTATTGCTTTAGCCAACCCTGCACTAAAAGCTAAAGTCCCTGCTGTCTTACGAGCACCAGATTTTACCGCATTGTTGTAACCAGACTTAAGATATTTTTCTAGTGCACTATCTCTAAGTGCTTTACCTCCAAAAAAAGTAATAGGTCTAGTTATACCAAAGGCTAATAAAGTTTCAGGTGTCCAAAAAGCAGCTATACCATAATCTTTAATACCATCTACTAACTCTCCCCACTCACCTTTTGCTGCACCTTTAAAAATATTTTCCATTTGATTATGTAAAACATATCCAGCAGCAAGTTGTTTCTGAACTTTTTCAGAAGCATTTAAACCATATAAAATTTCATTGGTCACTGTAACAGCATGTGCTGCATCAAAAGACCTTTGATGATTTTGCCACAACTCAAATGCTTTTTTTGGTTTCATAGCACGATAGTTACGTTTCATTAATGCTGAACCACCAGAAGGTGAACCCATAAACTGAGAAGTAGTCTTTGCAATTTTACTTATAGCACCAGCACTGTCCCACCTACCCTCAAGGCTTTGATAAACTATTTCCATTAAGTCTGGATCAGAGACAACCTCAGATGCTAATAGTTTTTTATTATTGTACTTAGGTTTTTGAAATACACCATATACATCTACAAAACTATCTTTTGTTTCTAATAAAATAGAACCAAAACCCTTTTTTAGATTTTCCCTGATCATCTTATCTGGATCAATAGTTGTTTGGGAAGTCATTGGAGTAAGGTCTTCAGACTTAATTACTTGCCAATCTCCAGGTGGCAATAGACCCTGTAAAGGATCAAGCTGCGGTTGGATAGCATCTAATTCTTCTTGATCCTCTGGACTAACTAAAGGTGGGTTTAATAGTGCACCGACAGGAGAAGTTATCTCTGATAAAGGTTGAAGTGGTTGCTCTGACATATTAGTATCCTTATTCTGGAACTACTTGAGGATTACCGTTACCAATTATTACAACATCTCCTGGAAGTATTATACCAGCAGTTCTAAGTGCATCAAGAATACTTCTGTTTGGAACAGAGACAGGTTGTTTAGCAGACTCTGTAGTTAAAAAGTCTGGTAAAGGTGCATCTCTAAGTTTTGGGTAATTTCCATATTTATTTACAAAAGAGTTTCCATAAAGGCTTACAATATTAGCATAAGATTTATTTTTACCAGTAGTATTTTCTAATGCATTTAAAACCTTTTGTCCTCTTGCATTCAGCCATGCATTTACTTCTTTAAATAGGTCTCTGGTATCTGCTGATAGGGGTACAATATTACCTTTTGCATCTGCCATTGTACTCTCTTGTAAGTTTGTAGTAACAGCATTAGTTAATTTATTAATTAAAAGAATCTCATTATTACCTCTGTCTACAACATCTGAAGTAATAACATCTTTCCAATTACCAAGATCAGCTACACTTATAGGTTTAGAAAATTCCATTTCAGTTGGAAAAACTGTGCTACCTGAAGTTTTTCTTGAAAGAATAGCATTTTTATAGATATCGTCAAGCTTTTCACCTATTATATTTTCAACTTTAGCAACTAAAATAGATGGGTCAGTTTGAGCAGAAGGTTCAAAAATAGCATTTTCTAATAATGCATTAGCTTGAGGTAAAAAGTAAGAATTAAATACCTCATCTCCTTCTACACCACCTAATTCTTTAACTAGAGTTGACCTAAAAGATTTCATTTTTTTGAAGGCAGATACTATAGCAGAAGGGTTTCCTATTTCTTCTGCAGAAACTTTAAAATTTGCAAGTAAGTTTGCATCAACACCATATTTATTTAATCCAGCTATTGCAGCTTCTGGTGTAGTTTCAGAGTCTTTTTTAGCTGTCCTTGTTGTACCAAAAGCCTTCCCAAATGTACCTGGACCTAAAACATCTTTAAGAACAGTCTTTTTTAAATCAGATTGTTCATTTGCTTTAAGTCTTCTATCAAATTCATCTTCTGAGTATCTCCTGTCATCAGCACGTTCTGCAGCCCTTTGTGCAGCAGCACTTTGTAATTCTTCTAGACGATCACTCCTAGCTTGATTAATTTTTTGTAAGTTTCTTAAGCCTGTAAAAGTACCTAGTTTAGCCATGTTATGCTCCCATCCTAGACATTAAACCTAATGATGGCATTTCTTTAGGAGGACTCATAGGTTCTTCCATTTGCATAGGCTCATCTGGTGTGTCTTCATCTTCATCATCTACAAGCTCGTCTACATCAATATTTAAGTTATCTATCATTTTTCTTGCCTTAACAATATCTCTTTGATACTTAATAACTCTTTTCTCACCCTTGTCTTCAAGGCCTTCTTCATACTGTATGCCAGCAGCATCAGCACAAGACTTAATAAACTCGTGTATTACTGGTGCAACTATAAGACTTACATCAATACTGTGAATGCCTTGTATAACTGCTGCACGACAAATACCTTGAGTCATCGACACAATATCTAAACCTTCTTCTAAGAAGAATATTATTTCTTCAACTGCATCAGGATTATTAAGTCTTTCTAAATGGGCTATAGCAGCTTCTTCTGCATCAACTATTTCAGGGGGATTTTCATAGGGAGCACCTTTAGGCTCTGTCGTTAAAGACTGTCCTGGAATTGGTCTATCAAAAATCATTAACTTTGTCCTTTGTAAAAGCTATTTATACTTTGTACTGTAGCATCATCATCTTTAAACCAACCTTTATTAAGTTTATAGATTGATGGATTATCTAATTTTGAATATACAACTGTATCTGGAGAGGCATTTAAATAAGAAGGTGCAGCTTGCAAAAGACCTAAAGTATGTTTACTGGCATCAAAATTATGATACTCCATATATTTTCTGTATTCCTTTAGTTGTTCTGCAGGAGTTTTATCTTCTAGGTTTGAATAATCAATACCAGCATCTGCTGCTGCATCTTTACCCATTTGAAAAAGACCTTTATATCCTGAGTCATTTACAATAGTAGGGTCCATACTACTCTCCTTAGCAATAACATAAAATAAATCACGTTCAGTTAATTCAGGGTATGCCTCCTTTAAACTATTAAGTTCAGACGTAAAACTTTCATCATTTTTTAGAGTATTAATTTTTTTAGAAAAGTTTTTTAAAAAAGGATCTTTTGAATAATCTGTAGCTGGCCTTGGTACAAGAGTAGTTGCATCAGGATCACCAGTACTAATTTGTTCTGGAGTTGCTGTAACTTCTTCCCCATCATCACCAACAACTGTTATTGAACTAGTTGTACTTCTTTCAGTTAGGGGTGAACTTTCTTTTTTAGGGGCAACAGCTTTTCCTAAAGCAGCTCCAGCAACTGCACCAGCCTTAGATATCTCTGCTACAGCAGCATCTGTTTTTTCTGTAGAAGTAGGTTCGTAAGCAGCTAAATCAGGTTTACTTACTAAAGACCTTAATCCCTTTGCAGGAGAAGGTGCAGTAGCAGCCATACCACCACTTCTTAAATTATCTAGGTATCTTAAATATGGGACATTTACTGCCATCTTATTATCCTTATTATGTTTCACCACCATATAGGTACTTGCCAAGGCTAAAATCACCAAACAGCAAATTACCATAGAAAGCACTTTCATTTGCGGCATCTTCAAATTCTAATTTCTCTCTCACACCTTGTAATGTTTGCTCTCCTAGCATAAGTGATACAACTCTATCATTAGCACTCTCAGATTGAGCAAAAGCAAAAGACATAAGGTCTCTTTCTTTTTGCCAAAAATCATCAAGAGCTTTTTGACTTAACCCATTTACATCTTTGGCATACTGAGCATTAGATAAGTTTTGTGCCTCTGTATTAGTTGTATTAATACCCTGTCTCCATACAGCATTAGCTTGAGCTACAGCCAGATAGTTTTGAGAGTTAAACATCTCACGTTGATTTTGCAATGCAGAGTTAAACTCAAGCAATGCATTAGTTTCTTCTGCATTAAACTGATCAATAGCATTCTTTTGAGCTGCATTAAATTGAGATACTTGAGTAACTAGATTAGAAAAGAATTGATTAGTTTGATTCTCACTAGTAGCATTAAACTGTGCTGCAGCATTAGCTTGAGCTGCATCACTTAGTAGTGCTTGAGAAGATGTCTGAGCTTTAAATATAGCAGTTTGTTGTGCATTTGTCAAGTTAGCCATATCTACTTGCAAGAAGTTTTGTGCATTTTGTACTGCAGCTTGTTGTCTGTTATTAAGATTAGCCATATCTAACTGTGACAAAGCTGCAGCTTCAGCCATAACTACTGCCTGTTTATTAGACATATCAGCAAGATTTACAGTGTTAGCAGCACGAGAGTTTTCTAAAGCTATTGTTTGTTTTGCTGTAAAGTTAAGATTAGCAATCTCAGATACACGAGCAGCATTCTGTACCTTAGCTTGGAAGGCTTGATCAAACTCTAAACCTAAAAACTTAGCTCTCTGCTCACCATTAAATAGAGCTACTTGTTGTTTGTTACCAGCTTCTATCTGAGCAATAGGCAGTGCAGCTTCCATAGCAGCTTGTACAATAGCCTGACCAGCCATAGATGAAGCACCTAAGCCACGGTCATTCATAACTGCTGTGGCCTGTCTCATAGCCCCTGCAGCCCATGCAGGTGTGTCACCACCCTCAAAGTCTTTCATTAAAGTAGCTAGTTCACCTGTAAGAGAAGCTGCTGTAACTTGATCTGCACCAAATGCTGCACTAACTTTAGATTGATCTACACCAGTACCATTTATAAGCTCACTACCTTTGTACATAATGTTACCATCAGTATCTCTAACAACAGTACCATCTTGGTTTCTTAAAGGTTCCCTTGTTCTTTGTAGTGTTCTATCAATTGGTGCACTAACTGCAGTTGATGTTCCTGTTTCACCAGTAACATTAAATATTATATTACCTTCTGCATCTCTAAGTACATTACCTTGTGCATCAGTTAGTGGTTGACCAATAGAAGAACCAACTTGTTGTTGTGCATCAATAAGTTGTGTAGGTGCACTTGTAAATAATACATTACCTGCAGCATCACGAATAGGATTACCTTCAGCATCTCTAGCAATAGCCTGTTGCTGTGCAGGAGTTAGACCTTCCATTGTAGTCTTTACTGTAGGTGCTGCTTGTGTAAAGTTAGCTTGTGCTGCCCCAGGATTTATTGCACCAGTAGACTGTGTTACGTTTGATACTTGAGCTATCTGATCTCCAGCTACCATAGGAGCAGTAGGAAGTGCTTGACCTGCTGTACTTTCTATAACAGTTCCAGGCATGTACTGCTCTTGCATATATTGTACTCCCATAGGAGCAATAGTAGCAGCAGGATTTACTGCAGATTGTGCAGACATATTTGACCTAGTTTGCATATATTCAGGTGAAGTTTGAGTTATAGTTTTAGTAGGGTCCATAGGGTCTTGAAAACTATAATTTCCAAACACTTTACTTGGATCAACTTTTCCATACTCCCCTACAGCAACATCAGTGTGTGTACTACCATCTAAATGAGATGTATGTCCAGCAGCATCACTCACTCCATTTACAGGCATTCCACCTGCATCAAAACCTTGAATCATACCACCTTGGTTAACTCCTAGTTGAGTATTACCACCTGCAGTAACTGGATTATATGTGCCAGCAAATGTACCACTTTGATTAACTAATACATACCCTGCAGGAATTGGACTTAATGGTTCCTCACCTCTATGTGGTATATAAAGTTGATGTCCTGTATTAGGATTACGATAAAGTTTTTGATTTAATTTAAAAGCATCTGTGCTTTGACCAGCATCTGTCATTTCTTGCATAGTCTGTGGTTGATAGTATTGAGCTTGCTGAGGTGCTCTAGCTGAGTATGCTGTATTTTGTCTAGTTATACCTGCATCAAATTTTTCTGCAGGAGTTGTAGTAGTAGATGTTACAGAAGTATTAGCAGGATTAAAATAAGGAGTTACTGCTTCTGGTGCTATTTTAAAAGTATCAGCATCTGGTGAATAAACTTGTGCAGGTGTTATAGTTGGGTTAGGTACTGGTTGTACTTGTTGACTAATATAACCACTTCCAGCTTGATCACCAGAACCACCTGTATCTACTTCATCTTCACCTTTTTTTTCATCTTCTTTTAAAAATCTATCCCACTCAAGCATGTTATATCTGCCATCAGTATCAGTAGCAATACTAGGTTTAAATTCTTTTTCTCCTGTTTCAGGATTAGTTACAGTCTTCCCACCAGAAGGAACATTACTTACTCCATAGTCTGATCTAATTATAGCATTAGTTGAAGCAGGACTTATATTTTGTTTAGATAATTCAGCAGCTAAATGTAAAGAGTTAGCTACGTTGTTATTTATTAATATCTCTCCTTTACCTTCTTTATCTAACTTCTCTTGTACTAGTTTAGATTGCTGCCATTTATCATTGAGTATTTTAGCAGCAGCATCTGTTGGTCCTGCATTATCACCATAAAAATCAGTTGGACTACCTACACTATAACCTTTTTCATTTAAAAAAGTATTAGCTGCAAAAGGATCATTTAAATCTAAACCTAGTGCACGTTTTTCAGTGTTTAAAATGTTACTACTAACACCAGTATTTTGTGCTAAAAAGTTTAAATCTGCAAAGTCTGCTATTATTTGATCTTGAGTTCTGTTTGCTTTTGCTTCTAAGGTTTGTAAAGCAGAGGAGTTAGCAAGAGTTTGAGCTTTATCTAATGTACCATTGTTGCTATCGTTAGCTATGGCTTGAGCTGCAAGTACACCTTCTCTACCAAAACCAGTTTCTACAAAAGTTCCATCGTTAAAGGTAAAACCAAATAAAGCTTGACCTTTACCCATTGAAATGTTTTCACCATTTTCATCTTTTACTAATGTTATTCCAGCTATTGCAGTTTTAGCATTTTCTTCAGCTATACGAGTTTTAGCTGCTGCAGTTTTAGCATCAAAATACTGATTTACGTTAGATACATTATCTGTATCAAAACTTGAATCATAGTATTGCCCTAGTGTTTTTTTATCAGCCTCTGATAATGCCATTTATATAACTCCAATTTTATCCATTAACTGCTTCATTTAAACCCCAGAACATAAACACAAGACCAGCAACAAATACTAGAACACCTGCTGTTACAGATAATCCCCAGAACATTCTATCTCTTTG
>Ga0207905_1000408_pt1 | contig 10167 bp, 6 predicted proteins | sample LinPmetageLP49_FD_184060 | JGI IMG/M metagenome (GOLD analysis project Ga0207905, IMG submission 184060) | Marine viral communities from the Subarctic Pacific Ocean - LP-49 (SPAdes) | ecosystem: Environmental > Aquatic > Marine > Oceanic | place: Pacific Ocean | collected 2011-08-27 | reverse complement strand
AGTCTTGGAGATTTGGTACATTTCAAGTAGATATACAACCTGATGGAAGGAGAGGATAATGACAAAAATTGTAGTAAGATTACCTGAACCTAGAAAAGAATACAGTGAAGATAACCAAAGACAAATTAACAGAGCAATTGCTTTAGTAGTAGAACAATTAAATGCTACATACCTAACACAATTAAAAGAAGATTCAGAAAGGTTCACTTGGTTTAATGGCTAATATATATAAAAAAGTAAACGACGATTTAATAACTAACACTCAAAAAGATGTGTATACAGTTCCAGGTAATACTAGAGCTTTAGTAAAATCTATTCATATTTATAATGAAGGTGCAGGAGATGCTGTAGTTACAATTAAAATTAATTCTAATAATGTAGATTATTTTTATAATAAAAAAACTATAGCTGCAGATGCTACTCATGAATTTATTATTAACGTATTAATCTTACAAGAAAACGATAAGTTAAAAATGCTATCAGATATTACAGGACCAGATGTAACAATTAGTTTATTAGAAATAAATAGAGAGGATACGTAATGCCATTTATAGAACAAAAAGAAGAGGTTATTAATGATGAAGGAGTACCTTTTATCAAACCTCAAGTAGAGGTCACCTTAAAACACAAGGTGACAGGTAAAGAATATAGCTCAGATGCTGAGGCTTTAGCTGATCTTCAAGACCCTAATAGCGAAACTAAACCAGGGGATATAACACGAAGTGTTAAGATCAATGTTAAATTACCTCCATTTGGTGCAAAGACTAACTTGTAATAGGAGTAAAATTAGTATAAATTATATAATTCAGGATAATATACCTGCCTTATTTTAAACACATATGTCAATAACAAGAGCGCAAATGAATAGACAACTATATGCAAATGGCGGGATAATGACCGTTGCACCGAGAGAAAAATTTGGACTAGGTAGTTCACTTAAAAAATTTGTAAGAAAAATAATTCCCAATGAAATATCTGCTATCGCAGTTAAAGCCGCACCTTTTGTAGCGCCCTTCAACCCGGCTCTTGCAGCAGGTATGGCTGGTATCGGTGGCTTTGATCAAACAGGCAGAATAGGTTCCTCATTAAAATCTGCTGCCTTAACTTATGGTGGTGGTCAGTTAGCAAGATACGCAGGCGGTGCAGGATTTCAAGGGAACCCTTTTTCTTCAACAGGAGGAACTTTAGGAGGACCCGGAGCGTTCAGAGGTCTTGAAGGATTTAAAGGAGGCTTTAGTTCTCCATTTGGAACTAAAACAGGTTTTGGAAAAATGTTAAGTGGCACAAAAGATGTTGCTGCTATCGAAGGAGTAGGTACAGATAATATTGAAGTTATAAGCGGTGGAGATTTTGGACAATCAGGTGAAGCATCTAATATGTTTGTAGATACAGGGTCAGAAGCGTTTAATACAAATGCATTTAGTAATGCAGGATCTGCAGTTAGTAACGCAGGATCTGCAGTTAGTAAAACAGCTACTCAAGCTTCAGATGGTATTTTTAAAAATTACTTTAACGTATTAAAATCAGGTGACATGGGTGCTATAGGTAATGCAACTATGGACATGGGTGGTAAAGCACTTAAAGCAGTATTCACTAATCCTATTACAAATGCAGCAGGAGAAGTTACAGGATCAACATTAGATAAGACTGCATTACTTGCAGCCATTGTCGCTGTTCCAAGTTACATGGAAGCAAAAGCTTTAGCTGATGAAGCAGGGCTCACGGACGAGGAATTTAATGAAGATTTATACAATTCAGAAAAAGCAGTTTACATGTCTAAGTATCAAGAAAACTTACCTTATGAAAGTTTTGGTATTACTGCAGCTAAGAATGGTGGACGAATAGGATTTGAAAGTGGTAGTTCTCCTATCAGAGATATGGCCATGGAAATGAATAGTGGAAGAGGTCCTATTACTAAAATGGATTACATAAGTCTATATGAAATGGCTGGCTACGGAGAGGATGTAGCTACGTCTTTAGGAACAGAACACTACAAAACTGGACGATCTCAAGATAGTAAAACTGCGGGATTAAAAGACGGTGGAAGAATAGGATTTAGAAGTGGTACTATTATTCTTGGTGAAGATGAATTATCAGAAATGGGTGGAGAACAAGGTCTTAAATTAAAACTACTTGCTGAAAAATTTATGGACGAAGGTATGTCAGAATCTGATGCATATGAAAAAGCTGCAGATAGTTTGTATGCCAAAGGTGGTAGAGTAAATAGAGCATTTGGTAGTCCTAAAGACAAAACAATGTTTGAAGAATTAAATGTAGACACTATCTACAGACCTGATGATAAACCACCTGTGTTAGAAGAAACGTTAGAAGATGATAAAATGGTTTCTTTAAATAATAGTAGGTTAACACAGTTAATGCTAGCTCTTGAAGAAGCTGAAGCAAAAAATGACATGGATATGATTATCCAAATTAAATTTGACATAGATAAAGAAATGAAAAAATATGCTAAAGGTGGAAGAGTAAATAGAATGTTTGGTTCACCTGAAAAAGGTGAAGGTATTACAACTATAGATGTTGATATGGAAATGGAAGAAGAGCCAAAGAATGATGATATGAAGATGGCTTATTCGGATGTAATCTTTAATAGAAGAGAAAAATCAGCTTTATTTAGATCTTTAGGAGATCCTCGTATACAACAAACAACTAAATCATTTAAAGATTTAGATAGGATTCTTAAAAATCCTGGTATGTTTCCAGAAGACGAATTTATGTTAAAAGAATATTTAAAACTAAAAGGTTTTAAAAACGGTGGTAGAATAGGGTTTGAAATAGGTGGACTAGGTGCATTAGGTGGTGCTATGGAAAAAGAATCAGGATATATAACTAAAAAATCAGATACAAGTGAAACTGATACAATAAACAGAATTTATGAAGAAAAAGGTAATGATGGATTACAAGCTTATCTAGAACGAAACCCAGATTTAAAAGATAAATATATAATAGTTGAAAGCTATGGAGGTGAACTTTCAATAATGGAAAATAAATTACATCCCGATTTTTTAGATACGAGTAATATAATCATGCTTACAGGCGATGGTGAAGGTAACATGATAGAAATGAAATCAGATAAAGTTGAAGAAAAAGCTAAAGGTGGTATCATGGGAATGGAAGTTCCTGTAAGAAAAAATCAGGGTGGTGTCAGTGAATTAGATTATAGAGATACTGGTGGGTTTGTACCTATTGGTGTTAAAGAAAGAGCTGATGATGTTCCTGCGATGTTAAGTAAAAATGAATTTGTATTTACAGCAGATGCTGTAAGAAATGCTGGTGACGGCAATATTAATAAAGGTGCACAGAAAATGTACAACATGATGAAAAATTTAGAAAACGGAGGAGCATTAGCATAATGGCTGAGAATACTACAATTAACCGACCCGCACCCTATTTAGAAGCTGCAGGTGAAACATTATTAGACCTTACTACCAAGCTTACAGGTCAACCGGTTGATACTACAAAATTTGCACCTTCGGTTGCAAATCAAAATGTATTATCACAACAAGCACAACAACAAGCTGCATCACAAGCAGGACTTGGTACTTTAACTTTTGGACCTCAAGGACAAGTTAGTGGAGTAGGTGCAGGTACAGGAGTTGCAGGTTATCAACCTTTCTTAGATCAAGCAGCACAATATTCAGGGCCACAAGGCTATCAAGGTTTCATGTCACCTTATCAACAAGATATTATTGACACATCATTAGCGGAGTTTGACAAACAAAAATCTATTCAACAAAATCAAATTTCACAAAACGCATTAACTGCCGGAGCTTTTGGTGGAGCTAGACAAGGTGTACAAGAAGCAGAATTTGGTGCACAAACTTTACAAGATAGAGCTCTATTACAAGCTCAAATGTTAGGTCAAGGATTTGCACAATCTAATCAATTAGCTAATCAAGCTTTTGATCAACAAAAAGGTTTAGCATCATTACAACCATCACTAGCACAAGCTAACATTCAACAATTAGGTGGCGCAGGTACCAGTGATCTTGGTTACCAACAAGCATTACTAGATTCGTCTGCACAAGGTAATCAACTAAGTGCGTACGAACCATACAACAGATTACAATTCTTAAGTTCTATAACTGGTGGATTGTTATCAGGTCAACCACAAGCTTACATGTCTCAAACAACAGGAGCAGGTGGAGCAGGAACAGCAGGACCATTAAGCACGGCACTTGGAACAGCAGCTAGTGTATATGGTCTAGGAAGTTTATTCGGTAAATAATGTATAACGTATTTAAAAGACCAATGTTTAGAAAAGGCGGCAGTACTCAGGGTCAGGGTATTATGTCTCATGTAGAACCTAGAGTTCAAGCTCAAAGTGGTTACTTTGGTCAAACACCTATTTATCCACAACCTTTTTCTACTATGAATGCAAATGCTGCTATGGGTATGGGTGATGGTAGAGTTCAAATGATGAAAAGTTTTCCTTTAGATGCAGGTACTAGTGGATTTCCTAGTAGCAATTTTAGACCTGAAATAGATTACGGAAGCAGTGCTCCTCCTAAGTTTGATGTAAATGCAGTAGAAGAAATTAACACTACAGATGAATTTATAACTATTAAAGCTGGTCGTAATCAATCAGAAACTACAATAAGAAACCCAAATTATAAACCACCAGGAGAGTATCAAGAACGTACTATAAGAGGACAAAAAACAAAAGTATTTGTTCCTTATGATGATGAAACAATTGAATCAATGAAAGTTTCTGAAACAGGAAATAACTATAAAGCAGAACAAGATATGCAAAGTATAATAGCTGACGCAGAAAAAAGTTTTGTTGCAGATAAAGCTAATAAAGATTTATTGATGGAGAAAGAAAAAATTACTATTGGTGATAATGATGGTAAACTTACTCTCGATATTATGGAAGAAGTTGAAGGTGAAAAGAAACTTTTAAATAAATTATTAGATAATAAAAATCTTACTAGAGGAGAAAATGCTTTAATTATAGCTGAAGCTTTAAAAACTGGTGGTGGTCTTAATGCAAAAATTGATGCGGCTACTAAATTAGCATTACCTATTGCAAGATCAAGAGCTAAAGAAGATAAAGCCGTTACATTAACAGCATACAAAATTGCTAAAGATAAAGAAAAAACTTTACAGGCAGCACAAATAAAAGCTAATACTCCAAGTGCTAATCAAAAAAATATAAATACTCAAATAGATATGCTTTATAAATCTCATAAAAAAGATGAAGGTGAAAAAGCAATGAGTAAAGAAGATTTTACTTTAAATTGGTATAAAGAAAATACTAAGCCTGGTACAAGTATGGAGATGAATCTTCGTGCTTTAGATGGTGCAAATAAACCTATTACTAATGCTTTAATTGAATTAAAATCTGCAAAAAAAGCTCTTCAAAAAGAACAAGCTAAAGGTAAAAAAGCTAAAGAAAGTATGATAGAACTTTATACTAATAACTATCAAGACGCTTTAAGTGACGTAGAACTATTTAGAACTAACCCTGCATGGGAAAATTCTCCGTATAATAAAATGTACATAAGTATTATAGGACAAGCAGTTAAAGATGGTGGAAGAATTGGTTATGCTTTAGGAACTAAACCTGAGATGATGTCACAAAATTTTACAGAAGTAAGTCAAACTCCTAAAGGAATTGAGGAAGTTAGTGCTACTGAAGTAGATACAGCAGGAGCTATAACTGCAGAAAAACCTGTGATTAATTTAGATTATGCTACTTTAAGAAAAAGATTACCCCCTGAAATAAATGATCAAGTGGTGGCATTACTTGCAAGTAGTGAAAAAGCATTACAAGATTTTGCTTACATACAAACGCAATCCGATGTTGAAAGGTTTAATGTAACATACGGGGTTAACTTGGTTATACCTCCGCAAACACAACAAGCTTAGGAGGAACTATGGCTCTTAATTGGAGCGACAATCCAGATGTAGAAGTTGCACAAGGTAATGAAGTTGGTTTTACTGACTATCTTACAGACGTTCCTATTGGTGCAGTAAAAGGTGTAAGTGCTTTAGTTCAAGGTTTATTACAATTAGGTGCAATGCCTGTTGACTACGCTTTTGATACAAATATCCTTGGAGGAATTGAAAAAGCTTTTGATGCCATAACTCCTGACACTAAAACAGTTGTCGGAGATGTTACTTCTGTATTGGTACAATTTGGTATACCCTATGGTGCAGCTTTAAAAATAGCTGGAGGTATGAGTAAACTAAAAGGTGTTTCTCAAATGACACCTTTAGCAAGTATTACAACTAGATCCGGAACAGCAAATAGATTAGGGCAGACAGCAGAGCTTGCAAAAAGAGCAGGTTACTTTGGAGGTATTGGTGCAGTTACCGATTTTGCTGTATCCACTCCAGAAAAACTAGGTACTTTGTCTGATTTTACAGGGCTCACGGAACAAACAGATTTTGAAGGATTAGAAGGTAGAGACAGAGCTCTTGAAACTATAAAAGGTAAATTAAAATTTGGTGCAGAGGGTGCTGTAATTGGTGGTGGTATAACTTTATTAGGACCTGGTTTAAGTGTAGGAGCTAAGTATGGTTTAATACCAGCAGCACAAGTTACTGGTAAAGTTTTAGGGACGGTAGGTAATGTAATTAATGTACCTATTAGTGCTGCCATGAATCGTCTTACAGGAAATATTATTAAACCTGGGCAAACAAAAAATATAGTAAAAGAAATAGATCCTAAAACAGGACAACCTATTATGGAAGAAGTAGCTGCTGATGGAGTCAATGCATTAGGAGCAGCAATTGCAAAAGGTGGAGCTTTAGTAGATGAAGGTTTAGCTAAAATTGGAGCTAAAAAAATTGATCCTGTTACAGGAAAATATGTAGATGTTGATTGGTTAGAGACACCTTTAAATCCTACTTTTTTAGACGACGTAAGAAAAAGATTTCAACAAGGAGTTAATTTATTTAAAACTAATAGAGGTTTAACTGCAGAAGTAAGACAAAAACAAATACAAGAGTCTTCAGCTTTAGCAAAGGAAGAAGCGGTAGTTAAAAGATTTGGTATAGATTTACAAACTAAGGCAGAACAAATTGTTGATAATTTTAAAGTTGTATTTTTTAGAGACAAAGAATCTACTTTAAGACTAGATCAATTAAATAATAAAATTATTGACATTATAAATATTCCAAGAAAAATTATTTCTAAAGATAAAAAGAGTGGGACAGTAGCAGAGTTTGGTTCAGGTCCAGCTAATGCTAAAGAATATAAAAGATTATTAAGTGAACTTCCTAAAGAACTAAGGGAACCCGTTATAAAATTTAAAAAGGTAGTAGATAAAGCAGACGCTAGATACACTAGATCTATTTTAAACCAAGAGGGTGGAATTACTGAAAATATTGCTCTTGATTTTGGTATGTACATGAAACGTAGATTTGCTTCATTTCAAAATAAAGACTTTAAATTTAACCCATTGTTAGAAAAAGAAGTAGTTAATTTTTGGAAAGGAAGAGTTAAAGATAATGCAAATGTAATGAATGCTATTAATACTAGAGCAGCTAAAGAAATTGATGAAGGTATTAAATCAGGTAAAATTGCACAAGCAGATAGAGCAGCAGAACTTAATAAAAGAGTAGATACTTTGATAGAAGAAAACGCTAAAAGTGGTGTTTTAAATTTTAAAAAAGATGTAATTAAAGTAAGAGGAAATTTAGAACAAACATTTAGAAACATTGGCGGAGCATTAGGGTTAGAGAAAAAAACAGCTAGCGGATCATATAAAGTATCTGACATGCCTGAAGTAATGACTAAATGGTTATCTATTGAAGAAGGTAGAACTATAAAAGAATTAGCAAAAAAAGGAATTAAAGTTGATAAGGACGTTATAACAAATAGAAGTGCAGCATTATCGGGTCTAGATGTAGTAATGGCTCAAGCAAATCAAATATATTCAAGAAGAGCTTTTGATGGAATATTAGATGCAGGTTTAAATACTGCAGCAAATCCAACAGGTAAAATTTATACTAAACAAAGACTAGATGAATTGTCTTTAAATAACCCAGGTAGCCAAGAAGTAAGAAGAGAGTTTACAGGTTTATCAGCTATACCGGGTCAAGCACCTAAACTATTTGGTGATGTTATGCCAGAATATGTAAGTCGTAGTAAAATATTTGATGCGGCCGGAGAAGGTTCTGAGTATTACGCAAAGTCTGAATTAGTTAATGCATTGGTTGGTGCAAAAGAAATAAGCTCCAGTCTATATAGTATTCCCTTATACAAACAAGTAATGGCCCTAAAAGCAGCAGGTCAAGTATCTAAAACAATTTTATCTCCAATGACACAAATAAGAAACTTTACTACAGCTTCAATGTTTCCATTAGCTAGTGGATTAATTGGTGGTCGAATAGGTTTTAAAGATGCTTGGAGATTTACAGGGGAAGACATTTTTTATGGAACAAAAAACGATGCTGAGAAAATAGCTAGAATAGAAGATTACATTTACAGAGGAGTAGTTGATCAAAACATAAATGTACAAGAAATGAAAAGAGTTTTAGAATCAGCTAAAGACGGAGCCATAACTTTTAATAAAATGATGAACAGTAAAGTTATGCAAAAACTTACTGATGTTTATCAAGGAGCAGATAACTATTGGAAAATATATGCAGATAATTTTTATCAAAGTGCGTTTGATACAGCTTGGGGCAGTGCAGCTTCTATAGCTAAAATGGTAGATGATCCTGCCTATATGGCAGCTAATCCTAAATCTGGTTTTAAAAATAAAGCGGAAGCTGATTTCTTTAAAAATGTAGAAGACTGGTTTCAAACTGTAGCACAAAAAAGATTTGAAAGAGTAGATAACATAACAGGAATTACTAAAAGTCCATTAGATGCAATGAAAGAAGCTTCGGCGTATTTAGTTACCAATACTATCCCAACATACAGTAAAGTACCTATAATTATAGAAAACATTAGAAACTTACCTTTAGGAAACTTTATAGCTTTCCCAGCTGAAATTTTAAGAACAACAACTAACATAGTATCTTTAGGTGCAAGAGAACTTACAAGTGCTAATCCCTTTATTAGACAAATGGGAATGAGAAGATTAGTAGGAGTATCTGCAGTATTAGGTGGCATAGGTTACACTACTAAAAAAGGAGCTCAGTATTTAACGGGTGTAGACAATGAAACTATGGAAGCAGCACAAAGATCTTATGTACCTTCTTATCAAAGAAACTCTACTTTAATTCCAGTTAGTTCAGTAGGAGCTGATGGTAAATTTAAATACTATAACTTTTCATATTCAAATCCTTATGATGCTTTAGTATCTTCTGCAAATGCAGTTATTAGATCTTTTAATGAGGGAACCTTAAGAGGAGATTCTTCTTTTAAAATTATATCTGATGCATTATTTGGTGGAGCTCTAGGTGGATCCGGTGAAGCTAAAGGAGCCTTACCACAATTTTTAGAACCATTTGTAACTGAATCTATTGGTACTGAAAGAGTAACTGATGTTATTCCTATTGGTAGAGGAGGAAAAACTAGAGATGGTAAAGTTATTTATTATGCAAACGATACACTAGATGACAAACTAGGAAAATCATTAGCACATGTATTTGGTGGAGTTCTTCCTGGAGCAGCAACTTCTGCTAAAAGAGTATGGGAAGGTGCAACAGGACAATTTACAGATTACGGAACTCAAAGAGATGCAGCCGAAGAATTAGTAGCTTTAATGTCGGGAGTTAGAATAGAAGAATTAAAACCACTTTCAAGTATGCCATTTATATTAACTTCATTTAATAAAGATGGACAAATGATTAAAAGTAAATTTTCTAAAATTGCTTACTCTGCTGCTAAAAGTTCAGAACAAAAACTAGCGGCGTTTGAACAATATGTTTTAGAATCTTATGTTTCTCAAAGTAGTATGTTTCAAACTTTTAGAGATGCACAAATTTTAGGTATATCTTCTTCTAAATTAAAAAAAACATTTGGGGGTAGGTTAACTGAAACTGCAGGAAATGAATTATTAAAAGGAAGATTTAAACCACCTACATTTAGTGCTGATGCATTTGAATCTGTTTTTAAAAGATTAAAAAATGAGGATCCGGAAGAAGCTGCTGTAATTAAAGCAAGAGATAAAGTAGTAATGGATATCTTTGAAGATATACAAAAAGCATCTAAAAAATTTCCTTTAAATCAACCGGTCGAAGATTTTAATA
>Ga0207905_1000407_pt1 | contig 10227 bp, 5 predicted proteins | sample LinPmetageLP49_FD_184060 | JGI IMG/M metagenome (GOLD analysis project Ga0207905, IMG submission 184060) | Marine viral communities from the Subarctic Pacific Ocean - LP-49 (SPAdes) | ecosystem: Environmental > Aquatic > Marine > Oceanic | place: Pacific Ocean | collected 2011-08-27 | reverse complement strand
GTACTCTTTCACTGAATGTGAGCGTACTATAGTAATCACTTGTTTCGTCTAGTGTTTTACTACCCGAATGTTGCTGTATAGATATAGTGTAATTATCTTTGTAATTGTCAAAACCGCCTTCAACTTTATCTTTTTCATAATAAACAAATCTTATCTGTGGATCAGCTGCTACTCCTGGAGAGTATATTTGTAAAGGACCATTATCTAAAAATACAACATTTGAAGATGTACTTGAAATATCTACTGTACCGATACCTGTAACAAAAGAGTTTATTGATTGCCATACACCACCACCACTTACATTTACATTTATTTGAACTTGTGAACCAGCTATTAACTCTTGTAAACCAGTTATTGATCTTGATATAACTTTAACCCATTGGCCTAAAGGAGCTATAACTTGTGCTACTGGTGGGTTTTGAGGAACTTGAGGACCTTGAACCACTACTCCACTTGTCTGATCGTAGTCTAAGTCAAAAGCAACTGTAGTTATAACTTTTCTATCTGACATCTTAGCTAGTTCATCTCTAAAAAAGTCTCTCATGCCATACTGTGATATTTCAGTTATACCGTCTCTAGACAGCCTTAAAACAGCATTTCGGTCTTTGTCGGCAAAGTATCTTCTAAATCCAAAATGAGCAAAGCTTTCTGGGTTTCTACTTATACCATATTCTCCAGAATAAGGAGTTACTTGACCTATTACCACATTTGAAACTGTATTTATTGGAGTTCCTTCAGCCGAGTATATAGCATCTTTATCTATCAACGCTTGACTAACTTTATTTTCTTGAAATATAGTTAAGTTGTTGTCCATAGCGTAGATAAGCTGTATTGATCCATTGTGAGGATCAACAGACTTAGTTATGTCTTCACCTACAGAAAAAACATTTGTTCTATTTATATTTGTTTTAGAATTAAAAACACCTGAATATACTAAAGCGCTTGATCTATATCTAACACTATTAGATTCTTCTTTTAAATAAGCTCTAACACCAAGATCAACTTGAGTGTTATTATAACCACCTCTAATTCTTGACTCTTCAATAATCCAATTTGAACCATTAACGGTGTTATAAGAACTGTTGTCTACGTTGTACACATTTGAATAAGGTATAGTTTCCGCACCTGGTATTAAAGGTGGAAATTGAGGCGTTGTTATTGGTAGTTGTTGAGCAAAATTTGGATAATTATCGTTAGCTTTATTTAAAAAAGGTATACCAGGAAACAGTTTTACATAACTAGGGGCTAAACCAGATGTTATTGCTCCTGGGTCAGTTGGATCTTCAGCCCAATTAGTTGTTAAAAAAGGAGTTGTATTCTGTTTTAGCCAAAACGTGTTGTAGTATTTTATTTCTAATTCAAAAGCCATAATTTAATATTTAAAATGCAGTCACAATAAAGTTTACAGTGTAGTTACTTGAAGTGGCAAAGCCAGTTCCCTCACTAGCGTCTGTTATTATTAAATCTATAACATATATCCAACATCTTTTCCAAGGATCAACTAAAGGATTAATAATAGGAGGAGGTAGTGTAGCTCTTGGGTCACTTACTGTGTCAAATTTTAAGACATTAGAAACTGCTGTCGTTAAATTATTTGCTAAAATAATAGGTTCTTCTATAATATCAAATTGATAAGTAACATCTTCACCATTTTTATTTTTTTCTTTAATATAGTATTCACCAGCCCTTAATCTACCGTTTTGATTATCTTGTGGCTGGTCTACGTATTGAAACTGACCATTATATCTTGTTGCATTTACTAAATCGTAACTAATACCTTGTAGTCTTTTTGTGCTAATTGGCAAGGTATTGCTGTCTGTGCTAGAGTTAAAAGTACTTATAGGGTCAAAGCCATTAGTAACGTGTGAAAATCTACAAAAATTGTCAAATAAATCTCCAGCAAGAACAACTTGAGTCTGGCTGTAATGTATAGCATTTACTTCTTGATTATAACCTATGCCAGTGTTATTTAATACAACTGTTGGCACAGGGTTATCTTTAGTAGCAGCAAGAAGAACTGACTTATCTTGACTTTTTAACCATGTTTCTCTAGGATCTGGCATATTTGCATATGGAAATTTAGGTTCAACATTTCCAGACATTCTATATATGATAGGTGCTACATTAGTTAATTGAAACATTGGAATAGTAACTTGAACAGAAGGGAAAGTATTAGTTGATATTTCAAATGTAATATTGTATTTATTATTTGTGTCAGACCCATTGTTGTAAACAAATCTTTTAGCGCAAGTTATTCTAAACTGTAAAGGAAGAACTTGACTTACTTGCTCAATTGCAACTGGCCAATCACCCGTGTTGTCTTCATCACCTATTACGTTTACTGGATTATTAGCGTCAGTTATTTGTACTATACGAACAGTAGTGGATAAAGCATTAGCGCCAGTTTGAGAACTTCCTAATACATTAACAACTTCAAAAATATTACTTATTACATCACCCGGTAATGAGCTTTCAAACCACCCATTAACTACAACAGGGGTTAATCCAAAAGGAGCTTCAAGACCGCTTGAGTCAAAAGAAGTTAATATAGAATCGTTTAATTCACTTATAACTCCCACTGTTGAGGTTTCATAATATATATCTATATTTGATTTAAAAGGCTCTGTTTCAAAAACCATTAATTTATCCGCAAATTTCCAGCCATCTACTCCATTCTTTCTTTGATTAATAGCTTTTAAACCCATTCGTTTTTTAGTACTTATAGTAGCTATTAAAGGATTTTTATTGTTCCTTAAAAAGAACGGATCAACATCGCCAAACTCACCTGGATATATAAAAGATCCTAAACCATATTGAGATCTTGGGTTTCCTGTACCAGGATCTTGATCCATGTTTGCGTAATGTAAGTCTATATTTTTTTTAGTGGTCCATGAACCTAACTCACTAAAAGGTCTAACCGTGGTTACCTCTTGTTTTAGCGGCGTAGTGTTCTGTTGGCCTATTGTGATGTTTTTATTACCTGCAGCTCCAAGTTGTGATGAAATTAAAGTTTGCTTAACTCTATTATAAAGAATTATACTAGACCCATATATATTGTCTGTAGGTCCAACCTCTTTTAAATCTCTTGGTATTTTATTTATATTGTCATTAAATAAAGCTATACTAGTAACAGAGGAAGTGTCTGAGTATTGTAATCCTTCAAAAGTAGAAGAATCACTTGTGCCGTTCTTGTTATATACTATATTACCGCTTAAAGCTCCTGGAACATAAACATTATAATAATCTTGCTCTTGTTGTTGTACAACAATTTTATAGGTGTACCAACCTAAAGGATTTTCACCTTCTTTCCACAAACCATTATAAGGTAAAGATGATAAAAGCTCTGATGGAATTTGACTGTTAAAAGTTACTTTTAAAGAATTACCTGGCCAAGACAAGGGGTTTATTCCTCCATTGTTATAAGGCGCAAATATAGTAGAGTTTTTATTAAGTAAATCTTGTTGGTTAATTATAACGTTTGAAGCTCTACCATATCTATCCTGAAGAACTACTCCAACCTGATAAGATCTACCTTGCTTTAAAGTATTATTTAAAAACTCTTTATTAGTAGTACTAGCTGGAGGCATAGGTGTAGCTGGATTTAAAAATGAACCCTTTTCCTCAATATCTAATTTATAATCTAGATTAATTGGAGTAGAGTTGTTTTGTAAAAAATTGCCATATACCACTCTGTTTCCTACCACTTCTTGAGTTTTTGCTCTCATAGGTACTATATCGCTAACTCTTGTTACTTCTTCATCAGTTAAAACTTTTATAGGTTTTTCAGAACTATAGTTGTATATATAGGTTGTGCCTAAAGATGTTATTTTAATGACACATCCAGATCCAGCACCGTCGTCGTAAGTTAACTCATCAATTATTCTATAGTTTTCACCACTAGCTGTTATAGTTACTGAGGTTACACGACCAGCACCGTCAACAACTACTGTGGCCTTTACGCCAGATCCAGTATTATTAGTGTTTGCACCTCCAACATACGGCAAAGATCTTTCAGTATATGTACCTGGAGTGTATGAATTTCCAGCAGTTTCTAAAGATAAAGCTGCAACTATACCTTGATCAAAATCACTAGCCTCTACATCTGCTATTACTTTAACATTTGAGTCATCAGAAGCTTTATATAATAGCTGTATTTCATTTACTTTTAATTTGTTGGCAAACTCGTTGTTTTTATAAGGTAAATTAATAACTAAACCAACTGTAGTTATTTGGTTCTCCATAAATTCAACTATGCTTGAGGCTTTAGTTTTCTCATCATCACCTTGTATAAAATAACCGTATTGTTTAGGCACAAAAGCATGTTGGGTAAATGGAGCTGCTAAAGAATACTCATTATCATCGTATTTAAATCTATAACTAAATCTAACAAACTTATCTTCTAATAATTTTTTATCTCCAGAAAAACTAGTATTATAGTCAGGATTTCTTAAAGAAAAAAGAAAAACGTTATTAGTCTCCCAACCAAGTTGAGTAAAAAAATTAGTTAATTGTGTTCCATTAATATTATTTAAAAAAACTCTGCTCGGCGTAGTACCTGTGTTTATAGCTCTCAATAGCGCATAGCCACCATTAGGATCTTTCGCATTTTGAACTCTTATAACTGTTTCTGAAGCTGGTGGAATTGGAGCTGTTGTTCTTTGTCCAAATGGACCAGTTCCTAAGTAATTCTGTATAGTGCTAAAAGACTCAGTAGATGGGTTGGAATTAGTGTTTTCATTAAATATTAAACAGTGTGTTATATTATTGGGATCTGGGTCAGTGTCAAATATTTGTCCAGGAGCACCCCAGAAAGGTGGCAGCCATTCTTCAGCTTCGTTTATTAAAGTTGATTTTATAGTTCCCGTTGTATTTTTTAAAAATGATATAGGTTCATAAGGAGCATACTTTGCAACTGAAATATGATCTTCGTTAGTATAATAAGTTAATGGGTTTGCAATAGCATTATCTACATTTATTTTTCTAGGTTGGTTTCTATTGTCAGTCCAAAATAATAAGTTTTCAACAACGTTAACTCCTGATATAGGGTGCGTTTTAGAAAAGTTTAGAAAAGTTCCAGATACTAATATGTTAAATTTAATATTTGATTGATCTATAGCAGAAGAATCAGCTACATTAGGTAGCTGGCAATAGGCTATGTAGTTATTAGCTCCAGTTCTTACAAAGTTCGTATAACCGGAACCTACAGAGCCGCCAGCAGTTGCGCTTGGTTTAGAAAGATTACCTAAGCTGTCTGCGGATGCGTCTGTAAAATTAGTTAAAAAGAAAAATATTCTATTATTAACTGTGTCAGCATATTGACCTATTATCTCGATGTTAAAATCTGTTAAACCAAAACTAGTTAGTAGCTTGTTACCTCTAATATTTTCTAAAGAACCAACACTAGCATCTTCAGAAGCACTAACACTAGCGTTTTGAGCATCTCTATATTCGCCTTGTGGTAGTATTCTAGCCTCTGTATCTTTATTCATACGAGACTTTAGAAAAGTATTTTTAATTTCTGGCATAATTAATGTTTAATCCATTTAGATTTACCACGCATTATTTGAGTGAATTCGTTTAATTTTATATTAGATAATCTTATTTTAGCGTTTCTAAGTGCACTAGATCTATCTCTTTTAAATCTGTTTACAATATACTCAGGAATATTAGCCCTACCTGACAGTATTGAATAAGCTATATGCATGTACATAGCTTGCTCCGCCATTTTAGGTACTCTAGTTTCCGCATCGATTGCTAAGCCGTCTGATATATATTCTAGTATTATTAATTTATTCGCTAAATCACTAGAAAAATTAAAAGATCCTGTTCTTTCGTTTATAGTAAACCAACCATTTTTTTGTGAAACTTCAGGTTCTAAACCATATCTTTGTCCATAAGCCAACTTATCCCAGCCCCAGTTATATACATTAGCTGTTTCAAATATCTCATTAGTTATTTCACCTGTTAGATTTAGTGAGTTGTTATTAGCCCATCTAGTTTCAGTTTCTGATTGTTCAGCTAAGTTGTTGCCTCCGTCGCTATTTTGAGTTGGCACACCAGTTGTGTCTTGTAGTGGTAAATCAGTTGGATTTGAAGTTAATGTAGTTGGATATATTATATGTTTAACTCCAGCTGCATCAATCCAAGATAAGTTAACATAATTAACATAGTCTTGAGGTATTATTAAAGAAAGACTAGGCGGTATAGTTAACTCTTGAGACTTCATGCTCCTTAGTGTGTCATAACTAAATTCTTGTAAACCTCTTTTAGCATGAAACATTATATCAGTTCTTTTTGCATTTGGTATTAATTTACCAACACCAATGTATGCTACAATAAAGTTATTTATAATATCATTTAAACTTATATACTCGTAATTTCCATGGTTGCTATTTATAGCTGCTTGATTTAGTTGTACTACTACTGTAGCCAAATTAGCTGGTGCAACAGCAAAAGTTATAACATTATCTACAAATGTGAATGCACCTGGCGCTGCGTTGTTTACTTTTACCGTAAAATTAGTAGCAGTAAGATCAGTATTAAAAGTGCATGTAAATACTGTATTAACACCATCACCTATAAAAGCTTGTTGACCAGAATAATATTGCGCATTTGTTTCAGTTAATAGTCCCATGTATTAAGATTTTTCATTAATTTTGTCTTGTTGTAATTCACTTTGAGCTACTTGAATTATTTGAGGATCTCTTATAACTATTCCAGCGTATAATAATATGTTTAAAATAAGTTCTGTTTGTTCAGATGTTTGTAATCCAAAATCTATATAACCTTGTTGTGATCCTGAAAATAAGTTAGCTTCTGTTAAAGTAACAACAGCAGAGCCAGTTCCACCAAATTGAGTACCTGAAAAAGTAATTTCATCACCTACTGAATAACCAGAACCTTGAGAAGTTACTGTTATACTACTAACAGTATTACCAGCTACAGTTACAGTAAATGCAGCAGTTTGATTATTGCCAGTACTAGTGTATATAGCGTTTGATGCTCCAGCAGTAGTTAAAGCAGATGTGTCATTAGAACTAATAGAACCTGTTAAGTCGCCTATGTTAATAGCTGTAGCTACATAAGGGTAATTAGTAAATACATATTGTCCTAAAGTGCCTATGCTATATCCCCATCTAATATCTGTAGGCTTTTTAACATATTGCATTTTAATATGGTCTACGTTAATTATATCCGTAGGATAAACTATGCATTTGTTGTCTTCGTATAAATATACGGGAAAATTCTTTGTTGGGGTTGTTAATGGAGCTTTTCTTATATTGTAAAACTCAGATCTACCTAATCTTTGCATTTCAGGGTAGATGTTAGAACTTGGTTCATAGGTAACTGAACCTAGCTTGTACAGCTCAGAAGGAACTGTAAATACATTAGATGTTGGATTTGTAACGCCTATAGCTTTTTCAGCTACAGTTTGATCGTTTTCAGTTTTAAATTCTGCAATTTTTTCATCAGTTAAAGCAACTCTATCAGCATAGTCCATATCTGTTTGAGGAGTACGAACCTGTTGGTTTAAATCCTCAAAGCATTTTTCAAAGAGTTCTCTTTGAACTTGAGTACCTATTTTATTAAATTCATCAGGAGTCATATAGCCCCTTTGTTCTTTGTTTAAAATAAGTAATACAGTTTTATATACAGTATCTACGCTTATTGCCATTTTTAATATTTTAAAAAGAGAGGTTACTTGTGTAACCCCTCATATTTATAGTCACTTGTTATTTAAACTTTTTCTCTATTGATTTGTAAACTTCAACACCTTCATCTGTTTTAAACCACGCAGCCATTGCTGAATATGGGTTTTCATCAAAAGGAACGTTCATTAGTTTACGGCCATTACTAGCCCAAGTAAAAGTTCTTTGATCTTGCGCTAAACTTATAATACCAGCTTCTGTAGCTCGTATACCAAAGTTTCTAAGTTCAACGTTTTCATCATTAACTAATTCTAAGAATAAATCTGGATTACCCTTAGCAAATAGTAGTAAATCTCTTTTAAGTTCTTTAGAACTCATTTTAGATACTTCTGAACCTAATTCAACTCTTAATATAGCTTCAGCTTTGTCTACATCCATGTCCATTGCCATAGCCATTGCTTCAACTTGTAATTCTAAGTTATCTAGTTCATTACTTGCTTCAATTACTTCATCTCTTTCAGCATACACCTTATTCTTGTTAGGATGATATAATGATAAAAGCTTTTGTAAAGCTTGTTTGTCTCTAGGTACCATTAAAACACCATTTTCAAAAACAATATGGCCTAGTGTTGCTGTACCTTTTTGTTCATCCATAAATGGACTTTTCATATTAGTAGCGTATCTAAGCTCTCTATTGTATTGCTTTTCTTCATCAAACCACATTAAAGGTTTTCTTGAAGAGTGTTTAGAATTTATTCTAGTTGTTAAAGGTGATTGACCATTAAGTAAATGGTAGTATCTATCTTTTACTTCCCAAGTATCTTTTTTTACTTGAGGTTTTTTATTTTCTTTTGTTTCCATAATATAATATAATATAATAATTAAAAAAGACCCCGCCGAAGCGGGATCTTATTATTGTTTGCTATTAAATAGCAGTCATTGTTACTTCAACAGCTTGGCTCAATGTTGTCATTGGAGCAACACCAGAGGCACCGTTCATAACATCAATTGCATTTTCCACGATATTCGTGTCTTTTGCCGTGAAATTACCAGTACCAGAAATAGTAACTTTATATCCCGAAAGATATTGAATCACTATATCACTAGCACCTAATTTAACGTCACCTATGTTTTCAGCAGATACTAAATCAAATTCAGCACCTGTTTTTTGTAGTTTAATATAACCCATTTTCTTATTTTTTAAATGTTAATAATTATATAGTTGACTTGAATAACACGAAGTTATTAGCAGCTTGTGTAACTAAACATCTTTCAGATAAGAAATTAACAGTCATTGCATCTAAATCAGAAGTGTAAGCACCTCCAACAGATCCAGTAACCCATGACTTCATTCTACGATCATCAGCTTGAGAAGCTCTATATCTTACGTGTAAGAAAGGTCTTCTAATGTTAGATCCTAAACTTTGATCATAAACAGTTGATGTTCCAGCTGGAATCATTACACCGTCAATGTCTCCGATTAATCCTCTAGTTGAAAAGTCATTTAGATACTTCCAGTCAGTCTTATAAAAATCATAAGAACCTCTTCTAAATCCTGAAAATCCAAAATTCATTGCCATTTCAGCTTCGTTGTCAAAAAGACCGTAAGAAGCAGCAGAAGTAGAACCATAACCTCCACCAGCTTGAGCAGCAATCATATCGTCAAAATCAAGAGCAGTAGCTCTAGATAAGAATAACATGTTTTCTTCAATAGCACCTTGAGTATCTAATTGTTTTAGGATAGTATCAAAATCACCTAATGCACCAGCTCCAGGAGCAGCAGCACCAGCAAAATCGTTATAAACGTTTCCTCTTGCTTCAATAGCAGCAAACAAACCTTCAGAACCAGGGCCAGCTTCAGCAGCGCCTACAGTACCTGCGCCTAAATCAACAATACCATTAGCACCGTTGTTTTCAGCTTCAACCATAGACATTTCTAGGTAATCTTCAAATCTTAATCTTGTTTCAGACTCAGACTTTAAATACCATAAATATCCATTTGTTCCATCTTCAGTAGCAACTTCTACCCAACCAATTTGAGCTGTATCAGAACCTGATACTTCAAACTTATCTCTTAAGATAATTGGCTTATTAGAAAATTGTGTTAAAGTTGGTTGAATACTAGACATTCCAGCATAGTTACTTCCAGCAGCGTCAGCTCCACCAGAGCCTTTAGCAAATTCAGAACCATATACAAAAGTCTTAACTACAGTAGCAGCAGCTAATCCACCAGCAATTGCAGTAGCAACTTGATATGTTTCAAAAGTAACAGTTGATAAACCAGTACCAGCATTACGAGCTCCTACTATAGTTACTCTAGCTTTAACAGTTGTTAAACCATCTGAAATTACTATAGTATTACCTACTTTAATTGCATTTGATTTATTAGCTTCAATTGGAACAGTCATTGTAACTCCACCAGCTAATATAATACAACCTTCATAAGAAACGTGTAATCTATTTTGTTCAGACCAAATTACTTGATCAGATGTCATAGGCATTTCAGCGCCTACCATTCTCAAGAAACCACCTAAAGTTCGGTTTCCGTATCTTTCTACTTCTGCTTCGTAAAGCTCAG
>Ga0207905_1000402_pt1 | contig 10458 bp, 9 predicted proteins | sample LinPmetageLP49_FD_184060 | JGI IMG/M metagenome (GOLD analysis project Ga0207905, IMG submission 184060) | Marine viral communities from the Subarctic Pacific Ocean - LP-49 (SPAdes) | ecosystem: Environmental > Aquatic > Marine > Oceanic | place: Pacific Ocean | collected 2011-08-27 | reverse complement strand
AGTAAGGCAGCATCCGACATAAGTATCTTAGCCTTTTGCTTGTTAGCAAATATAGCGGATCCAGTTTTTAATACCGTAGGTAATAATGATAGCCACATATTATATATTCCCTTCTTTCCATTCTTGTACATTAAATGATGGGCACTCTTTTTGACTTATTTCATTGTGCCCAATAATATCTGCATCAGGGTACTCGGTCTTTAGTTCTTTTATTAAAGCTACTAATGCAGTCCATTGCTGATCTGTAAAATTATTTTCAGCAGAGTTATCATCTGCCATCCCACCTACAAGACATACACCTACACTTTTGTGGTTGTATCCTGCGGCATGTGCACCAGAATCTCTAAGGTCACGACCATTTTCTATCACACCATTACGTCTGATAACTTTATGATATCCTATATCACGCCAGCCATTGCCGTTAACGTGCCAATCTGTAATTTCATTTGTGCCTATATCCATGCTAGCTTTTGTAGCTGCACAGTGTATTACTATATAGTCTGTTTTGTTTCTTGGTTCCATTACTTTCCAAATCCCCTTAATTGTTCTGGCATATACTGTAAGTCAATTGAATTATTTTCTAATACTTCAAGTATAAATTCTCTTTGTTCATAGTTATATTGTTTTGCTAATCCTTTAGTTCTAGACAAAACTGTGTTGTTCATAAACTCCATACGAGTAAATACCTTTGACATAATCTCTTCATATGTGTAGCCCATATCTTTTGCTACATCTATAAGAGGCATAATTTCTTCGTCATATCCATTAGCTAATATATAAGCTATACTTGTAACTAATTGATCTTTTTTATCTTTGTGACGTCTACTAATCTTAGTAGTTTCCCAAATAGTTTTTAATAATAGTGCCTCTTCGAAACTTTTACCTGCAAAGTATCTTGCTTTAAACCCTGCAACATCTCTTTCAATAGATCCTCGCATTCCTTTATAAGGATTTGCAACTATCCATTTCTTTTTATTACTATCTTTACCAAACCCAATAACACTTTTATAATATATACTGTCTTCATCTGTAAGAGTATCTTTTGCATTTCCTGATGGGTCTGGAATAAATCTATCAAAAAAAGTTCCTTCAGCTAATTTATATCTAGGAAGTCCTGCATAATGTCTTTCAACTTCTGCCATTAAAGTAGGAGGTAAACTAGCTTTTAAAAAAGAATATAAATCTGCAGGAGTATAGGTTCCATTTTGTTTTTTTCTTGCTATTGCTATAGAAGAATTAATAACTCCAGGATTTGTTTTAGAAGTAAAACCAAAAAGATAATCTAAAGCTGGCAAACTAAATATATCTCCAGGTCCTAATCCTGGAGCTGCCATAGTAGATGATATATCTACACCAACTGCATCAGAAGGAATACCAAATTTTATAGCGTTAGGCAAATTAGATTTTAAAATAGTCTCTGTTAATGTAGGTATTCTTTCTTCTTTAAGGCCAGTATCATAGAATATTTTATTCATTACCATTATAAGTGCATCAGCTTGTGCAACTCCTATTGCTCCAAATAAACCAGCAGTCATTATGCCTGCAGTTACATGAAATAGTGCAGGCCTTGCCGCTTGAAGATCTGTTAATTTTCCTAATTTTTTTGAAGGTAAAGGTATTCCTGTTAGCTCTTCTAATTTTTTTAATGACTGTATTTCTTTTTCACTTTTTGCCCAAGTCCTAGCATACTGAGTCATTTGTCCTAAGTAGTTATGAAAAAATGTTTTAAATAATCCAAAAGCAGATGCTGCAGATCCTCCACCTTTTCCTGTGTATAATTGTGCTCTGTTTAGAGCATTGTATTCAACCATTAAATTTTGAGTTTCAAACATAACAGTATCAAAAAAATCTTTTTGTGATCTATTTTTATCATAGTTTGCAGTCTTTAAAAATTTGTATATTATACCTAATGATTGTAATCTACTATGTCTTTCTGCCATACCTGCCAATGATTTTCCAGTAGTTACATTTACAACAAAATCTTGTAATGGTTTAAAATATGGATTCTGTCTAGACTTACCTTTAAATACTTCTGTTGAAAATTCTTTTAAAAACGCAGTATCTAAAACAGCATTTTCTGGTTTCAAAGATTCAGTAACAAGAGCTTTAAATTCTTTTGTAGGTTTCCATGCAAGCATAGTACCTTCTGCTAGTGCAACACTTACATCTCCTTTTATTCCATACTCTTGTTTTAACCACGCCAATCTTTGTGGTACCATTTGATATGGTTGAAGTATTGCTGATGCTAGATAACGTGGGTTTCCAAATAGTAATGCTTTATGCAGTGTTACTGTATTAATTGTAGAGCTAAATTGTCTAAATGAAAAAGGACTCTTATTAAATATAGGTAAAGTTCCTACTGTTTTAATAAGACTATCAACACTTTTAGCTACCATACTATCATTTCTACCAAAATACATATCAATATAATCTTTAGAAATTTTATATTGTTGAGGAAATTTTCTCATTAATAAATCCGCTCTTGGGTCTGTCCTATCAAATAGTGCCGCAGTTTCTCTTTGAAATTTTCCAGCTTCTTTTGCCCTTACTGCTCCAGAAATATATCCTGTATACATTTCTAAAAAATCTCCAATTCCTTGACGACCTTCTCTTGTTCCAGCTATATTACCTACTACTCCTCTTCTTTCTTTTTTAACTCTAGAAAAAGAATCTCTACTAATGTAATCTCTATATGCTTCTTTTAGTGCAGTGCCTAACTGTGGATCTTTTAAATCCATTATTCTGGTTGCTTCATAGAATGCCTCATATAAATTTTCCTTACCTTTGCCAGTACTTTGACTTTGTGGGACATACTCATAAGGGTAGTTATCATATTTAGGATTTTTTTGTTTAAACGTTTGATATTGTTTTAACACATCAGCTCTACTTGATCCAACAATAGATCCTACTAAATCATTAGTTATAGGATCTTTAATATATACCCTATGGTTTCCTATCCAAGCATGAGGATAGTAGTTTGGAAGCTCATCAATTAATTTTCCAGCAGCAGGATTTAACTGCATTTCTTTATTATATAGTATTCTAGCATTAGTTAAACCCTCATCTAGTTTTCTAACAATTCTAGTTTCTTCGGGAGTTAGTTTATAATTTTTTTGTAAAGTCTCATACGACATTCTATAGACAAAGTTATCCTTATTGTCTTTTCTAAGATACTCTGCTTTTATTTCTTTAGGAGTTTTATTTTTTGCAGCACTAGCTGCTTTTTTTTCCATGACAATTTCTCTATTTATCATAGCATCTATAATTTTTTTCTGAGAGTTAACCCCTTTCATTTTTCCAGGAATATTGTATGCTTCTTTTACAGTTAAATTTTCAAATTCAGTTAAGGCACCTTCTTTAGATCTATATGTTTTTGTTTGCCCTATTGCATTTGTAAAATTAAAAAAAACTTTTTCTTGAAGGAATCCTTTTTTCTCTTCTATAAATTGAAATTTATTAATAGGCTGATCTAGTACTGATCTTTGTCTGTATAGTATATCATTTATACCAGCATCAACCGCACCTTTCATTTGTTTTACTTTTGTAGCAACAAATAATTTAATATTATTTCTTGATGCATCGCCTGTTAGTTTAATAGGAATTAACTGTCTTTCTAATAGGCCTTTTATTTCATTAGCTCCTGTTCCTGCTTCAGATTTATTTAAGTCTACTTCTTTATCCTGTCCTGTTTTTTTATCTTTTTTTATTTTAAATGTATTTTTACCAGTCTTAGGATCTTTAACCATTTCAGTTATAGAATATAGTAAATCATTAGCAGTTTTTATTCTACTTTCACCAGGATGAGGATCTACTCTTGTTGTAATATTTAATAGTCTATCCATATGAGATCTATTTATATCAGCATCTTCAACATACTTAGTAAACCTTTTAAGCATACTTGTTTCTTCTTGTTTTTTTATTGCACTAGCTTCTTTAAAAGCAGGCTTTGCCCATTTATGCTCTGCACCTTTTTGTCTGTATATAGACATAAGTTGTTTAAAAGATATCTCTATTGTATTAGCATCAATAGATTTTAACTTACCATTAATTATTTTAGAGTTGTTATACCTATCCAGTATAGCATCCTTTTGATTATACTGAGTTCTGTTTATTCCAGTATCTTTAAATGTTTCAGTAAATCCTTTTGGCTTTATGGTTAAAGTTGCAGCGTCTAAATGATATGTATAATCTATTAATTTTCCATCTTTAATTACAAATTGTTTATCTATCTCTACATCTTTTTTAATTGTTTTTTCATTTAATGCAAGTTCTTCTGGTTTTGTTTCTTTTGTTATTTTTTTAAATCTAACTGTATCTCTTCCAGATTCTATATCTCTTCTTGTGTTTGCAGTTAATTCTAATTTTTCTACATTACCTAACTTTAATTCAAAGTCTTTTTTAGATTTAGATTCTTTAAGTAAACTTATAGAACTTTCTTTTGATATCTCAAAAGGTATAGCTTGAGCTTCTACATGATATCCCTTACCATCTTCTTTTATGTAGTCTCTTAATGGTTTTGTACTTGCATCTAATTTTCTAATATCATGTTGTAAAACATCTTTAGCTTTTAAAAATGTATACTCAGGAGGTTTAGGGGTTGGCTCTTTAGGCTGTGTGCCAAATACATTTTTACCTGTAAGTTTATCAAATCCTCTTCCAGCAAATCCTAGAGAGGCTAGATTAATTGCACCTGCTATCATCTCTTCAGATCCACCACCGTGCAATCTAGCAGATGCGGCTCCAAGCCCTCCCATTGCAACAGTCCTACTTTTCCATCCAGGTAATTTAGATAGGCCTCCAAATGCCATGCCCTCACCTGCACTTATAATAGTATTATATAAAACGGCTCCAGCTTCTTCTTCATATGATGCCAAAAATCCTAGAGTTCCAAATCCAATACCTGCAGCAGCAATAGGAGCACCACCAATTGCTGTTCCTGTAGCTAAAGCTATACCTCCAGCAGCTGCAAGAGTAAGTGCTCCTACTTCAGCTATTTGAATAGGCATACCACCAAAACCCATTGCAACTTTTTCTGCAATACCATCAGGTTGAAATAAAGGATCTACAGTAAATGGCTGAACTCTCTGTGCATAACTTTTTAAATGTTCTTCAGTTGCATCTATAGATGCTAGGGTATTAAACGTTACCTTTTTAAAAAAGTTATTATCTAGACTTGCTTTAAATTCATCCTTCTCTTTAATTTTTTTTTGTAAATTAATAAAATCTTCATTGTTAGTTATGCCAGCTTGATTAGTAAGCTCATCTCCGTATAGATAATTGGTTGTCCACTTATCTGCGTCACCTCCAAAAAAATCTATCATGTAATCGGCAGCTCTATCGGTCCATCCTGGTACTGCAGATGCATGGTATACTGCTCCCTGTACAGAAGAATTAAATCCGTATTTTGCAGCCGTACCTAACTGTACTCCCTTATTAGCTTTTTCATATTCTTCTTCACTTACATAAGGAGTTTTATCTAATTCTAGTTTTTCTTGCATATCAAAGACACTATCTTGAAATAGATTAAGTTTATTTATATCAAGGTTTTTATTTTCTATTGGTGAAAACTTTAACTTTGCGTTAGAGTTTATATCCGTAGAAGTATCTTCTGGTTCTATAGGTGCAAATGAAAGTGTTCCCATATATTATTCAGTATTTGGTTTTCTATTTTCTAATAGTCTTTGAACTTCTGCTTGACCACCATTCATTAAATATATTATTTGTCGCATTCTCTTTCCATAGCTTTCTCCATATCTATAATCATAGTTTGATCTATAGATTGTACTGCCGCTTCCCCCCCCTTGTATAAATTCTCCTTTATCATTTACATATCCTGGTGAAAAGAAATCTTCTATATCCATAGTTCCTATTATGTTTTGATTATAATCTCTTATACTTAATATTCCATCTGTAAGTTTAGGATCTACTATACCTTTAGTTGGATTATCTTTATCGCCAAGATTAATTAATAGTTGAGGATTAATCTGTTTAATTACATCAGGATCAACAGATTGTATAAAGTTTCCTACAGCATCTACATATCCTGTTCCTCTTACTTCTTTTTCAGCAGCAAATAATTGCTCTTCTAACGTTCCCTTAAGAGTACTTAAAGATTCTGGATCCATACCCTCTGGATTATTTAGATAGTTTGAAATTAATGCTTTTGTTGTTGGATTAGTAAGCGGTGATTTGCTCAAGTTTTCTAATCTTGTATTAAAATTACCTAATACTATAGGTTGAATACTACTTTGCATTGCCATTATATTATCAGTATCGGTAATACCTTTCTCTAGTAATAGTCCTTGTATGCTTTCTTTTTTTACACCTTGCAATTCAAGTGCTCTTTGTATTCCAGCAACTTGTAACATAATTTCTGTATTTTGTTGCATAGGATCATTAACTCCTTGAGAACTTAATAACTGTCTCATATCTTTCATACTTATGGCTGGCACCCAATTTGCTGTAGCTAAATACCTACCAGCTGATACAGATGCTGGATTTGATGTAAATTCACTATTAACTAAATCATTTACATTACCTAAAAATGCTTCACGAGATACTTTACCTTCTTGTGCTCTCTCTAATCTTTCTGGTCTAATAAAAGTTTGATCTCCTTTAACTGCACCTTGTGGTAAGTAATCATCTATTAATAGTTTAGTACTATTTGATCCTACAAGTTGAGACATATTGTTTCTAACTTTAGCATTATATGCATCTTGCTGTGCTTTAAATATAGAAGAGCCTGTTGCTCCTTGGCCATAGTCTTGATAAAATTGTTTAATCACATCAGAATCAGGAGTTATATCTTCTCCTAGTGGGCCAACATTCATAAACTGTTTTACTCCAGTTCTAATTTTATCTAGATCATCCCCTTGAAATAAATCAGGTCTGCTTACTGCAAGTATACTTAAATCGTCTTTAAAGTCATCACTGTATTCTGATGCTATTTGATTCCAGTTTTTAATTTGGTTATTAGCTGTAGTGTTAAAAATATTTTGAGAAGATCTAAGTTCTGCTCTAGAATCATTTATTATTGTTTCTACTTCAGTAGCAGCATCTGCTTCTGCAGTGTTTATTAACTCATCTTCTCTTTTTTTTCTATCCTCTTGTATTTTAATACCGCCTTTAACCGCACCAGTAGCAAAACTCATTAGTCCACTTGCAAAATTCATTACTTAGTATCCTCCATCATAGGTTTAGACATAAGGCTTATACCACCCATCTCTTTAATTGTTTCATCATCAGCTTTTTTAAGATCTTGTTTACCCATATTATCTGCAATTTCTTTAGCAAACTTAAGCTGTCCCATTTCAAATGCAAAATCATTCTTTTCTGTGTCTTTAGGTTTAAGTGTTATCTTTAAATTTTTTACTTTACCTACAACTCCTATGGTTAGTACCGCTTCAAAAGTTAATCTTGCTATTAATACCCCTACGTCTGGATTATATTGACCTTCAGCATAACCTGCAAATACTATAGTTCTAGCTACTCCTTCTACAGGAATGCCTGCTTCTAACATCATTAAAATATTTTTAACAGCTTCTTTATTAAATATCTTTTTCATAATCATTTCAGAAACTTCTTCTATCTTTGTATACCTAGGTGGGTTTTCCCACTTAGCATTGCCTGGTTCATCAGTTAATGATTGTCCTGGAATAGGAGAATTAAACTCATCATATTCCATTTCTGGTACTATTGGTTCTGCCATATTATGTTCTCTTTGATGTTGCTGTTATTCTTGTTGCTTGATTTATTGCTCTTGCCATAATGTTTCTATGTTTAGCAACAGCGGCTTCTGCGTTACTAGTTATTGGTGACTTAGCAATTTTATTAGCGGTTGCTGATCTTGGTGCAGACATAGAAGTTTTAATTTTTCCAGAAAGATTTACTAAACTATTAGGGCCTCCTGAAGATGAATCTTTATCATCATCAAAATAACTTATAGCAAATTTAGCACCATCTACTAAATCTCCATAGTCAGTATCTCCAATTAAATTTTTAGTCCAAGTCCATGCATCGTTCATCCAATTAGCCATATATTATCTCCTTAAGGTTTTGCCCATACGCCTACTGCAAACTTACCAAGAAGTTCTAGTAGTTTATTTTTTTTATTTTCGTCCATTATATCAAATGTTGTAGCTCTTTCCATAGCGGCTACAGCTAAATTGTGGGCTCTATTTTTTGCATTCTCGCCTTCTGTCTGTGACCATGATGCTTCATCACGCCACTGTTGCCATAAAGCATTCATAGCATAGTTAGAAAGATCCAATGTATTTTGTGCATTGATTTGATTAGCAGCATTAACCTCTGCAGTATTTGCAGTATTAATTGCTCGTCTCCATTCAACATTACTTTGATCTACTATTCTTTGATTCTCTACATTAAATCTATCTCGTTGATCCTGTATGCCTGCATTAAACTGATCTATAGTAGCTCTTCGCTGTGCATTAGCTTCATTAACTGCCACACTATTAGCAGCATTTTGTGCTGATATTTTATTAGTTTCTTGTGCATTAAATTGATTCATAGCATCAGAACGTTTTGCATTAGACTCTTGAATATTTGCATTTAAGCCTGCAAAAAATTGATCGGTCTGTTGTTTATTAGTTGCATTAAATTGCTTAGAAGCATTTACAGCTGCTTGATCTGATAGTAAAGATTGTTGCTTAATTTGTGCATTAGTTATAGAGGCTTGCTGACGATTATTAAGATTAGCCATATCTCTTTGAAAGTAATTTTGTGCATTAGTAATCATAGCCTGTTGACGATTACTTAAATTTTGAAATATCATGTCTTTGTAAGTAGCTGCATCTGCTGCTGCTATCTGAGTAGAAGCTCTTAGTACGCCTTCTGCTACTGCATCTGCTGCTATAGTACTAGCAGACAATCCTCTTTGTGCCATGGCTGCCATAGCCATTTTAGATGCACCTCTAGCAAATGCAGGAAGGGGTGATCCTGATGCCATTGCATTTTCAATATCTGTGGTAATTTCTGCTAGCTGTCCTCTTACAGTTGCAGGATCAGTAATAGTACCTGTTTGTCCAACCGCCTCTTGAGTTAAGGTACCTGTACCTTGAGCTGCAGTTACTACAGGTGCTTGAGAAGCAGCATTTGCGGCTGCTGTATATTGCTGTGCTGTTGCTGCTGTTGCGCCTGTTTGAGTTGCTGATGTGCCACCAGTAGTAGTAGATATAGTGGGTGCTGTGGGAGATTGACTTGCGGTAGTAGATGCTTGAGGTGCTGTGGCATTTGCACCTGCAGTAGTCATGTCTTCTCCAACACCTACTTGTTGCGCTTGTGGTTTAACAGTAGCTCCAGTTGGAAGCTGTGGCTTTTTTACTAGCTTACCTACCTCTGTTTGTATGGCTACCGATTGTGGCGATACTGTTGTTGCCATTATTTACCTACCTTTTTTTGTGCTATTTTATGAGCTGCTGTAAATGATTTTCCAGACAGCATAGCTTTTTTCATAGAAGACATATGCTTTGTACTATGATGCACTGAGTGTTTTTTCATAGTTGCTTTTTGTCTATCCGTTAATTGTTTTGTTTTCTTAGCCATTATCTGCCTACCATTTCTATTAATTTTTCAATAACCATTAAACCTATAGCCCCCACTATAGATAACACAACCCAATAGATCTTATCTATCTTGCCACCCAATGTTTCTACATCCTTATGCAAATGTTGCACATCTTCTTTAAGATTATTAATATCTCTTTTCACGCCAGTAATGTGCCCTTGTATTGAAATTATGTGTTCTCGTTCAGTTTCTGGTTCCATTTCCACGATACTTTATTCCTTATATATTATGCATCTGCTACATTAGAAAGATTGCTATTAGCTTTTAGATCTGCGTATGCTAATTTAAACGGATTGTCTGTTGCGTCTAAACTGTAATTAATTTTAAATTGATCTATGTGCCTGTTAGATATACGCATAGATTGTTCTTTTGTTTTATCATCACGAGTGGCTTTATCTTTATAGATTAAAACATCGTAGACTAGCTTCCATGCAGTAGTGCCATCATCATCCACAACCATCTTTTTAACATATGCTTCAGTCACTCTTACGTAAACATCCGTAAGTGCTATTCCCTCATGTGTTGTCATATTTGCTGTTATTGCCATTATTTTAGTCCTCTTAGTTTAATAATTTTATATCATGTTTTTTTAATATTGCATCTGCTTTATCTGCACCCAAAGTCTCTTTAGCCATCTCGTATACCGCTTCTGCTAGTTTCTGATGTTTCTCATATTGTTGCCAGATAGCACCATTGTGAAGTCTACTCATACCTGTCCAGTTTACAAAGCTAGTAGCATTACCGTTTTCGTCTTTACCAATAAGTCGTGCTTTTTGTAAATCATCTTTATTGTATTGTACAAATTTATCAAATTTAGAATTGATTACACCTTGCATATGGTTTAAATCAAAAGCCCTAACTAGTTGAGCATCTTCA
>Ga0207905_1000397_pt1 | contig 10525 bp, 20 predicted proteins | sample LinPmetageLP49_FD_184060 | JGI IMG/M metagenome (GOLD analysis project Ga0207905, IMG submission 184060) | Marine viral communities from the Subarctic Pacific Ocean - LP-49 (SPAdes) | ecosystem: Environmental > Aquatic > Marine > Oceanic | place: Pacific Ocean | collected 2011-08-27 | reverse complement strand
AACGTGACGTTGATATTGAACAGCCCAAGCCTGAGAAGCGGAAACGTGGACGGCCCAAGAAAACTGACAAGAAGTAAATGACATGCCCATCGCGGAGATTTTAGTCGGCATCAGCCTGGTCAAGGCATCAGCCTCGGCCATCAAGGAAGGTTGTTCAGCCGCTAAGTCTCTCAGCGATATGGCCAGTTCTGTTGATGCTCTTTTTGAGGGCACCAAACAGGTCCAGAAGGCACGAGCCAATCACTCTGGCATGTCCATCAAAGACCAGCTTGGCGCAGGGTCAGCCGCTCAGGAAGTCATTGATGCCCGCTTGGCTAAGGAGCTATTGCATGAGGCCCGCATGGCTATCTCAATGAGATTTGGACCAGCAGCATGGACCGAAATTGTTCAACTGCAACAAGCTAGAGACAAGGAAGCCAAGCGTCTGGCGGCGGTCGAGGCCCAAGCCCGACTAGAAAAGCGCGAGGCCATACAAGGCGTGTTCATTGTCATTGCTTCAGTGGTCATCGGCATCACCATCATTGCAATCATCGGCGCAGTAATCTGGGCAAGCCAGCAAGTGCCACCACCAGCGGAGGGGGTGCGATGATACTGCCCGTACTGGTTTTATCTGTAACCTTGGCCGGGCTGTTAGACCCGCCGACCGTTGTTTGCCACCTGTGGAAACGCCTAGAAATTAACGAGGTTAAACAGTGTATTTATCGGGGGCCAAACAAGACGTTCTATACGCACTTTGTCACGCACACCTATCGCGAGTGCCCCCCCACTTTTAACTGCCCATACAACCGCCAAGACAAGACCCCGTCAGTCCAAGACATCTTGCGTGGCATCAACGAAGGGTTCTCCAAATGACACTAGAAGAAAAACACCACCTCAATTACGAAACATACCAGCGCAACCGGCGGCACATGTGCTGGGGTGCAATGGTAATGATGCTGATATGCACCGCTGCCACGGTCTATGACCCGGCACGTATGGAAGCCGCCGAGAGTATCCTGATGGCGCAGTACCTGGCGCTCTCCGCATTGGTCGGAGCCTATTTTGCTGTTGGGCACAAAGAAGCATGAGCATTGTAAGCGCACTCATTGCCCCGCTTACCGGCGTCCTAGACAAGGTTGTTCCTGACGCCACCGAGCGGGCAAGGTTGGCCCATGAGATAGCCACCATGTCAGACCAACACGCGCAACAAGCACTGTTGGCGCAGTTAGAAATCAACAAGGCCGAGGCGGCATCAGGTAGCACGTTCAAAGGTGGTTGGCGTCCGGCAGTAGGCTGGGTCTGCGCGGCGTCCTTTGCGTACAACTTCCTAGTGTACCCTATAGCGGGTGCACTGTACGGCATCTATGGCTTTTACGAGTGGGCCGAGGTGGCTCCGGTCTTAGACATGGGGCCGATGATGACCGTTCTAGGCGGCATGCTTGGGATTGGTGGATTGCGTACCTACGAGAAGCAGAAGGGCCTGACCAAGTGACAACAGACAAGGTCATACCGATGCCCCAGCGGTCGGACCTAGATGAGCAGTTCATTATTCTAGAAGCACAGCGGCGTCAGGTTGAGCGCCAGAAAAAGCTAATTGAGGAGATGTACAAATGACATACAAATTAGGCAAGGGTTCACTGGCCAAGCTGGTTGGCGTGGACGAGAGGCTGCAAGACATTGTTCACCGCGCCATCAAGGTAACCTCTCAGGACTTCAGCGTCATCTGTGGCTGCAGAACCATAGCCGAGCAAGAGGCATTAGTGGCAAAGGGTGCTAGCCAAACAATGAAGAGCAAGCACTTGTTGGGCTTGGCTGTTGACCTGATGGCCTATGTGAACGGTGGCCGGTGGGAATTGAACCTCTACGACGAGATAGCAGACGCCATGATTAAGGGGGTCCGCGAACACAACCGAGAGCGAGACACTAAGGTCAAGCTGCGTTGGGGGGCGGCTTGGACCGTGGACAGCATTGGCAATTGGGAGGGCAGTGCTGAGAATGCAATGAACTCTTACATTGACATACGCCGGTCGCAATCAAGACGGCCCTTCATCGATGCCCCACACTTTGAGTTGAGACTGTAATGGGACGCCCAGAACGTACCGGGGATGGCCCGCGAAGAGCATCTTTTTTGCAGCGCATGGGAAAAATGCGCGGTCCAGAACGCAGGAACGGTAAGCCGACTCCGCTTCTCAGAAGCCTGATGGATTGGGGTGCCAACTCTAAGCGCGAGGCAGTGGCCAAAGGCAAACGAATTTCAAAACGCAACCAAAGTAAGGGATAACAAATGGCTAAACCACCTGGTTTGTATAGAAACATTGATAGAAAGAAAAAACGTATCGCCGCCGGTAGTGGTGAGAAGATGCGAAAGCCTGGCAGTGCGGGTGCGCCAACGGCCAAGGCGTTCAAGCAAAGCGCCAAGACAGCAAAGAAAAGATAGTGCATCTCTTCGTCCTGTTTGTGTACATCGGGCTGGGCGAAGGTCGCGAACTGGTCTCGGATACAATGGCCTTCCAAGACATTTACACATGCAATGAAATGGCCCGGCAAGTTGTTAAAAGATACGGTTTTACCAACTCGCCGGACGATTTCGTTGTGGCATACTGTGTGCCGAAAAAATTTTAGAGGAACTTGATGGCCCGCGATTTACCGTGCAGTCGTTCTATCCAGCCCCGCTCCTCAAGGCATCCGATTGTTCTGGCAATCTGACCGGGGTGCCGCATGACAGTGGCCTTCTCACCAGCCACATAGCCAGCGCCCATTTCGCGCCAGGTCGGTGCAACGCCATGCACTTTGACGAACAGTTTTAGGAAGTCGTAGAACTCCCGCTGTTCAACGGTCAACGTCACTTTACCATCAGTCATCAGCGGCCTCTTTTTCTTCAGCGCCTAGACCGGCATTGTACTGAAGTCTTTTGTCATGCAGTTCCTTGGCAAGGTCTTCGTCAAGCACAGCAAACGTGTCAGCGTTGGCATCTTCAAGCGCCTTCATCTTTGTGCGGCGTTCAGCTTCCGGCAGTGACCGAGCCCGGCGAACCTTAAGCAACAGGTCATTGTAAGCATCAGCAAAGTCCATTTGCACCACGAACGATTGCGTAGGCTTGCCGGGGATACGAAGGGCGAACCCCTCGACCGGCTCTGGTGTGGCTTCCACAGCCTCTATGGGCGGCTCTATTGCAGCCATTGCCCTCTCAGCTATGGTCGGCCCTGACGGCGCTGGTTGGGGCTGTACGGGCACTGTTTTCATAGGCGGCATGTCTTGGGCTTCCTCAACAGTAATAAGGCCCTTTATAACGTCAGGAAAGCCGTCACGAATTGCCCATGACCTAGCCCGCATTTGCAACATCCTTTGCGGATACTGCTTCCACGGCCCAGAAGTGCCCCATTTCCCTGCCCGCTTGGCGTCATCAACGCTGAACGTCTGTTTTATTTCTTCTTTTTCACCGAGAGGATTAAGACGGGTAATTATACAAACGGCTGTCTCGCCGTCCAAATATTCCTTGACGCCTAAACAACGGCGGTCGCGGCGAACCATGCCTAGCAAAGCATCACCATACATTGCTGGCTTGCCATTTATAACCGCTATGTCTTGCAACGCTTGTAATGTTCCAACTCCTAATTCCATTCCCCATTGGATGGCGACCAAAACATTTGCGGGCTTGCCTTGGTACTCTTTAGGTACAAATGTGGACTTGCTAAATTGTTGACTTAACTCCATAGCCTCGGCCAAGTTGGTCGGCACTAAGCTGTTGCGGGTGGTTACTGCGTTACTCATTATTCAATTCCTTCACAGAAAATTTTAAGGTCTCGGTGTAGTCCTCGGTCTCAACCATTTTTTTCTTTGGCTTGCGGACAAACTCGCTTTTGATGCGATAGCCATTGGCATCAACAACCTTGATGTCGGCGTCATACATCTTATCAACCAACTCGTTCTTTATGTCCTCGCGCTCACGCTCAACCTCGCGCACCTTGGCCCGCGCTAGTGCGACCTCGGCACTCTTCTCAACGTAATCATTGGCCATGCCAGGGATGTCCGCATTCGTATCCCAGCCTTCCGGCCAGCAAACTGCAATCACATCATCGGGGTCACGGTCAGGCGGGTACTCGCCGTCATTGTCAACCAAGTCCCAGAACTCAGCGTACTTATCTTTCATCATATCGATGCGATGCGTTGACCTCTCGACCGGGTACAGGTGCAGTTTAAAATCTTGGTCAAAGCAACCAATGATGCCCCAGTTTATGTCCGCACAATACATTTGATGCAAAACTTGGTACGTCCACTCAGGCTTGGGCCGACCGTGATGGTATCGGTCAGACTTTATCTCGCACACGCCGGTGCCCGACATGGTCACCTCTTCACCATCACCATTGACCAGTGTGATAGGGTCAGCCAACTTTAGAATGCGGTCAATGCTTGCCGCTGCCCTCGGCTTTTGAAACGGCTCAGTTGGCTCCCACATCTCACAAGGCTTTTCACACATTCGATTGATGCGGCTCTCAACCATGCCCGCAATTGCTGGCTCCAAATAGTTGCCCCGTTCAAAGGCCCACTTGTATGGTTGCTCTAAGGTTTCAACACCCGCCTTCGCCAGCTTGTGCGCCTCAAGCACCTCATGCCTAGTCTGGAATGCGGTAGCGCCCATGATGATAGCCCCCGCCTCGCTGCTACCAATCTCATATCCTGTTTTGGTTAGCTTAGGCATCAGAACGGCCCCCCGTTGGCGGCGGTGCAGACATCAGACAGCGCACAGAAAAACCAAGACGAGGCCATTAAAGCTACGCAGAACAGCGTGAAGCTGACGCCGTCCAATATCAGGGATAAGTTGGAACTTGCTCGACTAACCTCTTGACCCTGCACGACAGGGTTAGTTGGAACTTTTAATGTTAACTCATTGTTATCATTATGCTCAGGCAGTCTCGTACGGGCTGCCACATTACAATTACTCATTACATAGTCCTTTGTTATTGTGTAGTTTTTTGTCGCAACGTGCGATTAGTTGGAACTTTTTAAATTAGAGTTGGAACTTTTAACCCTACTATGCTCACTATTTGATACTGACAGCGCCCTCCTTTTGTCAAACATTTTAATATACCGACTCGCCTCGACAAGCGTACTGTGGCCGAGCCAAGACATGATGGCGGTAGCACTGCCTCGATTCGCAGCAATCTCCATGTCTCTGCTTTTTCTCAGGCCGTGCGCTGTCTTGCCTTCAACACCCGCCGCCGATGCCTGTCGGCTAAACCAGCTTGATGCGCCTTTGACCGCACGGCTTCTTGGAATTAGGTGGCTGTACTTAATGCCGCCCGTGACAATGTAGGTCATGTGCTTGTCAGGCTGCGCGGCAATTGCTTTGTGCAATAAATCTAAGTCGCGCTTAAACGATTGTGCAAAGTGTGGCAGTTCACGGTCAAACGGTATCTCAACTAACGTGCCTGTCTTTGACCGCCGGTATGACAGCCAGCCACCAGTACGTATGCAGCCTGGGCCAAGTCGGACAGCGTCAACCATGCTTGCGCCGGTGTAGTACAACAGTTCAAACGCCATGCGCGGGTGTGTGTTCAGCGCGTGATGATTGCGGAACATCTCAATGTCATTGTGGTCCCAAGGGACATGCCCATCAGATTTCACAATAGGTGCGCGGACCATGTCCTTTGACGGGTCTATCTTTAGCGCATCAATGTGCATGAGATATTTGCAGAACCCGCGCCACATTTTAAGCTGAGTATGCTGCGCGTGGCCGTCATAGTTTTTCAAATCAGCGCGTATAACGTCCGGCGTCAATGCCTTCTCAGAACCAGCGGTCTCCCTGATTCGTTCTAGGGCACGGCGTCTAACGCCTTGGGTCAGCGGTGCCATAGTGGTGAAGTGCGAACTGGCAATATACTTGCTGACGGCACTGGCCAAACTGCCCTTGATGATTGGCCGCACTGGCTCAACGCCCGCCGCCTCAGTATATGCTTTGAGGAACACAACAGACCCCATTGGCGCGTCAGGCATCGCTACGCCCTTCTGCCCTACTGGCCGGTAATACCAACGCGGGTTACCTGACTTGTATTCGCCGGAACGGTTCAGATGTTTAAGTCGTATTCCCCGCATGACACAGTACCCCGCTGGTCCTGTTCCAGTTCAAGCAAGGCGTATTCAAGTTCGCTTCTCAGCCATATCTTAACGCCCGCCGCGATGCGTGGCGCGGGCATAAGGCCGTCGATTACTAGCTTGTCAAAGTGGGTGGCTGAAATGCCAACGTGGGTAGCAGCTTGCGCTCGCCGCATCCCTTCTGGAATAATAAATACATTATCTAGAGGCATGAAATATTCGCTCCTTTGATGTTGGTGAGCCATTGGACCAATGGTTGAACAAGCCGTTTTGCAATCGGCACATTTCGCTTGCAGTTAAATTTTTAAGAGCGGGCATTGTCACGTTGGTTTGAGTCCATGACAATTCAATTTTGTCCCACACCATTCCGCTTCTGTTTTTTTCTGTCATATTCTTAGGTCTCTAATTGTTATATAGTCGCACTCAAAACTACCTGACTTTTTCTGTCAAGAATTACTTGTTGGAACAATTGAACCCGCTTTTATAAGCCTTTTTACATAGTTGCGGGTGCTGCTTGCATGCCATTTGGGCGCCCTGAGCATGTCAGGGTCAGCCGCCTTACGTGGCGTATCGATACCTATCTTGTTAAGTTCACTGGCCATTTCGCGGTAGGACATGCCCTGCTTTACGAAGGCGGCAAACAGGTTCTCCAACTGCGTGGCATAGACTAAAGCTTTCTTGGCATTGGCGGCGTTACCGGCCACAGATGCCTCTGTTGTATCTGTTGAGCCTAGCTTGGAGATTGTGCGACCAGCCTTGGTGACATAACTGCCCTTCTCGGCAATCTCAGCTTGGATGCGGGCCAATGACATCTTAGTGCGCTGTTGAATAACTTTGCGCTCTTGGTCTGCAAACATGATGCGGAATTTAAGGCTTGTTTCATCTAAGGAAGGGTTATCAAGCACAACGAACTTGATGTTGCCGGTGCTGACCGACTTGTCCAAGAAGCGCAAGACTTCCCAATCTTTACGCGCCAAGCGTGACAAACTGTAGACTACCATAGTCGCGCCTTGCTTCTCAGCATAGGCCATACATTCTTTGAGGCCGTGGCGCATATCCCAAGGTGTACCTGATGAACACTCATCTTCGAACCATTCCACAGTATAGTCACCGCCATTGAGATATGCCTTGATTGCGGCCCGCTGGTTTTCGTTGTCCTGCTTGTCGGTGCTGACCCGCACGTAAGCGGCGAACTTGCCAGTGTGCATTGCACCGTGGTCAGGTCTGGTTTCAATCAAGCCGGTCATTGTGTAACTTTATCATTGATTAATGCTATGCCTTCATCAGTGACATATGCGTAGCCGTCAGCTTCATATATGCCACGCGAGATTAAACCCGCATCAATGAGCTTTTCCATTTGGGTGCAATATGTGCTGTAGCTTTTGGAGAAATTGACCAAAGAACGGCCCAATGTGTTAACGTGTATTGGTTGCTTGAGGTCGTATTTTGCTTCTGATGCAACGGCACTTTCTAAAATTTCACGCTGTATTTTTGTAAGTTTCATGCTGTCATTACCTTTTCAACGTGTGTAATTAGCGCGTTAATATCGTCATACTGCCATTCTTCTGTGTGTTCGCCGTCCTCATCAAGTTCACCAAACATAAATTGTTTAATAGCTTTGTCTTTGCGCCATTGCGGAAATTCAGATTTGGCGGGGTCTTTGTAATCAACGCGAATAACTAGCGAAAACCCATTGCCGCAATCCATTGACATAGATGGCATTGCATCATTGTGCCAAGATAAATCTTTAAAGCCGTGTGGGGCAACAGCGTTTAAGATTTTGTCAAATGCAGCGCCATTGTCGAAGTCTGCAAACTCAGTTTTATATTGTGCCATCTGTCTCTCCTAAATTAATTTAAGCACTCACGTTTTGCTCACCTAGACAGACATATAGCAACGCGCTACACATTGTACAAGTATTAAATGGTACAAATGTTGAGGACACAGAAATGACAGATAAAGCAGTCATACATTTAAGGGTCAGCAAGGAACTCCGCGACGAGTTAGAGATGACCGCCACTTTGCAAAGACGCAGCATGACCTTCGTAGCAAACGACTTGTTACGTGCTGGCCTAGACCGGCTGAACAAGGACGTGGACGCCGACATGCTTAACCTGGTCAAGATGGCTAGAAACATTGCGTAGTAAATTCGGCAATAAGAAGGTCGAGTTCGACGGCTACAAGTTCGACAGCCTCGCTGAAGCCAAGCATTATTGGTGGACGCTGAAGCCACGCTTGGATGCTGGTGAAATCACGCACTTGGAGATGCAGACCTCGTTTCAAATCGAAATCAAGGGCAAGAAGATATGCAAATACAAGGCAGACTTTCAGTACTTTGATTGCTCAGTGACCGGCCCGGACGGTCAGCGCGGGGCGTTGGTGGTCGAGGATGTCAAAGGTGTACGCACTGCAATCTATCGCCTCAAGAAAAAGCTGGTCGAGGCACAGTTCACCGGCACTAAAATCATAGAAGTGCCCGCAAGCAAGTACCGCTCAGTCAAGTTCGCACTGCCTGAGTAATATGGAGTATTGGGCCGAGATGACAGCGAGACACCGGCGTGAGCGTCTGGAACTCGTTCAATCACTAGCCCCAAGCTACTGCATCAAAGACGCCGCTGAGATACTCGACGTGGCAGAGCCAAACCTTAGACGATACGCCCACCACTACAACATCACGTTCCAAAAAAAGCAGTACGAAAGGGAGACACATGACCTTGAACCCGTTTGCAGGACCGCCAAGACAAGGCGAGAACGAAACAGAATTTGGCCTGAGAATGCTTGAGCATGAGCGCCGGGACGCCAAGACAACAACGCCGCGTGGAACGCTGTACCCCGACCGCCAGACCAAGCGCATCACCTTGCGTGAACCACTGCCATGTGATGCCCGCACTTACCTCAAGAAACTGAGCGCCCAGCAAAAAGAGATTATCAGCTTCCTCACGACCAAAGGACCGGCAACAGTCACTACCGTGTCTCAGGGCACCGGCATGAACGCCAACTCAGTAGCCGCCAACATGTCAGCACTCTCCAACGTCAACATGATTGTAAAGCTGCACACCATCCGCAAGAACGCTAAGAACGTGGCCGCTGGCAGACGTGATTGCTGGGTATATGGCGCAGCATCAGCGCGAAAAGGGGTCTAGTCATGGCACCAACGTACAATTATCAAATGTCACCTATGGAACGGTTCAATCATCAGCGCAAACTGGGCGAAGAGTTTGAACGCAAAGTCATCAAGCTGTTGAAGAAAGCCGGACACGAAGCATGGAAGCGCAAAGACCACGACTATGACCTGACGGTCGTTCTGGATGTCCCGCTCTATGGTGCCCACCGCATTAAGGCAGAATGTAAAATGGATTTCGCCGCCAGCGGTTCCGGCAACCTGGCGCTGGAAACACAAAGCCAAGGCAAGCCGTCAGGCATCCACCCAGAAGGGCCAAACCCTGACCTATGGATACACGGCGTTGGCGATGAGGCCTGGCTAATGAAGACCAGCGCAATCCAAGCACTCTGCGAGACACACGTCACAAGCTGGGGAGGCAGGCACGTCCCGGTAGGTGACAAGGAAACAGGTGCCAAGGCAATCCTAATGCCCATCACAGTGGCCAGAAAAGCGGTCGGCGGGGCATGGGTGAAGCTATGAGCAACGCCACCAATGAAGCCATGCGGATATGCCAAGAATGCGGAGGCACCGGCACCATACTGATAGAACTGTATCATCGGCAGAGCTTTGACGTTGATAGCGGATACATAGAGGAGCGGGTCGAGACCTGTGTTGATTGCCTGGGAAGTGGTGAGCGCCTGACAGATGAGGATGACGAGGAATGTTGAGCCACGTTGACCTTTGTTCCGGCATAGGTGGGTTCGCCCTCGGCTTTCAGTGGGCCGGTCTAAGCAAGCCTGTTCTGTTCTGCGACATTGAGCCGTGGTCGCGCAAAGTATTAGCCAAGCATTGGCCTGATGTGCCAATCGCTGAAGATGTGAAAGAGTTAGCCAATGACCCAGATGGACTTATTCCCAGAACTGACCCCAAGCGAACCATCCTCACTGCCGGTTATCCCTGCCAACCGTTCTCACACTCCGGTAAGCGCCTCGGACATAAAGATGACCGCCACATCTGGCCGTACATCTTGCAAATTGTTGCACAAAAACGACCCGCTTTTTGCTGTTTTGAGAACGTTTATGGTCACGTCTCAATGGGCCTCGACCAAGTGCTTCTTGACTTGGAAACCCAAGGCTACGCCAGCCGGACGCTTATTGTTCCAGCTTGCGGCGTCGATGCGCCCCACCTCCGTTTTAGAGCCTTCGTTATTGCCAAAGATGTTTCCGACACCGACAGTGCAGGACAGCAACAAAGCAACCAAGAAATGGCGCGAGAACCATCAGAACAATCTGACAGCAGCGGTGTTCAACCCGGACAAACTGTGGCCGACACCAGCGTACGCAAACTACA
>Ga0207905_1000392_pt1 | contig 10571 bp, 11 predicted proteins | sample LinPmetageLP49_FD_184060 | JGI IMG/M metagenome (GOLD analysis project Ga0207905, IMG submission 184060) | Marine viral communities from the Subarctic Pacific Ocean - LP-49 (SPAdes) | ecosystem: Environmental > Aquatic > Marine > Oceanic | place: Pacific Ocean | collected 2011-08-27 | reverse complement strand
TAATACTCCTACATTGCCTGCGCTTTCTCTGTTAAAAGCATCACGAATTGCAGAAAATATGCCTTTGCTAGTATCGATAACTCTTTCACCAAGCTGACTAATTGCGCCTTTTACTGGGTTTGCCATCTTACCACGCCTTACATGACCAGTATCTGGCCTTAGTTTTCGGGCCGGGATTATCACAATTATGACGCGCCCTAAAGTTTTTCCTACGCCCTTTTTGGTTTTTCTTAATTTTCATATTTGGATCGCCAAAGGTAACACGCTTTACCTTGTCACCATCGCTAACGAAAACCACAGACTTCTTTTTGCCATAAGATGTTTCGCCCTTGGCAATGCGTCTGGGATTATTTAGCGTGACTTTCTTACCTTTGTACGTTGCCATTATTTATCTCTTCTTGTTTTTTTAATTCTTTAGCAAGACCACTAAATCCAATGGTTGCAAGAATACTAGCAGATAAATTTGTTAAATTTGAAAACATTGGGTCAAATCTAGCAAAACGTGAGCGGATGTTGGCTGGGTTAAAATCAACAAACTCAGAGGATGGATTGACGCTTGTATATGTTTTCTTCACGCCGTCGTTATCTGGCAACGCATTATTTACATCAAAGCCACTTTTGCCTGAAAGCCTCGCTCTTTCAAGTAAAGGTAAATCATTTATATTAACTCGGCTTTGCGCCCTTGAAAACATTGGAATAACGCCGCGCCTCAAAAGATCTTCTGAAACACGCGCAGGCTTTAAAACGTCACCCGTGTCAACCGTTTTGTCAAAGCTCGGCCTTCCAGCATACTGGTTTGCAACACCGTCGCTGTCGCTTGAATAAACGCCTACGCCTCGCAAGCCCGGATCGCCATATGCCGCAAACTTCTCAGGATCAAATTCGTTGAAATCAACTTCTGGCGTTCCATGATAAAGCGGCGTGTCAACATCAAAACCCATTTCACGCGCTCTGGCCATACGACTGGCTTCGTCCATAGGCAGTGGCGTATTTTCAAACATATATTGTGGGTCAGCAACAGACATCATTTCATCTGTTACCTCATCTGCCATACCATCTTTGCGTAATTGAAGAATGCGTTTTGCTACTTCTTCTGCAAAATCTTCAACCGCGCTTATAGAAGTTTTACCTATTTCACTAAGAGCGCCTTTAATCGGGTTTGCCATTACTTTTTCTTTTTCTTTTTCAGCTTTTTAAAATCAGCGCCAGTAATTTTGTTTTTTGGCTTGGCTTGTGTGGCAATTTTCTTTTGAGCTGAGGTTAGTTTTTTCATGCTTTTTTGGCCCTTTTCTTTGCAGTGTCCGATAAATCTTTCATGTGAACTAGATACTTGCTGGACGCTGTATGCCTTGCTCCAGACATAACACGCCCCTTGGCATCTTTATGGGTAGCACCCTTATGCTCTTTGCCGTTCTTAAAGTAATGTTTTACACCTTTAGCCATTATTTCTTCCCTTTCCAGTTTACGCGCTTCTTAGATGTCTTTCGCTTGGCCGCTGACTTAGCTGACTTGCTTTTACACTGTGCCATAGTAGGCCGACAGGCAGGATAGCCTCTTTTGCTTTTAGCATTTCTGTTCTTGCGTCCACAAGGCTTGCCTGTCTTGCAGTCAACCCAGCCTTTGCCTTTGTTCTGACCAAACCAGTCTTTCAGGCTGTTGCCGCTACTTTTTTTTCTTGGCACTTTTCTTACCCCAATTAGCTGCACCTACCTTGCGGCACTTTACCAAAGCCCCAGATCCATATGCAGACGGCCAAGTCCCACCATTGCGTGTGTAACGTGCTTTTACTTTTCTATAGCAAGCATCTCTTTTTGCTTTTTTCTTTTTTGCAGCCATTAGATACCTCCATTTTCATCTTCACTCATGTTGCTCAATGCTCCAAGGCTTGGAGCCATTGCTGCAATCATCCATGAAGGAATATTTGCTTTTCTTGCTGCTTCAATCATTTGACCAGTTATTTTACCACCAGACAAAAGCTCTTGTGCATATTGCAAAGCAGCTCTTCGGCCACCCCTGCGTTCAAGCTCAGTAAATGTAGACACAATTTCTATCAATTGATCGTCAACAATTTGTTTAGCTTTTTTGGGGCTGCTTTCATAAACTTTATAATCTGCTGATTTCATTACCAGATTGCCGCCAGTGCCTGCTTCACGCCGTTTTTGTGCAAGATCACGATAAAGTAAGTTTGCAGGAATACCCCTACCTTCTTCAAGAAAACTTTGAGATGGACCAATCTTATCCACTCCAGTGTCATAAGTAGTTGATTGTTCTCTGGTAGTAGGAAGTGCGCCTTTTTTTAAGTCTGGAACAAATCCACGATACCCAGTTGTACCCCAATCCATTCCAATTTGTTCAGGATCTGCGACTGCGAGTCTTGCGTCACCAACTCTTGGTACGCCCATTTTCTGCAAACCTGCTTTGTCCAAGCCTTTTAAAAAGTATGCCCTATGAGTTCCTGTTGGAAGATTCCTAATGTAATTCAACATAGCATCAGGATCTTTTACAGATGGAAAATTAGTAAATGCTTTAATTGTTTTGCCAACATTTTTGACTGTGCCATCAGGCATTGTCTGCTTTACTTTTACTGGCATACCTAAGTTTCTTATAAATGAATCAATTTTTGGAATATCTTTTGATGCGATTTTAGCATTTCTAAACATCTGACCAAACATTTCTCCAGTGTGCATGGCAAAGTCACCAGACTGCTCACCCATCATCAAGCTAGTATAATATGGATTTTGTGTTTTTAATGCTTCATTCAGCTTACTGCTTGTTGCCCCTAATGCTCCAGCGTAGCCTTGACCCGGTACGTCTATATACTGAAATCCAGCCATAGAAGCTACAGGCTCTGGCAAGTCTTGGCCTCCAACACCAGTTACTATTTGTCTACCAGTTGGATCTCCAACAATACTCATAAGTGTTTTATCTTTAAGATCACTTATGCTTATTTGTTCAGGTGGAATTGTTTCATCAGATAAAAAGCCTTCGCTTTGGTGTTCACGCAAAAGCCGTGGTTGTACGCTTTCAACGCTTGTCGTTCCTCCAGCTTCTGGAATAAAAGATAATCCACTTACTTCTCTCGCAGATGGTATGTTAGTTATTTGTTCAGCTATCTGTGCGCCATCTCTTTTATAATTTAATAAATTTTTTAATGCGCCAAACGAATCATCAATAGTGTCAATAGCCTTATCGCCTACGGCTTGAACTATCGCTTTAAATAAACCCATTACTTCTTGCCCTTATAGCCAGACGCCTTGATTGCTCGACCTTGCTTTTCAGCTTCGGCCTTGGTCTTGTAAACCTTGCCCTTTTTGCCCCAGCGATAGCCGCCTTTGACCTTGCGAACAGGCATATCAGCCGCCCAGAAGTTCGTTCATCATTTCATGGACATTGCCGCCATCAAGCTTCATCACCTTGACCTTAACGTCATTGCCGTGAGGCATCATCATTTCTTCTTCTTCATACATTTCTTCTTCATCATCATGCATCATGCCGTACTGCATTTGATGACAAAGCAATAGGAAGTTAACAAGCTGGTCATCGCTCATTTCCAAGCCTTCTGCGTCATGCGGAAAGCCCATTTTTTCCATGAATAATTCTGCATTTTCTTCCATGTTTTCTACATTTACTTCAGCCATAATAGCCTCCTATCGTGTTGGTCGCGCCATTGGGCGCGGCGATGTCATTGGTGCAGAGCCTTGCATTTGTTGGCGCATTGCCTCTTGGCTCATATTATACATCTGCTCTTGCTCTTTACGCAAACGCTTAAAATATGCATCTTCTTCAGCCATAATGCGCTCTGCGTCTGTCATGGTTGAACCTGAAGATTCCATCATAAGTTGATCTGGAGTTATTTGGCCACTCTCAACCGCTGCTGCGTATTCACTTGGAGTCATCCTCTCCATACGATCATCGACTTGGTATGACATTTCGCCTTCACGAACCGCTGAATTGGGGTCCATTGGCATTGCGCCGACAACACTCTGGAACATTTCGCGTTCTTTATCCGACAAAGTGCCGCCATTCTGAATGCGCTGACCAATCATCATCATTTGATTTGCCGATTGTTCATCCATATCGCCCGGTTTTATGAGCTGCAAAAACCTCATTACCAGTTGATAATCTGGATTTCCTTTAATTTCTTCTTCCATTTTATTTTCCTTTTTTATTATGACGTATTAAAGTCAACTGGCTCGCCAAGTGCATTGGAGATAATTGACCCATCGCTAGTGTATGTTGTCACATTTCCAGCCGCATCTGTTAAAGTATATCCTTGAAGAAATTGCTCTTCTTCACCTTTTACATTTGTTATTTTATCAGATAAAGCAGTTCCTGCAAAATCTTCTATTCTTAAATAGCGTCCATCTGGGGTTACGTATACTGGAGTTCCATCAGGCAACGTAGTTTTACGAACCAACTCATCAATTGATTCTCCACTGGCATATCGCCGTAAGTATTCTGGCATGTAATTTCCCATGCCACCGCCTTTAAAACGGCGATTATAGTCTTCGCTATTTGTTCTAGTGCCATAAATATCTGATCGAATTGGACTGAAAGGTGAATCAGGACCGTCTGGGCGTGGCGGATCAAAGACATCAACAATAGGTACATCAACAATAGGTACATCAATAGGTACATCAACAATAGGTGTATCAATAGGCAACTCGAAAGGTACTTCACTTACATCGATGCCACCTAATGCTGCATTGTATGGAACAAAGTTTGTTCCAGAAACACTGGTTCCAGTAATCGGCACAACACTACCATCACCTTGAATGTAATATTCAACTCCACCACTTGTGATGAAGCCATTTTCTGTACTCATGCCGTATGGATCTGCATCAGCAGCGGCTGACTGAACGCCAAACACTGTTTGGAAACGATCATAATCGTTTATGCCATCGTTATTTGCGTCTGCGCTGTAAGCTGGATTATCAAATGCTGATAGATTTAAAGTCTGCCCGACTTGCAATTCGTTTGCCCGATCTTCAAAGCCAGAAGCTCTGAGCTGATCAATATCTGTTTGCGTGACGTTAAAACTTGATGCCGCTGTGGATGGAGGCAAAAACGCACGAATATCATCTGCGCCCAAAACTTGATCAGCAAATGAAGTAGTTGTTGAGTTATCAAACCCAACGTAATTTCCTTGAGAATCAAATTGCGGCGTAGCACCCATTTCCAATGCTGCAACTTGCTGATCAATTATTGATTTTCTTTCTTCAATGCCACCTTCAAGCATTTTTTCGCCTAAGAAACCACCTATCACAGGTAAGGCCATGCCCGGTATAAACGATGCAAAATAAGCCAAATCGCTTGGTGGAATGTCGTCAAGCATTTGCTGGCCTGCTGTTGCATTAGCAACTTCGCTTGCACTCATGCCAGTTGTGTCTAGGACATTATTGCTGGCGTCATCAGAAACGCCGTATATATAATCACCTTTTGAAGAGTAGCCACCACCTGTCAATGACGCGCCAGTAGCGTCATCAACTAATTGACCATTAACATAAGAAGCCCCATCAAATGGCGTAAGGATGTTTGCCAAGTTTTCTCTTGTAGAATTTTCAATACCATCTGTGGATAGTGGTTGCGTTTCCATTGTTGCAGGCAAAGCGCCTGTTCTTTCGGATGAAGTTATTCTGTCATTGCTTCGTGTGTTGGCAGTTCCAGCAATAACATTGCCTGTTGAAGTTGTGCCGCCAGAAGAAATTCTCTCTCCAGTAGCGTCATCAACTAACTGACCATTAACGTAAGAAGCCCCATCGAATGGCGTAAAGATGTTTGCAAAACTCTCTGTAAGACTGTTGGCAACACTGCCACTTGTTGTTTGCACATTGCTAAGAGCGCCTCTTGAACCGCTTGGATTTTCTGCTTCACGCTGTAATCTTGTGAACTCTTCTGGATTTTCATATTCAAAAGTTTTTGAAGCCGCTTGATTTGAAATATCTGTTTTTTCTGAACCACTTAAACCAGAAGTGTCATATGTTCCAGAGATTAAACTTGCGTCATATTCTAACTGGCTCATTCTCTCATTTTTGTCTGCACCTGATCCAGTAAAATTAGTTTTAGATACTAAATCAGCTAATACTTTATCATATTCAGAAGTAGCATCTTCAAGTGATGAAGTTGCTTCAATTGCCTTAGTTGCCGAAGTCCCTTGAGTTGCCGAAGTTCCAGAAGATGGAAGTGGCTGATTATCGTTGCTTGTTGTATTTGCCACACCAGAAATAACATTGCCTGTTGAGGTTGTTCCACCAGCAGATATTGATTGGCCAGTGTTGTCATCTACAAGTTGCCCACCAACATAAGACGCGCCATCGTTTGGCGTAAAGATGTTTGCCAGCGATTCTGTAAAGCTGTTACCCCTGCTTCCGCTGTCATTGTCGTTGTCATTGCTGCTACCGCCGCCGCCACCACAAATACCGCCCATTACGCCATCCTCTTTTGTTGTTGTACTGGAGGCTGTGGTGCAGGCTGTGCCGCCACATTCATTTGAGGCTGTGGCATTGCATCTGCAATTGCTGACAAAGCACCCATGTCACCAGCACCCATTCTCTTGCGGATTTCAATCACTTTATTTAATAAATACTTGTTAAAATCCATAGGAGGCTGACCTTGTGGTCCTCCAGACATGCTGGGAGGAGACATGGGAGGACCACCTCTTGGACCCTGCTGTGGTAACCCACCAAAAGCAGCAGGATTTATTGGAGGAAGTCTATACTCTTGGTACATTCTTCATCGCCTCCATTTGTATTTTAGCTGCGTTCTTTTCTCTTTCAAGCTGCAATTCTGCCTCCAACTTGGTGACCTTTGCTTGCAAATCTGCCTGCGCCTTGGCCATTTCGATTTTCATATCTTGCCTTGCTTCTTCTTGTTTGATCTGAATGTTTGATTGCGCCTTGGCCTGATCCGTTTGTATCTGAGCCTGCGTTCTCGCCTTCAGAGCTTCTGTCTCCAGCTTGGCCAATTCTTGTGCGTATTGCAAAGGATTTCCTTGTTGTCCACCCTTTTGACCCATTCCACGCAATGCCTCAATCTGCTTCATTTGCGGCGATGCTGCCACAACTTGCGCTGCTCTTTGACTTATTAAGCGATCTTGCTCTGGATCTACATCATTGAATTTAATCTTCAGCTCTTTAAAATCTGGCAGTGGTGGCAGTGGCATATTTACACTTGCCTCCATGCGCTGACGGTACAATAGCGCAATATGCTCTGCGATATGTGCAATCAATATTGGCTGCATTTTTTTCGCGCCGGGATTGCCTGCCAAAGATGGATCTTGCAGAAATTGCATGTGAACTGCCATATGAGCTTCGTGATCTTGCTCTGGAAATGCGCGAATCGGTTTGCCGTACATCACACTCATGTTTTCATCAATTGGGTCCATCTGCACAGCATCTTCTGGTTTCTTCAGGATCTCATCAATATTCGGTATTCGGATTGCCTCATACATCCGTTTGTAGGCTGCATACAAATCATGGAACTGAGGAGCTGATCTTGCCATTTCCAGAACAGCTTGTGCTTGTGCTATGCGCTGGGCAGTTGAGAATATGTTTGGATCACTGACTGGAATTATGTCAATGCGATCATCAAAATCAGAGCGATAGATAATATCAGAAGATCCAGCTTGTGCGAAGGTGAACTCATCAGGAAGATTTTCAGCATTCAGATCTGAAAGTAGTTTGAACTCTTGCCCTTGCGCGTAGTGCAACCGCTTGTGGATTGCGCTAAACGCCTTGGACCCCTGTTCAATCAGAGCAACTGTCGATCCAACTGGAGCGTTTGGATTAACATCTCCGACATTGAGATCTGCTGTACTGGCAAACCGCTGGCCAGCTTCCACAATGTAGCCAAGCAAATTGAACAGGGAACTGCTTGGTTCCTTAAATGGCAATGGCATGATTGCCTTGTTTACATCATCAACTGTACTGTCGAGATCAACAAACTCACCGGGCGATATTTGCATGTCACCGCCATTGACACGGCCACGCAGTTTGAAGCCACCTTGCATGTTGGCAAATGCGGCACTGTCAAGTAGGGCGCGAAGAGATCCAGTTGCAGCTTTGCCCAGACCGCCGATCATATGGTAAAGGCCAAATCCGTAGAAGCCCAAACCGGGCAAGAATTTGTAAGAAACAAACCAATCACGGCGTTTCTTCATTTCATCTTCTTGTCTCCAGTTGCGCCTGACTGATACAATATTTTGGTTTTCGTAATCTATGGTAATGACATATGGGATTGCGACAGCGTTTTCATCTTCCTCATCGCTGTCAACTTCTTCGCCATCAATGCCGTCAAATAGATCATAGACATGCATTTCGAGCAGTGTCATTACATTGTCATTGCTGTCATCGCCGTATTCATCAACGCCTTCGATCTCACCAATCACGTCTTCTATTGGGTCAATACTTTCGCCAACATACTTTGTCGGAAGATAGTAGCCGTTTTTGACGTAGCGATTGAAGTCATTTTTTGGCATTCTAATGACGTGCGTGTAGCGTGGACTGGTGTATAGATCTTTGCTTTCTGGGGCGACTACAAAGTCTTCAGCCTTTACGAACTGGCTGCACTGTCGATCCATGTTGGCATCCCACCAAACTTTCTTAAACGTATGTCCGATCAGTGGGAGGTGAAACAGCATTTGATCCAGATCTGGGAAATACTCAGGCATTTCCTGCGTAATCTGATAATTCATAAACTCGCGCACTCTGCGAGCTTGATCTTCCATTTTTTCATCAGGTTCGCCAATAATAACGGTTTTGATTGGACCACCACTTGGATAAAGCTCTGCTATTGCTTTGGCATTAAACTGGGTTGCGGCTTCAGCGATCATGGGATGGACAACGATAGACAAGCCGCGAGTGGCTCGCTCATCTTCGCTCTCGTCCAGACCACCGTCAGGATCTAGCGTTTTCAATCCTTGTTTGTAGCGATCTTCCCATTCAGATCTAGCTGCCCTATCGTTCTCAAAAAATCCAACAAGCTCTTGTGCTTTTCGGGATAGCTCTTTGTCATCGATAGTTTCTGCAAGGTTTTGATCGAACTCAGCGTCTTCGACTTCTTGCATCATGTCTAGCTCTGGATCTCCAATTAGAACATCACCGTCTGCAAGCTCTTCGACCATAAGGTTATCGGCTGGAGCGCCTTCAGCAAATGGGATAATATTAGGGTCAGCCATACATGGTTATCCTTCTTGTCTCAATGTAATCGTCTTCTTCTGGGTCTTCTGAGTGACCAACGAACCATCCTTTACGCAATCTTAACCATGCTTGTGTGCATGTATCAACAACATCATCATTGGGATGTGCTGGAAACGCCGCGCATATATCAATTAAGTCTTTAGCCCATTTTCGGCTGGAAGGAAAGAAAATCCTTCCATCTTCTAAAAGAGCGGAGCTTGCATGAGCGCGAGCTTCTTTATCACGGTCTGGAGAATATGCCAACACAGGTATGCCAGCCATACGCAAATCTTGCAGTAATGATTGTCCTGACGCTTTTTTTTCTATCAGCACAGCGTCTGGCTCCCAATCGTCATATGCTTCTTGCGCCATTTTGCGTAAGTCAGGATAGCTGACCTTATCGTACCAGCATTCAAGAACAATGGCACACATAGCACCATGATGACGAAAAACGCCCCAAGTTGTTCTGGCACTAAAACTAGAACTTTCTTTAGATTCAAATGCAGTATCGTAAGATTGCAGAACATATTCGACTTCTGGCAAATCTTCGCTTTCCCAAGGAACCCACCAGCTTGCCTTTAGAATACCGCCACCCTTTGGCGCTGGTCTTTGCTGTAACTGTCCTGCTGCTGCATAACTGCCAAGACTACGCTCTAGATTAGTCAATGTGCGTTCACTAATGCGATTTGGCCAAAGCAGTTCGCCCTCTTTTGTGCGTGGATCTGTGAAGCCTAGAGAAGATCTTGTGGGCGCAGGGTGGCCTATTTCATATCTGGCAGGCAAACATAGGTGATCCCACTCCTCCCCTAGCTCATTAGCTAGTATATGTCCTGTGAGATCCTGCTCATGTACACGCTGCATAATAATGACAAATGCGCCAGTTCGAGGATCATTAAGACGTGTTTGCATTGCCTGATCCCACCAATCCAAGACGCCTTCGCGCACTTTCGAGCTGTCACTGTCCACTACATTATGTGGATCATCAATGCAGATAATATCACCGCCATCACCAGTTAGAGCGCCCCCGACACTGGTGGCGATCCTATAGCCAGTTTTATCGTTCTCAAAACGCTGCTTTTGGTTTTGATCATCAGTCAATGAGAATTTATCGCCGAAGTGCGCCTTGTACCACGGACTATCGATCAAGCGCCGACACTTGGTGCTATCTCTGATGGACAGGGAAGAGGCATAAGAGGCGTACAGAAACTTCTTATGCGGTTGATGAGTCCAAGTCCAAGCTGGCAGTGCAACGGCCACGCTGATGGACTTCATGTGGCGTGGCGGCACGTTTATGATCAGGCGTTTGATTTGACCATCAGCAACTGCTTGAAGGTGATCACTGATTGCATCGACATGCCAGTTATTTTGAAACTCAACGCCCGGCTCAATCGTCGG
>Ga0207905_1000391_pt1 | contig 10607 bp, 9 predicted proteins | sample LinPmetageLP49_FD_184060 | JGI IMG/M metagenome (GOLD analysis project Ga0207905, IMG submission 184060) | Marine viral communities from the Subarctic Pacific Ocean - LP-49 (SPAdes) | ecosystem: Environmental > Aquatic > Marine > Oceanic | place: Pacific Ocean | collected 2011-08-27 | reverse complement strand
TTAACCTTAAACTCACCTTGTTCTAATTCCCCTTTAGGGTTTTCTTTTATTTCTTCTGACATAATATAATATAATAGTTAATATAAAATTATTTAGGGCCAAACTGCTCTAAACCAAAACCGCCCATTGTATCATTACCTGCGGATTCAAAGTTTTTAGGTAATAAATCATTTTTTCTTTGATCAATAAGTTCAGACTGTTGCGTAGCTTGCATCTCTGTTCTTTGATCTTTTCTATCTTCTTTTAAATTTTCATTTTTCTGCTTAGACTGAGAATTCATTTGAGCCAACTGCATGTTATAGTTAAATTCAACTTCCATTAGTTGTTGCTTGATCTGAGCTTCTCTTTCCATTTTTTGAATATCAAATTGAGATTTAGCCTGTTCGTAGCTTATGTTTTGTTGTGATATAACTTGTTGTTTTTGAGCCTCAGCTAATGATATTTGTTCAGCTGCTTGAGCATTAGCCTGTGCTTGTGCTTGCATATTCTCTTGCTGCATTTGCTGATCTTTAACTTGTTTATCCTTACGCCTTTTCTTTAACATTTGATTAGCAAGTTTTAAATTATTAACTTGCCTAATATCTATAGCATCTTCAAGATCTATTTGACCACCTTTTAAAGCTATTTGAATATTTTGTTCTAATACTTGCTTTTCTTCTTCGTCAGGTTCTAACTCTAAGAATATACCAAAGTCATGTATATTAACTTTAGATAATTCTTCCAATGTAGCTACATTATATCTTGATATACTAGACATTAATGTTTGTTTGGTAAGTGGAAAAGCTAAAGCATCAGCTATTCTTAAAGATATATTCTCACAAGATCTTAATGTTAAGTATAAGCTAGCTTGTAATATGTGTCTAGTTGCTACGTTTGAATTAGCAGCTGCTAGCTTTTGTAAACCAACTAATGACTGCTTATCAGGTAAAGTACCATCTCTAGCTTCATTAAGCCCCGTTACGTCTCTTATCATTTTAAGATAATACTCATAAGTTTGTATCAAAGATTGTATTTTAGCTCCACCAGAACTTGATTGTAGCTCTTGAATAGGGACTTTACCAGGATTCATGCCACCATCTTGAGTCATTGATCTACCAACAACAGAACCTGTTTGAAAATACATATTTAAAGCTTCTGATGGGTTGTAGTTAGTTCCATTACCTAAATCAACCTCTGCTAAACCATCCATATCTAAATAAACACCATCAGGCACTACTCTAGACATTACTTGTTGTAATTTTAAATGAGTTAATTGAATCATATCAGCAAAACCAGTAATACGAGACACTATAGACTCTATTCTACCCTTATATATTCTAGGAGCAACTATATTATAATTCATATTAACCTTAACAGTATCAGACATAGGTCTAGTCATGTTCTCAGCTAACTCCCATTTCAACATCTTGTTGTGTCCTAGTATTTTAGCTCCAGAATAAAGAACTTCAATAGATCTAAATGCTTTTTTAAAACCATCAGTTTCTTCAGGTGGATTAAATGAATCAGTTTTTTCAATAGCTTTTTCTAAACCATTTGCTGTTTCTTTAATTTTAAATACTTGATTAGCAAAAGTTTTATATTCAAAATATAATACTTGAATTGTGTTGTCATCATATCTACCGCTCCAGTTTCTAGTGTAGTTTTGATTACCTGGATATTTTTGAATCTCTTTAAGTTCTTCTGGCGTTAAATAAGGAAATTGCTTTTTAAGCTCTGGCATACTTATAGACTTTACTTCACCAACGTAATATAAGTCTTCAAAATTAGGATCTTCACTATAAGAGTAAACTAAACTAGCTGGGTCAACATAGTCTAAAGTAACGCCTTCAGATCTATTGAAATCAGTTTTAACAGCTGATATACCTAAAACAGTTAGATCATAATTTAATCTTCTTCTTATTAAATCATACTTGTTATTAGCTAAAACATTGTTTATAACCTCTTCCTCTGCTACTTCTATAGATTCCTTATAACTCATCTGCATGTGAAGTTGTATATCTTCTTCACTTTCCATTTCCAATCCAACACCTTGAGATGCTGAAACATCCATGCCTGTTATTTCAGTTATTTGATTTATTAAATCTTTTTGCATCATGTCTCTTTGTAAAGACTCAGCATATTTAGTTCTCTTAACTAAAGACTCAGGGTCTTGAGCGTAAGCTTTAATTTCATAATTTCTTTGTGACATGCCGTTCACAACTATATCAACAAACTTAGGTATAACTGGTACAGGTTTCCAGTCTAAGTTTAAATAAGATAAATCGCCATTAATAGATAGCTCATCTTTATATTTTTGAACTGATTGCTCTCCTCTAGCGTATAATCTTAAATTGTGAAAAGAATTATAGTTGCTACCAAACCTATCTGAATAACCATTGCCATTAGTAAACCACTCAGACTCTACAGCTCTACCTACTTGTAAGCCATACTCTTCTGTAGCTTTTTCTGCATCTGGGACTACTTGATCTGGAAATATGCTATTATAATTAGTATTTATCATTTATTTTATTTTTGAAACATAACCTGTGTTATCATATCTTTTAATGCCTAAGTTTATAGACTGTTTCTTTCTAGCAGCCACTGGTGTATACCTGTTTTTGTGACAAGCCATGATAGCTAAGCCAGAACTAATAGAAGCATCGTGTTTTGTTCTATTATTTATATTAAATACAGCCCAATCTTCTAATGTACTTTGATGATACATATCACCATGTCCACTTTCTGTTGCTCCTACATGTTCTTCTATGTAAGACTCTATAGCGGCAGCGTGTGCTTGCTTAATGTCTTCACTTGAATTAGGTATTCCACCTATTTCTTTTTCAGTTACAGAAAGTTTGTTCCAAATTTTATCAGGACGATTAATTGAAAAACCTCTATAACCTCTACGCTTAAAATAATATAATAATCTAGGTTTATTATTCTCAGCTAGTATTGGCATGCCATAAAATACACAAGCCATAAGCACATCTTCAAAAAATATTTCAGCCGTTTGAGGTCTTGATATATATTCTAAGAAAAAGTGATTAGGTGGTGAATCTTCCATAGAAAACTTAGTTAATCCATGTAATGAACCATTAGATCCTTTTCCATCTACAGTTCCAGAGATGTCGTAACTATCACAACCAAATGCACCTATATGATCATTACCAGGGTATTTACCATTATTTTTGTTAATTATTTTGTTTTGCAAATTAACAGGTGGTACCCAACTTATTTTAAATCTACCATCTTTATTAGGAGAGAATACAACCTTACTATCTTTAATTCCGTTATCCCACATGAAGCTACCTGTTGTTACAGCAGCTGCATTATTAGATTCTAAGTTGTAATCTATTTGTTGGTATATCTTAGTTAAGTTAAATAAACTTTCTTTAGCTTCATCTCTAAATGCGTGCATTTCAGTTCTTGGAAACTGCCTATAATATTCATTTAAACTGTCTTGATCGTTTCTTAAACCATCTACTTCGTTTTCCCAGTGTTCAATAACGCCTGTTGTAATGTCGTAACCGTCTGCTCCTTTGATGCTATCTTTTTCTCTAATGAAAACAGGTGATCCGTAAGAATCCATGAATCCTTCGTAGTTCCACTCCATAGGGATGAACATAGAATAGAGTCCAGAAGAAGTTTGTCCGTTACGATTTCTTTTTGTAACGTCTGAATTATAGTATAACTTTTTGAAGTTGTTTCCACCTTTATCTAATGCGTTTGAAGTTGAGCCCATCATACACTTGCCTACGATTCTTGATCCTAGTCTTAATGTAGTTTTTGTAACTCTCCAGTTATTCAATATGTTGTCAGGTCTTTCCCATTTACCACTCTCATCATGAGCTAATAGCTTTAACTTTTCACCATCGTAAGAGTTATCGCCTGTATTTTTCCAATCAATAGTTGTATCAAGTCCATCTAGTTCTCTTAGTTGCTCATTACTCTCAAGCTTTCTTCTAGTAAGTTTTGAAGCCGGAACCCTATACGCCAGTTCTGTCTTAGGACGATCCATACCGTCTTGGATCGGCTTGAAGAAAAACGGATAGTTAACGGATATTGGCACGACTTTATCTGTGAACATTTTTTTAGCATCTGATCCAGATTTAGATAATATACCGAATCTGGAGTCACTGGATATCGTCGCTTGATTAACAAGCTCTGCTGAGGACATAAATGAAAATCCAGACCTTCTGTTTTTAAGATAGCACATCCCGTAACATCTGTTATCTGCTTTACATGCTTCCCAAAATATATAGAATAATCTATTTGCTTCTCTGTAATTGGGTGCTCCAACGTCGATCTTTGACCATTGTAAGTACATGTAATGAGTACCAGTGATATATGTGCAATTGCCTTTATTATAAAACCAATAGCCTTGTTCTCTTCTTGTAAATTCTTTATCAATATAATCATACCACTTTTCTTTAAAATCAGTGTCATGCTCTTCCCAATCAAACCTAGATTTAATTCTACTTAATTCTTTTGGATATTCGGCTTTTTCCCAGTGCTGTTCCGCTTTTTCTTTGCTTCGTTTAAACGGTTCATTTGCTGCTGGTAAAGCAATCCTGAGATTCTGTATTTCAATGATTTGTCCAATTTGTCCAGTTTTACTTATTACTATAAAATCATAATCAGAGTTATAACCATACTCCCATTTTTTGAAACGATTTTGTTTCTTTAATATTTTAGGGTTAATTAAATCTTTAACCTCTTTCCAAAGAGTTTGCTCGTAACTCATTTGCTTCTCCCTTCAGCAAAACCTTTAAAAGTTTTTTGATCTTTAACTTCTTTAGGTTTTTCATTTAAAATATCTTCCTCTATTTGTATACGAGTTAGTATTTCAAAAGCGTCAAATATTGCTAATTTTTTTGTTGCAGCAGCATTTTTTAATCTATCAGCGCTTACATCGTCGTCTGAGTCTACAATCTTTTCTTTTGCTACTTTAATTAATTCTTCAACTGCTTTTTGCCCAGCTTGGATTATTTTCTTTTTCGTTTCCTTTATATTCATGGGTTAAAGCTATATCATTTGATTTCATACAATAGAGTCGTTCACCATCTATAATAAACTCAAATTCAGAGTTTGGAGTAAACGTAATAAGTGTTCCAGGTGTTATTCCTAGTGCTTTTAAGGTATTGTTAGTGTATTTCACTACACCAACATTAGGTTGTTCTTTTCTGTTCTCTAAAAAATGGGTATTTAAAACTGGTTTTATAAAGCAATAATCTAAGTGTGGCTTTAAATTATACATGTAAATTTGCTCAGGAGAACAAAAGCACATATCATCTTTGAAGTAAGTAGAACTATTACGTTCTCTTCCTTTTTGATCATACCATCTTCTAAAAACATTATGATGTATATAAACTTCATCACCAACTTTTATTTCTGTAGTATAAGCAGCTGGAGTAGAAACTACAACTGCTTTTTTACTTACAAAAATATGGTTTTCTATACTAGAGTTAATAATTAATTCTTTATCATTAACTTTTTTAGTATTGTTATACCTATCTTCAAAAGGTTTAACAATAAAACTATATAGACTTTTCATTTAATATTTCAAGTCGTACTCTAAAGATACTGCCATATTACGATTAAACTTTTTCCAAGGAAGTATCTCATTATTTTTAGTTATAAAAACGTTGTAAGACTGATCTTCTTCTTTAAAAATTATATCGTTAATTATGTGACCACCATAAACTTCTTGACCAACAGAATAATGCATAGCTTCATTCTTATAGTCAGCGCCTATACTAATCTTCCTTATTATCTTCGACATCTTTTTCAATTACAGTATATTCGCCATCTTCAACATTAATGTTAATAGCTCCGTATTCTGCTTCTAAAACATCTTTGTATTCTTCTATCTCTTTATTAATCCCAGCTATCTCGTGTAGTAAACCATGCTTTTGAGTTTCTAAAACTCCTATATTGTTTATTAGTTCACTTAACTTTTTTTGTTGCTCTTGAATTAACTTTAATTCTTCTTCTTTAATTTTCATTTGATTTAATTTAATTGTTTATTTATCTGTTACTTATATATTTACTTGTATAAGTAATTTTTTACTATATAGGATCTGGCTCTGACCAAGCTGCGGTTGCCATTAAAGCTAAGGCTTCATTTTGATTCATTACATCACCTACTATTGGTAAACTACCATCTGTAACAAAACTTGGTGTAACTCTATAGCTTAACAACCCTTGAGTATTTGCTAAATTTCTTCTCATTGACTGTGCACTTTGCTGATCTACTTGAGAAAACAAAACTAAGTTTGTATCACTTAATTCGATTACTATATAACTTTTATTATTCATTTTTTTTATTTTAATATTTTAACTTGGTACATCTGTTGTTCTATCTAATACATCCATATTTTCACTAATTCCATTTGCTGTAGAGTAGGGAGCATCTCCAACAATTTCGATAGATGAAGTTCCTAAACCATTTCCAGAATATCCAACACCGTTTGTAATAGCATCATTTGTCATATTATTACTACTTTGTGCATTGTTAGTTCCTACTTCGTCTAAACAAGTCCATCTACCTATAACATTAGGGGGATTAGGATTTGGGTCTGCTAAATAAGAACTATTAGAACCTAACTGCCACCAAGCTACTGGAGCAGTTCCAGAGAAAGTATTTAAATTAGATGGAACGCCAGAATTATAAATCTCTGTAACTTGTAAATCTGTAAGTGTTGTATTATATAATGACAAGTTGGAAATAGAGCCATTAAAAAAATTTGTTAAATTTTCTTGCGCCCCTATCAAAGTAACATCATTTACACTTAAAGATGTTGAAAATGATTTTGTTGAGGGCGTGTTATTATTAATATATAATTTTTGAGTAGAACCATCATAAGTACCTACAACGTGAATCCAAGTATTAGCAAGACCTGAAATAGAAGAAATAACATCACTACTGTTTAATCTAAAGTAAACATTATTACTAACTATAAAAGAATTATAACCATCACTTGAAGAATCGTTATTTGCTAAAAAAACATTAGCTGCTGTTGTGCTTTCTGGTTTTATCCAAACACTAAAACTAAAATTTGTAGTTGACAAAGGAAAATTAAAATTTGCAGTAATACGGTCATTAATACCATCTAAATCTAATGCGTAAGGACTATATCCAGATGTGTGCTGTAAGTTGCTTTGAACTAAGTTTGCTGAAGTCATTCCAGAACTTGTTCCATCGTTGCTACCAGCATAATCTGTTATTGTCCAGTTAGAACCATCAAAAGTATCTTGAGCGTTTAGTTTGTACCAAGCTGTAGGACTTAATGAAGATATGTCATTAGGAGTTCCGTTATTGTAAATAGAAAGTATTTGAGCATCACTAAGATTAGTATCTTGCCAATAAGCAACATTAGACATCTTTCCATCTACAGTAAATCCCCCAGTTGAGTAGGCTCCAATTGTGTTAATAACAGTGTCAACTACACTTGTCATAGTTGCTTCAGGAACTCCATTTATATAAGCTTTTGTGTTAACTCCGTCGTCAGATAAAGCTATATGAAACCATTTATTTAAAACTACGTCAACAGTAGTTGTTGCAGTTCTAAATGGAGAAAAAGAACTATCAATATAAAAAACAAATTTTCCGCTTGAAGCTTCAATATAAGGCCAATAGTTTTGTCCACCTCCACCTATAACCACAGTTCCAGAACTCCCAGAACCTAAGGCATTGTAATTAATCCAAAGTGATATAGTAGCTTTTAAAGAAATTGTTTTTGTAGGAATAGATACTCTTGCATTGTTTGGAAACAAGAACACATAATCTTGTAAACTATTATTTGGAACTAGATAATCTGCAGATGGTCCTGTAGAAACTGATTGATCACCTAATTGATAGTAAGCTACTGGCTTTGGACTTAACGACATTGGATTTGTAACAGCTGTTCCACCACCATAAAGAGTAGCTACAGAGTTTGTTCCTGTTGCTGGAAGTTCATAATCAAAAATACAAGTTTGGTCTATTTTTCCGTTTATGCCATTTACTGCACTTCCGCCTCTACCTGATATTTGAAAAGGCACAGTTGAATTCAACATAGAACCTGAAATAGTAGAACTACCAGTATAAGACGCAGCTTGTAAAACACTATTTATATACAGCTTAAGACCAGTTCTATTAGTACTACCATCGTAAGTGAAAACTAAATGAGTCCAAGTATTGTAAGGTATAGCTGAATTAGGAGCTAAGACGCCAAAATAATTACCAGTAGTATAAGACACAGCCATTATAAACCTCAATTTACGGTTAGTATCTATATACAACATATAACCAGGATATGGAGATGTAGATTGTTCTTTTCCTAAAATATAATCGTTACCAGCTGCTGTGGAGTATATCCAGCAAGAACCACTAAACTTATCTGTTATGTCAAAACCGTTAACATCTCCAAAACCTATTTTATCATTTGTTCCATCAAACTCCATAGAATAGTTCGAAACTAAACTTTGGTTTTTATTGTTTGGTATTCTCCAAGCGTCATTAAAATATTCTGTTGCCATAGTTTACATTCTATACCACGCTACTGGTGGTGTTGTTAATTGACTTAAATCTGCTGTTTTATTTACTCCACCTACAACTGCTGTTGCATTGTAAATACTTAATGCTTCTGCTCCTGTTAAAGCTACATTCCACAATCCTATTTCATCTAAACTGCCTAATAAAGCTCTTGTAGGTGATAATCCAGTTTGGCTATAATCTCCTATTGTTGTTATTGTATTATCTAAAAAAGTAATATTAGTTGGTAATTCTAAACTATATTGTAATTCTCCGTTTACATAACTTTTTATTACTCCTTTTTGTGGATTGTGTGGACCAGCTAATTTAACATAGCTTAAAAAAATATGGTTCCAGTTTCCATCTGCAACAACATCAGTTAAAAAACTTGAATTAGGAAAAGTGCCAGCAGGTGCAGCTGTTGATATTTTACCAGACCTTAGAGATAAATAAGTAAATATATTATTATATCCGTTTGTACCACTGCTACCTGTTATATTGTTATATCTTGTTGATAAATCACTTGATTTTAACCAAAAAGAAATACTAAAATCACTTGTTGATATTTGAGTTGGTGGTAAATTGATTTTATCATTTATCCCATCAAAAGACATAGAATTAAGGTTGTCTATTTGAGCTAAACCAGCAACAGCTATTGCAATTGTTTGTGTAGACGTGCTTGGACAAAGATTACCAACAGGTGAGGTATTATAAGTAATTGTATAACTACCTATTGTAGATGCACTTAAATTTATCTCACCAGTTGTTGTGTCAACAAACACCAAGCCACTAGGTACAGCAGTAAACGTTCCACCGGCTAAAACGGTAGTGGGTGTTGGATTCGATGCGCTTGGGTCATAACTACTTGCTGAATAAGAAAAAGTAGCATTATCTGAAAGAACAACTTCTAAAGGAGTTGTAGCAACCGCACTGTTTGTGTCTGTATAAGTAATAGTATAAGTACCAGTGACTGTATTGCCAATATCAACTACACCAGTTGAGTTATTAACAAACACTAAACCAGTAGTAGAACTAAATGTACCAGCTCCTACATTGCCACTAACAGTTGGCGATGGATCACTTGCGCTTGTACAAAAAGCACTAGAAGGGTAGGAAATAGTAAGTGAAACACCTTCATCTCTTTGTCCAGGTAAATTAGTTATCTCAGGTATTGTATTACCTATTCCAATTATCATATTTTAATATAAAGCTACTATATCGTTATCATTAATCACACCAGCACTACCTCCATCCGGAGTTGCTGTTGTTATTTGCTTTACAAGTATAGGCATAAAAGAGCCAGCAGCAACATCTTTAAAAGTAGCTAATTTTCCACTTTCCATTTTAGCTGTCATTGAACTCATTTTAACTCCTACATAAATACAAGCTCCTCTTTGATCAGTACTTGCTAGATCTATACTAGCTATTGAACCTATAAAAGCTGATGGGTCAGAAGTAGAGTATGTCTCTAAACCTGGCTGAACTTTAAAACCTACAGTATAAGCTTTACCAAAAGGTTTACCACCTGCTTGTCTAACAACTTCAAAGCTTTTAATAGCGTTGTTATTAGGGTAAACATCTAAAAAATCAGTTCCACTATCTATAATTTCAATTTCTCCATCCATACCTGTATGAGCTCCGCAATAATAATACAGAGTGGGTGGAGCATTAGACGCCACTGTCCAAGTTACAACTTTAGTAGATCCAGCAACACCTGGGCTTGATACACCATCAGTATAAGGTACTTCATTATCAGAATCTGTACTAAAAAGCAGAGGATGACCAGTATTTGAAGTTGCTTTTTGATAAAAAGTGTAAGTTTTACCTCTTTTTAAAATAAGTTTTTTTGTGCCAGTAAATTGCAAACCATTGAAGTAAAATGGATTATTTTGTACAGCCTGAATATTTAGTATATCTGAACTACCAATAGACATTACTTTTATTTTAGCAGAATCAGTTCCACTTACTGTATTTAAAATTATTTCATTTCCAACAGCATAGCCGTAACCTCCTGAATCTAGAGTTATACCAAACTCTGGATTTATTGCGCCTAAAGCTACGGGTATTGCGTCATGAGCAAACATCCTTACTTGAGCAGCTTGATTTCCTTGTA
>Ga0207905_1000382_pt1 | contig 10702 bp, 23 predicted proteins | sample LinPmetageLP49_FD_184060 | JGI IMG/M metagenome (GOLD analysis project Ga0207905, IMG submission 184060) | Marine viral communities from the Subarctic Pacific Ocean - LP-49 (SPAdes) | ecosystem: Environmental > Aquatic > Marine > Oceanic | place: Pacific Ocean | collected 2011-08-27 | reverse complement strand
GTGTCCCTTCTCGCCGTAGGGGCACTCAGCTTACTAGCAATTAACGGCGTATTTTTAAAATAAACTAAAATTAAATAATATGACACTAACTGAAGAAAAAATGATTAAAATAGCTAAGAAATCTCTTAGCTTAACAATAACTGATAGCTTTGATACAAGCTGTGACGTATATTGCTACAATGAATCCACTGTAGATGGCTACGATGTGTGGGTATTAACTCGTAGTTTACAAGATGTAAATGTGTGTGAAAACGTATACTATTATGAATCTGACTTAGCATCTGCTGTTATGGAAGAAATTCAATACAATGGAGGTAGCGAAACTTTATTACACATGGATGAATATCTATGGGATGACTTATATATGGATGACCAAATGCTAGAACATTTTGGTGAAACTATAGACAGCATTGTTGAAGATAATGATGAAGAAGGTTATGGCTTAACACCAGCTGAAATACAAGAATTAAAAGAAGAATATGGCTTAGACGCCGAAGAAATTGAAGAAACTGTTAGTTAGTTAATAGTAGTTTAGTTTCCACGTTAGCTCGTACTCAAAAGGTACGGGCTTTTCGTGGTATGAATAATATACAAGCAATGAAAATGTTTATGTTACTAGGTGACTTAGACACTAAAAAAGAAGATAAGCTAAGCAATAAAGCTATAGCTTACAAAGAAAAAATAGTTTTCTCTACAATGAGAGCTAGTATACCAGATTGGCAACCGCCAAGTAACTGGAATAGTTTAGCTAATGAAGAAAAACTAAACAGACTTGATAAACTACAATCAGTATAATTACAAACTAAATACGATAACTAACAGATAATATTAATATGAAAGAAGACGAAATAGAAAAATTAGCTCAACTATTATTTGATAAAATAATGGAAAAGCAAGAAGGTGCAGACTTAGAATACGCTGAACAAATACAAAAACTAGTAAGTCAAGGCTACACAATATCTGACATTACAAGCAATAAAAAAGATGAACTAGGCTTAAATCCAGAAGAAAGACTAGTAGGCGAACTAGCTAGACTTCAAACTATTATGATGATATTTGAAGATAGAGAAGAATACGAAAAAGCAGCGATGATACAAAAGAAAATAGAAGTAATAAATTTTAAATTAAACAATGGATCAGGAAAGTATTGAATCAATATTACAAGAACGTAAAGCTATGCTAGCGCATAAATACAATGAAGATAAAGCAGATTACCCTGCGTTTATACAACCAAAACTAGATGGCGTACGCTGTTTATTTACTGCAAAAGGCGCTGTCTCTCGTGCTAATAACCAGTTTATGAACGTACAGCATATAGAACAAGCTTTAAAGCCTTTCTTTGCAAAGAATCCTACAGCTATTCTTGACGGCGAATTATACAATCACGGTCTAAAAGATGACTTTGAAAAGATTATATCTCTTGTTAAGAAAAGAAAGCCAACAGATGCTGACAGAGCTGAAGCTAAAGAACTAGTACAATACCACATGTATGATGTAGCTAGCATGACAATAGCCACTTATGTAGACAGAAATTTGTTTTTACTTGCTGAACCATCATTTAGAAACAGCTCAATACTAGATGTAACACCTACTAGACTAGCAATTGACTTTGATGATGCACAAAGGTTTCATGCTAAAAACCTTAAACTAGGCTACGAAGGCTCTATATACAGAACGCCATCTGGCAAGTACAAAGGTACAAGATCATGGGATCTTATGAAGTTTAAAGACTTTCACGATGCAGAAGCTACAATTATCGGCTACGAGATAGGCAAAGGCAAGCGTGAAGGTACACTAGGTAAGTTTATTATGCAAGATTATGAAGGAAACAAATTCGGTTGTCCTCCAGGTAAAGGCTATAATTACAAAGACTTAGCTAATATGCTAGAAAATATACACGACTACATCGGTCAGTATGCTACATTTACATACTTCGAACGAACTAAAGCAGGTAGTTACAGACATCCACACTATAAAGCAATAAGAAATTATGAATAATTGCAATTACTCAGGTCTTGCCTCTACAGAATCTTGGGGTAAGCCTGTATGTGAGATGTGTAATAAAATTATGAACCAAGAAGACCACGATTTCTGCGATATATGCGGTGATTGTTTAGAAGAAGACTTATGAATGATTTTATAGAATATTATAGCAATGTCTGGCTACAGCAAGCTATAAAAGACAATAATTGTTCGACAGAACGAGAATTATACAATAAAACTTTAATAGATAATGAGAAGACTAATATATGATATGTTTTATGCTGATGAGATCAGCGAAGACGTAGCTTACAAACTAATTGATAAGCTAAATAAAATAAGAGATAAAACTAAATACAGCTGGGAGCGATGAAAGAACTAATGAAAAAACGTAGATGCTTATCACATAGAAAATATGTGACACATCGCATGGCTGAGCTAAGTAATGAAATATTTGAAGATGCAATGGCAACTGGAAAAGTTAACTTAGAAAAAAGACAACAATTATTAAAATATAAAGAACACTTAAAACATTTATGACAAACAAAACAAAACCAATATTTAATTCTTTTCAAGAATATATGGAAGCCGAAGATATGATTTTTAAAACATTGCAGGGTGATATGACTGTGACAATAGGCTCTAAGGATATAGAGTAAGGGGCTAATGTCACACCGCAATTTAAAATATCTAAACCAAAACAGAGTAATATATCGTAAGTATTCTTCTGATACACCAACATCGACTTATAATTGGGGTTGGCATTATGAAGAAGGTACATACGATTACTATTCATTGTTTAATACTAAAGCTAAGATTAATAGTTATAAGTCTTTAAAATGGCATCTATTAACATTATGGTATTTAAATCCTAAATTAACTATGGATGAATTTAGAAACCTAGCTGAGTATATATGTTATGAAAACAATGGATTTATTACTTTTGAAGTACCTGAGCAAATACTAAACAATATGATCTATGAAGTATATATGGAAGATCTTGATCATCCACCTAAAAATAGATTACGTAAAATAGTATTTAAAGATGGCACAGGTTTAAGTACAAGTGAGAAACTAAGTATTGTAGGTACAATAGCAGGTAAAGGTAAAAGCATTAAAGAAGACGATATTTACGATGCAATGCTATACATACATGAGCAAGGTAAAATTACAATAGCTAAATTAGCTGAAGTTTTAAAATGCTCACAAAGAACAATACATAGAAACATGGGTGAAGAACTCAAGAGAGAAAAAGAGCTATTAAATAGACAACATGAAAAAGTATAATGTAAAAAACTACGTTAGGTACAAGGAAGATCTTAAAAGAGTTATTCAAACTGTTAAATCTAAAAGATTTGTTGATTATAACCCTGAAGAACTTAAAGTAATATTCTTACCTTTAGTAGAAAATATATCAAGAAAGTTTGCAACATCTCAAGAAGCTTCAGGTGTTATGTCTATAAACGATATAATACAAGAAGGTAGCTTACAATTATGTAAAGCTGTAGATAAGATAGATAGAACTAGATTATTTGAATCTGAAGATATTGAGAAAACTTTAAAATCATTTTTAGCTAAGAGAATAAGAGGCGGCATACGTAGAGCTATTGACATAAATAGAGGTACAATGCGTATACCTGAACACAAGCTAAATGAAATGAGAAAAGATGGTGGTAAAGATAAAAAGATGGTTGCTATGTTTTTCAATAGCATATTTTTAAGTATCGATGCTAATCCATCAGATGAGAATATGGTTTATCAAATACCTGATAAATCAGATCCTTACAATGAAACACTGCTTAATGCTTATATATTAAGTTTATTAAATAAACATTTAACTTCTGACGAAGTGTTTGTTTTAAATAAAAGTTATGGCCTTGATGGTAAGAAATGGTCTGCTAATGACATAGCAGCAGGCTTAGACATTAAAGGTGTCTCTGCATATGTAAGAGTATCAGAGCTAAAAAAGCAAGCAGTAAACAAGTTAATAGATAATGTAGATCACTCGCAAGTGATTGACTATCTGTAAATTAACAAATAAATATGTAATTATATATATATGACAATAAACCAAAAATTAACCAAAATTCAAACAGAGTTTAAATCAAAGAAATCAAGATTTAACTCTTTCGGCAAATACTATTTCAGGTCTGCTGAAGACATCCTAGAAGCTACAAAACCCTTTTTAAAGGAGTTAGACGTTGCAGTAACAATCAATGAAGAGTTAATATCTTTTGATCCTGCTGTACTTAAGGTAACAGCTAGAATTATGAACGGTACTGAAGAATCAGGCACTGGTAATCATAAATCTGTTACAGCCGTAGCTATTGTAGGTGTTGATCTAGATCAGAAAGGTATGCAAATGCCACAACGTTATGGTGCGGCAAGTTCTTACGGTAAGAAATATGCACTAGGTAATCTGTTCTTGATTGATGACACTCAAGACTCAGACGCAACTAATAGCCACGGTAAGAAACAAACAATTACTCAAGCAGCTATATCAACAGCTCAATTAATCAAAGCTAAAGAGTATGTTAAAAGCGGTGGCCAATTAAATGCTATAAAATCTAAATATAAATTAACAAAAGAGCAAGAACAAGAGTTAGCTACATTATGAAAGATAAAAAAGAAATACTAGAGAAGCTGAAAGACGATGAGCATTACTATGGTGAGTTTGGCAGAAATTTTATATCTAATTCAGATATAAGAACATTGATGACAAATCCGCTTGATTTTAAAAAGCCATCTGAACAGTTTCCTCATTTTCTTATAGGAGGTTATTTTCACACTGCTATTCTTGAACCAGACAAGATCAAGAATTTTAAGATTGTGGAAGCTACCTCGCGTAATACTAAAGTTTACAAAGAGATAACAAACGGAGAAGTTTGTTTACTACAACATGAGGTTGATAAGGTCGAAGCGTTAGTTGAGAAGATGATGAACAATAAAGTTTGTCGTGATCTTATACACGCTGAAGGCAATGAGTTTGAAGTTCCTGGTGTCTGTGAATTAGCAGGCAACTGGTGGAAAGGTAAAGCTGATATTGTTAACCACAGTGAAAAATTAGTTATTGATTTAAAGACTACTGCAGACTTAGAAAAGTTTCATTGGTCAGCTAAGAAATATAACTATGATTCACAAGCTTTTGTATATAAGAACTTATTTGGCTATGATATGTTATTCATGGCTATAGATAAGAACACAGGACAAATAGGTATATATGATTGCTCAGATAACTTTTACAAAACAGGTTTTGAAAAGGTTGAAAAAGCATCTGAAATATACGATCTGTTCTTTAACAACAAGGATTTCGATCCTAATAATTACTTTATAAATCAAACCCTATAATATGGCAGGAATAATAAAAGCAAGTATCAATTTAAATGCAATTGATAAATCAAAAATAATCGAAGGCAAGAAAGGTAAATACCTACCTATTACGATTACAGTGAATGATGAACCAGATCAGTTTGGTAATCAAGGTCCTGTTTGCTTAGAGCAGTCTAAAGAAGAAAGAGAAGCTAAGGTTGCTAAAGTATACTTAGGCAATGTTAAAGTCTTATGGACTAATGGAACATTCCCTGATAAAATACCTTACGAAGGTGGAGGACAACAACCGCCACAAAACAATAAACCACAAGCAGTAGCTGCTGATCCAGATCTACCATTTTAATTAAATCAAATAAATGCAAGTCGAAGATAAAGAAATAAACGGATTCTTAATTGAGTCTTTTAATCAGCACGGCTTAGAAGTAGGAAAAACGCAGGGGATTTGTCCCCTGTGTTCTATTGATAGGAAACCTGAGAACAAGAAAGCTAAATGCTCTTCTTATGATTGGGAGCGTGGGATCGGTACTTGCCATAACTGTGACAAATCTTACCAATTACATACATTCAAACGTAAAGGCAAAGCTGAACGTGATTATGTAATGCCTGAAGTTAAACATAAGCCAGTTGAATCTAAAGTTGTTGATTGGTTTAAAACAAGAGGTATATCTAAACAAACCCTAGATGAGGTTGGTGTAGGTGAAGGTAAAGAGTTCATGCCACAGACCGGTAAACCCGAGAATACTATTCAATTTAATTATTACGTAGGTGGAAACCTAACTAATATTAAATATAGAGATGGACGTAAAAACTTTAAGCTATATAAAGGAGCTGAAAAAGTATTTTACAATATAGATAATACTGTAGGACACGATATGTGTATTATAGTTGAAGGCGAAATGGATGTATTAGCTTTACATGAAGCAGGTATAACAAATGCTATATCAGTTCCAAATGGCGCTACGTTAAATAGCAATAACTTAGATTACTTAGATAATTGTATTGATTACTTTGATGATAAAGAAAAGATAATCATTGCTGTTGATAATGATCCTCCAGGCCTAGCTTTACAAACAGAGCTTGTAAGACGTCTTGGTGCTGAGGTTTGTTATCTAGCATCATTTGATGACTGCAAAGATGCTAATGAATATCTAATTAAATATAATGCATCAGAGCTCAAGTCTAGGGTCTTAGACGCAAGACCTGTGCCATTAGAAAACGTTACAACATTTAAAGACATTGAAGATGAAGTTACAGACTTTGTTCGTAATGGTTTTAAACGTGGCTTTCAAATTGGTTTACCTAACTTTGATAACATCTTTTCTACGTATACTAAACAGTTTATAACTGTTACAGGTATACCTAGTTCAGGTAAGTCAGACTTTGTAGATCAAATGGTCGTTGGCTATAACAGAGAGTATGAATGGAAAACAGCGTTTGCATCTCCTGAAAATGCTCCTACGTTTTTACATGCACACAAGTTGATGCGTAAAGTATGGGGTGATATGCCTAACAAAGGACATATTGGTGGAGACAAATGGAATCAAGTAGCAACTCATGTTAATGATAACTTTTTCTTTATTGATATGGAACGTTATACTTTAGAGTCAGTCTTACGTAAAGGGGCTGAGCTAGTTAAACGTAAAGGTATTAAATGTCTAGTTATAGATCCATTTAATAAGGTTAGAGACGTTGATTGTAAGACAGAAGACATTAATCGTTATACAATGGAATATCTAACTAAGATCGAAACGTTTGCTAAAAAGTATGATGTGTTAGTATTTATAGTTGCACATCCAACTAAGATGTATAAGACGCAAGACGGTAAGATTGAAGAGCCAACGATGTATAATATAAAAGGTGGTGGTGAATGGTATGATGCTAGTTACCACGGCTTGTTAGTTCATAGAGACTACGAAAACAAAACCACAAAAGTTAAGGTATTGAAATGTAAGTTTCAAAACTTAGGTGAGAACGGTGCTGAAGCTCATTTTACTTGGGAACCAAAGTCTGGTTGCTTTGTTCCGCATGATATGCCTGACTTAGATGAGAAAATGCCTTGGGACTAGTTGATAAATGTGTACAACCTGATCCATATAAGAGAACTAAAGAAGATGATGCTGCATACAGCTGGTGTATAAACCACGGAATAAAAATAGGTATGCTTGCAGCTGCTGAAGGCTTTAAAAATCAACAATGGAAAATAAGGATTGTAGCTAATAATAAAGAGATGATTAGCCCAGGAGAATATAAAAAACATGAAATACTACCTAAGTTATTTGAGATGTACAGATATTATTACAAACTAAATACGAAAGATAGGAGATAATAAATATATGATAGAATATAAATTTAAAAATGCAGATGAAGCTTTTAACTTCTACTATGGTGTAATACCAAGTGAAGGCATAAAGTTTGATAATACAATGGCAATGTTTAACCAAGGCTTTACTATTGAAAATCCTTTAGATCGTATGATACATCATGAAGCTAGAAATTTTAATCTTGAATATGCAGAAGCTGAATGGCAATGGTATTTATCAGGTGATAGATCAACAGCTAAACTTGGTGAAATATATGGTAAAATACCTAAGATATGGCAGGATATGTCTGATGGCAATGGTAATGTTAATTCTAATTATGGTTACCAATGGGAAAGAGGCTATCAGTTAGATAAAGTTGTAGCTATGTTAAAAGATAATCCTAATACTAGACAAGCTTGTGTGTCTATATATGATGGTAAAGAAATATCTAAGTATAAATATGACACGCCTTGTACGTATGCTGTACAGTTTACAGTTGTTAATAATAAGCTTAATATGTGCGTTACGATGCGATCTAATGATCTCTGGTTCGGTTTCTGTATTGATCAATATTGTTTCAGTATGTTACAAGAGCTAGTGTCTAAGAGAACAGGATATGACATGGGTACATATTATCATTTTGCACATAACTTACACTTGTACGAAGATCAATTACCAGAACAAAATACATTAACATCAAGAGCTAGAATATATGGATAAAATAAATTATTATTTATACCATATACCGGGTAAAAAAATAGGTGTTACACGTGATCTTATATCCAGAGTTGTTGACCAACAGGGTTACAGCTTAGACGAAGTAGAAGTTCTAGAGCAAAGTACAGATATAAATTATATATCTGACCGCGAGTTAGAACTTCAACAGTCTTACGGCTATAGGATTGACAGACAAAAATACAAAGATTTGTATATTAATAAACCAAAAAACCAAAATAAAATGTATATAAACGCAACAGAGCAGACAAGCACATTTCCAGTACCAGTATCTAAATTAAAAGGAAGATTAATGGATATGATGGGTAAAACATGGGAAACAATGCATGGTGAATTTGAAATCAACATGGATACAATTGCTTGGATAATGGATAATGTTAAGACATCCATGTACACTACAGAAAGATCTTACATATATAATAAAGCATTTGCTAAGTACTTTCAAGTTGAAGATCACGCAGCAGAAGCTGAAAGATTTCCATTTGGTAAAGATGCTTATCAAGCTTATTTAGATACTCTAACAACTAGAGCTAATGGCAATGGCAATTGGAGATACGATTCAGTAGAAAGCGAAAGGTTTCAAAAGATAAGAGACTGGGCTGGTGAAAGAGGTCTTTATACTAAGGGCGATACTAAAACTCAGTTCTGTAAGTTAATGGAAGAAGCTGGTGAATTAGGTAGAGCAGTGCTTAAAGATGATAAAGAAGAGTTTGTAGATGCTATAGGTGACATGGTTGTAGTATTAACTAATATGGCTCATCTTGGCGGTACAACAATTGAAGAGTGTATTGACGAAGCATACAAGGTTATTTCTAAAAGAACTGGTAAGATGGTTAACGGAACATTTGTTAAAGATGAAAAGTAAGACTATTAAATTTAGAGATCCAGTCGTTGAGAACGTTGTGGATAAGTTTATATCAAGATCTGATTTTGGTTTTGAAAAGTATGGGCAGTCAATGCATAATGAAAGAATAACTAAACAGAAGGATCTATCAGGTTATCTTAATGATATACAAGAAGAGCTTATGGATGCTATTCTTTATATTCAAGCTGCACGTGAAGAATTAGCAGAAGCTAAACCACAGCCTGAAGCTTTCAGACCACCACATCCTTCACATGCTTCATCAGCACAATTAGACTGGGACGATCATGTCGCGCCGGTTTAGTAGAAAGAAAGGTCCGGTAAGATCTAAAAAAACTAAGTATGATGGAATACAATTTGCATCAGGGCTTGAGAAGCATATGTATATAGCTTTGAAAAAAGCTAAACTTAAGGCACAATATGAGGGACAAACTTACGAGCTTGTCCCTTCTTTTAACTTTGAACAAGAAGCTTATGAAAGACAAGGAAACGGCAAAGGAGAGTTCCGTAATAGAGGTAATAAAAAAATACTTAACATTAAGTATACTCCAGATTTTGTGGGAGATAATTTTATTATTGAATGTAAAGGACGTGCTAATGAATCTTTTCCCATACGCTGGAAGTTATTTAAAGCTTATGTACATAAAAACTTACCGAACATTACGTTATACAAACCTCAAAATCAAAAGGAATGCGAAGAAACCGTGAGCTTAATTCTTTCGAAAAGAAAGACTTAGCAAGAAGAAAATATGCTGAGCGTCAATTACAAAAGTATATAGACTGGAGCATCGAATCTAAAGGTTATTTAAAATATAAAGATTTAATTAAATATTCAGAAAAATATGGCACGCCAACAATTAAGTACTAAACTAGATAGAGTAAAAGTTAAAAGAAAAGGTGTTCATGCAAAGACTAAAACATCTAGCTCTACATCTAGCATATTATATAAAAAGAAATACAAAGGACAAGGAAGATGAAAGAAAGTAAGTTATTAGAAATGCAAAACAAAATTGCATCATTAACTAGAGTGATACAACAAATGATTAATGAACTCAATATACTTAGTACTACTGCAATGGGTACTTTAGAAGCTGTAAAATTAATGCCTGGTTACAAGGAAGCAATTGAAGAGTTAAAAATTAAAGCTGAAGAATTAGAAAAAGAAAAGAAAGATGGAGTTATCAAACAAAATACTAAGTGATATAACAGTATATATGAAGTACGCTAAATTCGTACCTGAGTTAAACAGAAGAGAGACTTGGGAAGAGTTAGTTACGCGTAATAAAAATATGCATATTAAAAAATACCCTAAATTAAAACAACAAATAGAAGAAGCTTATAAATTAGTATATGAAAAGAAAATTTTACCTAGCATGCGTTCGCTACAGTTCGGAGGTAAACCTATTGAGATTAGTCCTAATCGTGTTTATAATTGTGCTTATCTACCAATTGACCATATTGATAGCTTTCACGAAACCATGTTCTTACTGCTTGG
>Ga0207905_1000381_pt1 | contig 10709 bp, 7 predicted proteins | sample LinPmetageLP49_FD_184060 | JGI IMG/M metagenome (GOLD analysis project Ga0207905, IMG submission 184060) | Marine viral communities from the Subarctic Pacific Ocean - LP-49 (SPAdes) | ecosystem: Environmental > Aquatic > Marine > Oceanic | place: Pacific Ocean | collected 2011-08-27 | reverse complement strand
TGGGAATATTATGCGGGAGCGTCTAGTCCAGACGAAGTCCGGCCTATCTTTCTGAACACACCAGAGGGATATTTGAACGAAGTCTTGTGGAATATTAAAACAGGTAGGCAGATGGAGGTTACTAAAGAGGCCCTTATGAAAAGGCTCAAAACAGATGGGCTTAACGATGATCAACTTAAAGAGGTTTCAGACGCACTAGAGGCACGGCAGATAAAGAAGGATGGTGGGGTTTCTGATGCAGGCCAACCGGTAAATTAAAAATGGTAGAAAAAAGTAGTTCGTATAGTGATCTCTTTACCGATGCCCCTGCTGAAGAGGTAGAAAAAAGTAGTTCGTATAGTGATCTCTTTACCGATGCCCCTGCTGAAGAGGTAGATGACGAAAACAGATTAGCCGATACCTTCCGTGGTGCGGCTTATGCTATCCCGTCCATGGTTCAAGGTCTAAGCGAAACAGGGGCAGGTTTGTTTGATCTTACCTTTGGCACGGATACCTTAAACGATGTTTCCGAGTTTTATAATTTCGCATTAGAGCCGCTCAAGCCACGCACGGGATATGGCAAAACCGCCGCCGTAGGAGTCGAGGTTGTCGCTTCTTTTATCCCGTTCTTTGGTTGGGCAAGCCGTGCCAATAGAGCCGCTATTGCTGCAAAGACAGGCACTAAACTTTTAAACCCTGCTAAAAGTGCGTGGGGTAAATCCGCAGAAGCATATGGTAGATCCAAGGCTGGTCAGGCGATGTTGTCCTCAAGCAGAGCCAAGAGGTATGCTGCTACAGGCGCACCCGCAGCATTGTACACAGGGGCTGTGGAATCAATCTTTGCTCCGGATGGCAGAACAACTATATCTGACAACTTTGATGTGTTGCCTGATGTTTTAGAAACAGAAGAATATAACGGCGAAACAGATCGGGACAACGCAGCCCGGTTGTTTAGAAATAAAGCTCGTAGATTTACAGAGGGTGCGGGGGCTAGTGTGGCTTTTGATGCTGGCCTCTTTGGTCTTACGTCTGGAGCTAGGAGTCTAGCCTATGTGCCGGGTGTTGCAGGCACCGCTAGTTTAATTCGAGACTTCTCTGATTATGCTGGAAGGAGAGTTGGCGAAAGCATGATTGCCAACAGTGCTCCTGTTAAGAATACCGCCCAGTTTATGAAGCGTTGGTTGGCTCCTGACGGTGGAGCAGACCCCATCTTAGCCAAGGGTTTGAGAGATATTGAAGACGCTACAGACGCAATGCAACGTAAGGCGGTTACACACATAAACGAGTTTCATGATGCGACTAACAACTTGTTGCTCAGAACTAAGTTTTTAAAGAGGGACAAGGCTGGAGCCAAAGAGTTAAAAGAAGACCTTGACGCATACCTCCGAGGACGCATGAAGAGTGAAGCGTTCACCTCCAAGTATAACGCTGCGGCTACCAAGGCGGCGGATAAAATGATGACCTCTAAGTTAGATCTTGAGGACAACTTGTTTAAAATGTTAGAGGATCAAATACAAAAGTCTGGTCGCAACACGCCTTCTCGTAGTATTGCAGAACAGGCACTGGCTGTTATTAAAGCAAACAATGACGCTGGCGAGGTTTATCTTCGTAGGATTTTTGACGCAAAAGAAAATCCTGTTAACTTTCTTAAAAAATTTAACATCGATGATCCTCAGTACATTAAGGCTGTGGACGAAGTTACAACACATATTGCACCTAAGAACCCAAACATGTCTCCCGATCAACTTCGCAAGGAAGCACAAGGCATTGTTAATGATTCAATAAATCTTCCTGCTTTATCAAAAGGTTTACCTCCTGCTGTTGCAATCAAGAACGCCATTGATGGCTTTGAAACAAATAGAAAGTTTAGTTTAAAATCTCCGACATCTCCCAAACTTTCGGTTGGTGAGGATGTGTTTATAAAACGCAAAGACATTATAGATAACTCCGCAGAGCTACGAAAACTATTGGGAGAAAGAACTGATCCCATAGAATCGTATCTTAGGACTGTGTCAGATATGTCTAAAACATCTAATGCCATTAAATATTACGATACGTTGGCTAAAGATAAATCGTTAGCGATGCCTGCGGAAGAAGCCATTGAGTCCATAATAAACGGTGGCAGACCTTCTATAGCTTTGCTTCCAACAAGAGCATACTTAAATGATATGGAAGCTCGTGTTGCAGGCAACAGTGTTAAAAAACAAGGACGCGCAGCCTACGAACAATTCTCAAGAGATTTTGCTCGTTCTACGGATGCTCCTATGGATCAAGCGTACTTTAGCCTTGAAGCCTCACGAGTCTCACGAATGAGCGATGAGGAGTTTGAGCAAGAGGTTGCTAAAAGTCTTAAATTTGATCCTGAAGATTATAAAAACCCAGAGACAGGTCTGGGCGGTAAAAAACAAGAAACAAGTCCTGCGGAAGCATATGCGCTTGAATTAGAAAATGTTTTAACGGGTTCTAACTACAAAAAACTAGGCGGAGAGGATGACGCTTTAACTATTTTTGGCGGGAGGTATGGCGCGTTAGAAGGTCAATACGTTTCTCCGGAAACGTACAACGCGATGAACACATCCTTAAACCTGTCCCCGTTTGTGGGTGCTATCGGCATGTTCCAGCAATTACGTGCGTTCTCTCAAAAGATGGCTATTGTTCCTAGCCCCGGCACACAAATTAGGAACATCGTCGGTGGTCAAGTAATGCTGTTTATGGGCGGCAACATGCAGCGCAATTTAGCTCCCGTTGAAACACTTCAGATCTTCGTAAGGAGCTTAGACCAGTTGGACGATCAAGGTCTTCGTCACAGGGCCGAGATTCTAAACGCATCTGGTTTGTTGGATTCGAGCGTGATCTACAAATCGCTTAAAGAGTATCAGGCTTTTGGTCGCGGTGATTCGAGCTTGGCTACGGGTACGGGAAAAGTCCTAGACACATTAGAAGAGTTTATTCCGTTTATGAAAAAGTTTGAGAAGTTATACGCTAACTCAGACGCATACTTTAAATCTATAGCGTTCGATGGAGAGTATAACAAATTGTATTCGGCATTAGCCAAGACTGGCATAGACCCAGAAGGTGGCGAAGCGTATATGTTATTGCAAACTCTTTTTGATAAAGGTGTTGTAGCCAAGCCCTCTGGCCTGCTGCAAGGTCTGTCTCCGTTGGAAATGGCGGCGGCGGATATAGTTAAAGACATTATGCCTATGTACAACAGGGTGCCTGAAGCGATGAGGTTTTTAGATCGAATCCCGGTCCTTGGTAACTTTACATCGTTTGCTTCTGAGAATGTCCGCAACAGCTACAATCTTTTAGAGCGCGGTCTTAAAGAAGTTTCTTTTGAGATTCCGGAGAAAACAAAAGCTGAGTTAATTCAACGTCTCACAGCAAGCGAGGGAGATCGTGTATTCCTACAAGGTGGTCAAGAAGCCGTGGACGCTTTGCAGGGTAAGATAACCAAGGGACTTAATGATTTTGAGAGAACGATACGAGCAACAGGAGCGCAGCGTTTAACTAACTCTGCTATGGGTGCCGTTATTATTCCAAAGGCGTTAACCCAAATGTCCATGGACATGACAGGCACCACTGAGGAACAAGCTCAAGGTGTACAAGACAGTCTTCAAGACTATGCCACAGGCGCAGACTTGTTCTATCTAACAAATGATCAGAAGGGCAGGATTACCGCCGTTGATCTTAACTACCACAATCCTTATGGATATCTAACGGGTGCCGCTACTTCTGCTCTTAGGATCTACGATCAACAAGGACGCTTGGGCAAGGACGAGGCTACGAAAATAGCAAACACCTCTATGGATTTTTTAAACAAGATAGCTGATCCATTTGCTTCTGAAACCTTGATCTATGAGCGTCTTCGGAATGTTCTTCCTAAAGATAGCCTCATGTCGCTAGGTCTAGGCCGTGGTGGTGTGTCTGCTACAGGTGCCAAGATTTGGTACGAATCGGAATCTCTTGGAAACAAGATGCAAAAAGGCATGGCTCATGTTGTTGAGGGTGTGACCCCCCGTTATTTCACAGAGATATACGAAGAAAAAGCAGGTCGTATTGTTCCCGGCAAAATCTATCGATCCTTGACGGGGATGACTAACCAAACTGGAACTACCGAGTACGACCCCATGGAACAGGGCGCACGTTTGCTCACTGGTCTTACACCCATGGAGTACAACCTTAATGAGACCTTTAACTATGCGGGTACAGAATATGCTGTAATGCGTAGCGATGCTAGGAATATTTTTTCCAAAGATGCTAGGTCTGCTGACTTAACCGCAGATCAAATAGTTACGAGCTTTGAAGACTACATTACTTCTGCTTTGAACATACAGAATCAGTTGTTTGGCAAGATCCAAGCGGCACGTAAAACAGGTGTGTCTGACAAAAACATAATTTTGTCTCTTATAAAAGAATCCAAACTTGGAAAAGAAGAAGCCGCATATTTAATGAAGGGTCAGTTTTTTCTTAAAGGTGTACAAGAAGACATGTTGAAAGACATAGCGTGGAGAAGAAAACAAGAGAAAATTGAACCAATGTCAGATGTTCCTGTGGAAAGGATCAACGAACTTGTTCGTCAATATCTTGCAACTCCTTTAACGTCTGATAGGAGCTTGAAGGATACCAGTGGAATTATGCCTAGCTTGTCTCCAGATATTGCTCCTGCTTCTGTTCCTGTTGTTAGTCCGTATCAGCAAATGTTTACAGCACCGCCCTCTACTCCAAGTGTTAGTCCGTATCAACAAATGTTTACAGCACCGCCCTCTACTCCAACAGGCAAGGTCGATCCGATCTTGTTGGGTGGAGACCCTGCAACAAAGGCCCTAGCAGAACAGCTTGGTCGTTAGCCAACCTCGCCCCAGTCTGCACCAAGCTCCTGATCCACCTTAGATGGAACCTTGAGCACATCGTTTAAACCGTTCTCCATAATGTCCTTGATCCGTGCAGCTTGCTCCTCGCTCTCCACAGAGAAGCACAGTTCGTCATGCACCGTGAGGATAGGCATCAGCCCCTCCGCGTGACAGTCCGCCATCGCTTTCTTGGTTTGATCGGCTGCTGATCCTTGGATCAACTTGTTTAGAGCCTTGTAGGTAAACGCCCTGCGGATATTGTTGATGTTGCCATACTTCTCCAAGGCATCCTTAAAAGATAGCGGAGCCGTGTATCCAAACGTGGTTGGCTCCCACCTATCAAAACGACACAAGCGTCCTAGCAACGTGCGTATCTGTCCCTTCTTCTCCGCCTGCTTGGAGGCCATTCCTGCAAGCTGCTTAACAAAGGGCACCTTCTCCCTGTGCGTCTCCAGCAATGCCTTGGCTTCCTCTTTGGATATGTCTAGCTCCGCTGCCAGTTTGCCCACGCCCATGCCATACATGATTCCAAGGTTCACAGTCTTGGCTTGCTTACGTGTAATCCCTGCCATGTCCGCAACCATCTGGTGCAGATCAACATCTCCTGTGTGGTAGGCTTCCACAACCGTATCGACCAACGGGTGCTTGAAGCTCTCAGGGATGCTTGCAGCGAAGTGAACCAATAACCGTGGCTCCTGAGACGAATAATCGAAAGACCCCCACTGCTGGCCCTCCTCTGGGACGAACAGGCCACGTATCATCCGCTTGATGTCTGGGTCTCGTGCAGGAATCTGCTGAAGGTTCGGGTTCGAGCTTGAGAAGCGGCCCGTCACAGTGCCCCCATCGTCGCTGCGCAACTGGTGGAACTCGCAATGTATCTTGCCGTTATGCTCGTGCCGCAGGATGCTTTCGATAAACGTACTGTCGGCCTTGTCAAACTCTCGCAGCTTTACCAATGCCCGACACACCTCGTGCGGATGTGCGTTTAGGAACTGCTTGTGAAACGTAGCGTTTCCCTTTTCCGTGCGTGGGAAGTCTAGGCTCAACGCCTCAAACACTTTCTGCACAGAAGAAGAGGCCCATGGCTCTATCTCTATACCCGACTTGTCCTTGATAAACAGGCGTAGCTCGTTGGTCTTGACCGCCAACTCCTTACGCACAACGTCCGCTTTGTCGAGGTTGACCCGTACTCCATTGGCCTTCATCTTCACCATCATAGGAATCAGCGATGTCTCCAAGTTAAAGATGTGGTTCAGATCCTGTGCACCAATCTCTATCTTCAAACGCTCCCATAGCTTCAGAGTCATGACCGCATCCTGCTCCGCATACGCCCCAACAAACTTGGGAGGTAAACGCCACATGTCCGCCTTGGGATCAATGCCCCAATCCCGTGCCGCAGCCCGTAGCATCTTCTCGTCCTTGCGCATGTCTATGTAGTCACGGCCCAGATTGTTTAGGCTGTAGGAAAAACGGTTCTCGTCAATCAAAGGTGCCGCAACCATCGTATCGATAATCCGACCTTGGACCTCGATTCCTTCTGCCAACAACCACCCCGTATCATACGTGGCATTGTGCATAATCTTATCTATGTCAGGCGTAGCCATCTGCTTCTTGAGCCACTTCAATGTCATCTTGACATCAAGATTGTGTCCGTTCTCATGACGTATCGGGAAGTACCCAGAGTAATCCCCTGCTGCTACGGCAATGCCAACAACATAACCATCTCGACGCGCCCATCCCGGCCCCATCTCCTTGATCCGTGGATCTCGTGTTTCTAGGTCAACAGCAATCTGTCTGTACCCTGTTAGATCTGGGTACTCTGTCGGGATATTCCAATCCGGATCAAGGTACTCGTCTAGGTCCATACGCGCCAGAAAGTTTACTGTGCTTTTGTCTTTTCGGTCTCTTGCCACTTTAGGTGCTCCGCTAATTCTGCCAATAAGTATTTAAAATGTATTGGGTCAATCACGGCTATCTTCACACCGTTCTCCCAGATATACAGGCCGTCATCCCTAACGCCCCAGTGATACGCCCATTTATTCGTAGGCTGGGACATCTTCGTCCTCCTCTTGTGTGGGGTAGTAGACCAGTACAAGGCTATCGCATGTGGGACAGGATAAGTTTGTTACCATTGCAAACTCCTCTTCGTCCTCACAATCGTGGTCTCCGCCCCAGATTAATTGCGTCTCGCAATGCCAACAGTTCAAGGTTTGTCCTCCTCTGGATAAATCCGTGATCGGCACTTCTCACACTCGTCACGAGAGTATTTGTCCCACCAACAGATCCATTTATGACCGCATGAGCACATGTAGTTCCAACAGTTCAATGCTTCGTTCCAATCACACCGTGTACAACAAATGTATTTAGCTCTTCGGACCATCGATACTCTGTGCTAGGAACCTCATCGACAGGCATGTTCGCAAACTCTTCTCTTGTCATCTTCTTCTGAGCAGGTTGGGGCATCGCCTCCCACTGCTCGGCAGTAATATGCCTATAAACGTGCAACTTTTTCATAACTGATACTTATACCTCATGTCTGTATCGATCAGGCACAGCCTGTTCTTGGTTCTCGTTATACCAACGTACATGGCCCGATGCTCATCATCAGGATGGTCCGTGTTAACACATGCATAGGTGCTGCCCAAGAAGACCGCGCAGTTATCGTCCTCCGCCCCCTTCATGCCATGGAACGTGGACACGTTTATTCTTGGCGTGTCCGTAATGCTTTCGCCCCTACGCTCAATCGTTCGGACGTAGTACTTCATGTCCTCGCCCATACGAGCCACATCCAAAGCGTCCCTATGACTAGGCGCAATCAAACCACACTTTTCCACAAGAGTATCGTAGGTCATATATTCGGATGGGTCTATAGCGTCCAAGAGCTTTGCGGCCCCACGCTTTACAACAGCGTTATCCCCCTGCTTTGGTACGTTATCGTACATCTCTCGTATCGATGCCAAAGCCACGCCCTCGCCGCGTTGCAACATACGCCACGTACTAACCACAGATGCCATCTCTGGTTTTATGCTTGGCTTTCCCTTGATCGAATACATGTAGCCATCGTAACGTAGTTGCTCGGCCCACTTTTGCACAAAGCTATTGGTACGAGCCATCAGAGTCCAAGACCCCTCGGACACATCTAACTCGTGTGTGCCCATCAGGTAGCTAACTCTGCCTGATCTATCCGTAGGATCAAACTTCTTGGGTTGTCTCTTTGAAATTCGACGCACCACTTGCTGCGATAGACTGTGAACACTCTGAGGCATCCGATAGCTCTGTGTTAGAACACGATGGTTTGGTGACGCAGTAAGAAACAAGCTCACATCAACGCCCGTCCAACGGTGCACCGCCTGATCGTCATCCCCTGCAATCACCACACGATTAGCGTTCTCCGCTATAGCTGCAACCATATCCCACTGCAAAGGCGTAAGGTCCTGTGCCTCGTCCACAATCAGAAGCTCTAGGTACGGCACCTCACCAATCTCTATGTACTTCTCAATCAGATCCACAAAGTCCATCTTGAACATCTCTGCCTTGTAAGATGTAAGAGCCTTGTCCAAACGTTTAAGCTGCGAGAAAAACAAATCACGATCATTAAAGTCGTTGTACTCTTGCTCTAGCGTAATCTTACGATACCGTGCTCTAGTCTGCATCTGTAGATAGCGGTCTGCATCCTCAAACCCAGATGGAATCACAAGCCCATCGTCAGGTGAAATTGCAGACACCCCTTTGAAAAGCATCCCAAGATCACGGCCCAAGACACCCCAATCCTCACGCTGCATCATATCCGTGGTCTGTATGCCAAGCCCACGAAACGCCCACGAGTGGAGTGTCCTGAAAAACGGTAGCTGCTTTTGTTCAAGGTTGAACTTACTCGTTGCTCGGTCCATGGCCTCGCCAATCGCCGCACGAGTAAAAGAGCAATAGCCAATTCGATCTGGCGCAGTGCCTCTGCTCAGTTCCTGTTCGACCTCCTCCATTAGAGCGTAGGTCTTGCCGCAGCCCGGAGGTCCAAAGATCGTAGTCGCGTTAGGTATCATTCCTGCACACCACGGCGGCGATTATCCAACCACTCCTGTACAGCCGACTCCTCCCAACGCGAGGCACTGCGCCTACCATCGTCCTCCCCCAATACAAGAGGCTGTGGGAATGTTCCCAGATCAACCCACTTGTAAATCGTTGACTTAGATACCGCCAACCACTCCGATAACTCACCTACCCTCAGTAGTTTAGAACGGGATGTCATAACTCTCTTCCTTTCCAGTTGTGTCTATTTCCGTATCGTCAAATGCAGGAACCCACCAAACGCGCAGCGTACTACGTGTCCCATCCTCCCTGCGTATGTTCTGATGCCCGTGGCACTCTTGGTTGTCGTTCAACTGCTTAATGCCATCTTGGATCTGTGCCCGTGTGTACGAGGTAAATCCTCGGTTCTTTAAATGCTGCTCCAACCCTTCGATCTTGAACTTCGTCACACCCTCCTCGGTCCACGGCTTGTTCATGGTCAACTCCTCCGGAGACATAGCCCTAACCCGACTTGTGCAGTAATCACGCAGATGCTCTTTGAACTGACCGCGATAGGTCAACTCTTCCGGTACAGATATCTTCGTGGCTGTGCCCATCATCATGTTAATCAACTGTTGCCAATCCGCTTGCTTGGGCTGCGGAGGCATCATATCGATCTGCTCCATACAAGCCTTCTGCCAAAGCGAAGGATGCTGTAGCTGATCCGTGGACAACACAACCCTGCGTCCGTCCACATCCATGAAATACAAACGAGGTTCGGATAACATGATCGTAAGACCGCCTATGTCCGCAGCGTCCGGTGCAGCATTGCCAACACCAAACGGGCGCGTCTTGCAAATCTCTTTGTTGCAGAAATCCTTGAGAGGACATACCTCGCACTGGTAAAAGTAATCCTTCTTTAGCAGCGACTTCTGTAGCTCAACCATCTCATTAGCTGGTAGCGGAGGATCACACAGTACCCTGTTGAACTCCTCGTGGTGCGTCTTCCAATCATCAGGCCACTTCTTTCGACAATACACGCCCACCGCAAACATTGTAATGTTCCGGTATTCCGTAATCGAACCCTGACTTGCCATCGTCTCCAGACACCACGGCCCATCCGTGAAGAACTTACGCTCCCCACCAAACTGCAATGCCGTAAGCTCCGCCATGGATATGCGGCCCTTCTCAGCCTGATCCAAGAACTCATCAATCTCCATCGCCTGACACTCGTAGTCAAAGCAATACCGCATGGTCTGGTCCGCGTTAAAGTATGGCAGGTTTATAAAATTACCCAAATCACCACGTTCTTCGATGATAGTATCTTGCTTCGGGAACACCTCACATCCAGAGAAGCCCAACGCAGCAGACATCTCAGACAGTATCTCCCTGACCAACGATGCCTGTTCCCAATCCTCTAGGAACAAATACAAATGCGCCCCACCCGACTTCGACCTGCAATGATGCAGAGGCAAGCCCAAGCTGACGATCTTCTTGTTTAATGCGGCGTGATCCAAATCATACACATCAATGTCCAAGACACCAAACTTGCATACGTTACCCGACTTAATCGGAATACAACCAATACCTGACCTACCGCTTAGATGGTCCCTCATGGATTCTGTGGTTAGTGGCTCCCGAACGATCTGATACTTAGCCTCTGTCTTTCCATTACGTCCCGTCTTTCCAACGTGCGTCTGACCATGGCCCTGCTCTGATCCTTGAAATACCGCCAACATTCTTTTAGCTGCTGACATGACTTACTCCTGTTTAAAATAAACAGGGTAAATCTTCCGGAGAAAACTTACCCTGTTCTTAGCTACTTAAAACGGGATGTCTTCATCATCGTTTGTGGAGGCAGGAGTCACCTCC
>Ga0207905_1000380_pt1 | contig 10717 bp, 10 predicted proteins | sample LinPmetageLP49_FD_184060 | JGI IMG/M metagenome (GOLD analysis project Ga0207905, IMG submission 184060) | Marine viral communities from the Subarctic Pacific Ocean - LP-49 (SPAdes) | ecosystem: Environmental > Aquatic > Marine > Oceanic | place: Pacific Ocean | collected 2011-08-27 | reverse complement strand
TGTATCAACGTCATTGGTGTGAGCATAAACCTAGTGTAACAATCAATGTCAAGGCTGATGAATGGTTTGAGGTAGGAGCATTTGTGTACAAACACTTTGATGAAATGTCAGGTGTATCATTTCTACCTTTCAATGAACACACATATCAACAAGCACCGTACCAAGAGTGTACCAAGGAGGACTATTACAATATGATAGACGCTTCACCGTTAAAGATTGAGTGGGATAAGCTGGCTGAGTATGAGCAGGAGGATAATACTTCTGGTATGCAGACGATGGCTTGCACTGGTGATGTATGTGAGATGGTAGACATTACTTGATGCAACTTGAGATGTTTGAAACACTAAGCCCTCAACCATATGAAGGGGGCTTAGAGTGTAATGATTGCGGGATAGTACAACCCGTTGATAACTTTCAACAGATGGCAGCAGGAGAGATAAAAAGAAAATGTAACACTTGTAAAAGAAATCAATCAGGTTTGGTAAGACACTTAAAAACTTTACACCCCTATCCTGATGAGGCTTATTGTTGTCCTATTTGTGCAAGAGATATAAAAGAGTTAGGAAGAAAGGGACAACTAAGGATGCAAACATGGGTACTAGATCACTGTCACGACACAGAAACATTCAGAGGTTGGGTGTGTTCTAATTGTAATACAGGGCTAGGTGCTTTTAAAGATGACGTTGAAAAAATAACTAAAGCTAAAAATTATTTAGAGGATCATATACAAAAACAAAAGGAGAAGTAATATGATATGGGTTTACATAGTAGCTATGACATTGACTGCACCTATAACAAAAGATAATAGTTTTATAGTGCATTCACCTAATATGGCATTCAAGACAGAAAAGGCTTGCCAAGAGTGGCGAGAGTATGATATGCTACGATTGTACAACTCACGACCAAATGAGGATGCTAAGGCAGTAAGCCATTGTTTTTCTCTACCCTTTAACATAGACATAGAAGGATAAGATCTCGTTGGCTAAATGGAAAGAAACGGTAGACCTAGTGAATCATCCACCCCATTATAACGCAGCAGGTATTGAGTGCATTGATGCTATGCAAGCTATGGCTGAGGATGCACCTGTTAGTGCGCATGAAGCATACTGTTGGCAAAACTCTTTCAAGTATCTCTGGCGGTGGCCTTACAAGAATGGCTTGGAAGACTTGAAGAAAGCACGTTGGTACTTGGACCGACTAATCAGTGAGGTAGAAAAAGAATGAAGCCATACGATCAGGGTAGAGAATCTTTCATTAGGGGCAAGCTAGTCAATCCCTACAAGATAGACACACGGCCTAACAAAGATTGGGAGTTCGGGTTTAACACCGAGTATTTCAAGAACCTAGAAAAAGTGAAACAGTATGAGCAACTTAGAGCAGGAAGCCAAGAAGTACACACGCAAGAAGCGTAACCCAGACATGATAAAACCCCTCACTGCCCGAAGGTACCTAGCAGGACAAGCTCTTGCTGGAATACTTTCAAGTAGTAGAGGGGCTTTAAACATGTCTCATGTAAAGCGTTCAGCATACGAGTGGGCAGACTTTATGTTAGAGGATGATGATTAGTCTAGGCCAAGATCACCGTAGAATATTTTGTCGTAGTTGTCAGACAAAGCTTTAATTTTTTGTAAGATGATTAACCCATCGTCCTGCTCAAGAAGGTCTTCAATGTTACCTTCTACACCCAGATAGTCCATGACTCTTTGGGTTTCTTTTTTGTCTCTACCAGAAAGAACACGTACCATCTCTAAACTTTTAGGTACTGCACCTGTTTTAAATACAGCAAGCACTTGCTTTCTAGCATCACCTACAATTTCTGATATTACTTTTTCTTTATCTGCTAAAGACATTCTAAAATAAGTTGGATTCTTTCTTAAGTATCTAACAGCAGAGTTGTTTAAGTATGGTTCAATCATAGCATTCATTTTGTTTCTTATTACTGGTGGCCCATCAAATGGTATTGCTTTCCAAGAACTTCTACCTGCAGAATTTAAGATAATTTCTATTGGTGTAGGTTCAGGCGATCTTCTTTCTGCTAATATTTGTTTACCTATATCAACAGGTTTATTGTACCCACGGGTAGCAGTAGCTTTACGTGGTAAACCATCAACAGTATCAAACAAATTATTTACATACTTTAATGCACTGTTGTATGTTTGACCGCCCTGTTTTAGATCAGGTGCCATGTTAGAATCAGTCATTAGTCCGTACACTTGGTTAGGCATGTCAAGTGGACGTGTTGCGCCTTGTAAAACTTTTGCTATAGGTGGTCCAACAAAATCTGCCAGTGCTTCAGGTATACTTTGAGAGTCAATAACCTCTTGGCCCCATGCTTTTAAAGTCCGTGTAAATCCATCTACATCACGTACAGATTGACCTCCGACTTGATCAGCTAGAACCTCAAGTAAATCTTCAGGTACTTCTGAGTATTTAAAGTCCCTAATATCATTACTATCTCCAAGACCATGAGCAAAGATTTGTTGCATAACTCTTATGGTAGAGTTAGGCCATTCAAAAGTACGGTCATTAATAGAACCATCCTCATTTCTATCCTGATTCCATGCAAGTCCTTCTGCAATTTTTTCTCTGGCTTGCGGTACACCTATAGCAATAGCAGACCAACCTGCAGCCATCTTTCCAAAAGCTTCAGCGCCTTCTTGGGTTGCAAAGTCTAGTTGTTTACCTGTAATTTTGTAGGTAAAAAATCTTGCTGCATTTATACCTGTAAGATCAGCCATTGTAGCTATGGTAGTGTTAAGAAAACTACCAAAAGGAACTACATAACCTGCCACTGTTGTATTTGTAGCCCATTCAATATTAGCTGCTATTGCTCTAAACGCATTGTTAGCAGGTAGTGTTGACCAATTAACAGAAGCTGTTTCCCTTAGTGTTCTAAAGGTAGCCTTTTCAAGAACTTCTTTTTTAAACTTATCTGATGCCATCTCTAATGCAGCTTCAGTAGGGTCAGCAAAGAAAGCTTGTGGTGTCTTACCGTAAGCTCTCATGATAGCTTGATTTACGTTAGCACCAAATGCCCAAGTCTTAGTTATCTCATCCTGTAACCTTACCATAGTAAGTGTTTGTGCGCCTTTAGTTGTAGCGTCTAAAGTTTTAACTGTCTTATATGCTAAACCTTTAGAGTCCAACGTTGCTTTAGGATTTATTATCTTTCCTTGGGAATCTACTCTACCTTTAGCATCTAAATTAAAAAGTTTTAAGTTATCATTAGCACCACCATCACCCGCTATATCACGAAAGATCTTCTCCATTTCTTTAGGGTTAAACTCTAGTATTGTTTTTGCATACTCCATAGAGAGTTCTGGTGAAACTGCATCAGCTCCCCTACGTACAGCACCAAGTATAGAGCCATAGCCCCTGTTGTAAGCCTGTTGAGCTTTGTCAAGATCACCTTTAGCATACTTATAAAAAGCACCTTGACTAAAGTTAGCAGCAGAAGTAAACACATCAGCAACAGTGTTTAAACTAACTAAAGAAACAAAGCCTTTTATGTTAGCTCCTGTTGTAGCTAGGTGTGAAGTGAGTAGTCGTTTATAAACAGACAAACCAAACTGTTGGTACTTAGGTTTATCAGCTTCTTTAACCCTTCTACCTGCAAGTTCTTCAACCAATTCTTTTGCGTCTAATCCTAAGTTATCTAAACGGGATATCTCAGAGGGTGTCCATAAGAGTTTACCACCAGCACTTGTTTTATTTATAAAGTGTTCTGATACAGACTGAGGTGTATAACCTATCCCAAGACTTTTACCAGTAGACCTTTCAAAGTTTAGCACCATGTTTTTAACAGTGTCTTCTGGTAGCATAGTTATAGCTTGACCATACACACCTGTTATTTTGTTTTCTTCTAGCATGGATTTATGTACTACAAACCCTGCATCTTTTAAGGCTTCGTAGTAACCCTTCTTACCTTGATCAATATCACCAAACCAAAAGCGTTTATAAAAAGCATCAACAAGATTAATGTCGGAAGTTTCTTCTGATCTAAACTCTATGCCTAACTCAGATTCATCCTTAACATCTTTCCAATTTAAAAATTGTTTAGGGTCTCCTTTGATAAGACCAAAGTTGTTGTCGGTGTAATCTATTAATACGTTTTGTTTTTTTAAAGCCCTTGCACGTGATGCTTGTGTAGCAGCAGCAGCACCTAAATCTAAAGCAACTTTATCTATCTCTTTATAACCAATAAATGTATCTTTTAAAGCGTCAGACTTACGCAATTCTTTTACACCTAAACCACCGAAATACAAAGCTGGTATTACCATAGCACCCGCAGCAGCTAAGGCTGTCTGTGCCTTGCTGTATTCTTTTTGTACACCAGTGTCTATTAACTGCATCTGATATCCAACATCAACACCCATATTGATAGCAGCATCAGCTATAGTTACAGGTGCAGCCTTGGCTACTGTAGTAGCTACAGCTTTTTTTGCTGCGGTTGCAGTCATGCCACTCTTAATGTAGTTCTGAAACTGTGCCATCATTGCATTGCGTAGCATCAGACCATTTGTTTTAGTTGCACCCCAGCTAAGTATCTTACCTATACCAAACGCACCAAGAGTCATAGGATCATGCACTGCATTCTTAGTGTAATCCCATGTGGCATCAGCCATTTCAGACAGGGTTCCATTACCAGTAAAGGCATTACCCATACTTTCAAAAAGCATGTAACCTGCACCAAGTTTTCTTTGGGTGTCTTTACTTGCAGACAAACCAAAAACAACTTCGTTAGCTGTAGTTACACTTTGACCACCAGCAAAAGATCGTTGGTATTCTTGCCAAGTTTCAAAAGCCTTCTCTGCATCCATAGTAGAGTAGTCTCTAGCACCTCCCGGTGTCTTACCACCAGCAAGCCACGTGGCACCTCTATAGATATCACGACCAATGCCTGTTTGATTACGAGCAGCAAGACTTGTACGAAGAACTTTCATTAACCTTGGGTCAGCAATGATTTGTTCTTTGGTTAGCTCTGCTGCACTAGCATCACCCTGAACAGCACCATACTCTTTTAGTACAGCATTAAGGTCTACGTAATCATTATCCTCAGTCTTAACAACTCTGTCTGGATCTAAGACACCGCCAATCGGATCATCAAAAATCTTTGGCTGTACATACAAAGGCTCCTCTTCATTAGGTAGTCTAGGTTTAATTATTTTTTGAGGGAAAAGAGGTTCTTCAATTAATAAATTTTCCAAATTAAGGCACCTCTACCGAAATAATACCGCCTGTTAAAACATTGTAAAGTTTTGCAGGTGGAACTATTATACCCGAATCTACAAGCATCCGAGCAACCTCTCTGTTAGGTACAGAGATAGTAGTATCTCTTTGTACGGTAAAGGCTGGATTAAGTGGCGCATCTCGTAGCTTAGGATCATACTGCATAATTTCTTGCATAAAATTATTTCCGTATAGATAAGCAAGAGGTGCAAAGTTACCGTCTTTATTATCAGCAAGAGCTGTACTAACTTCAACCCTACGATTTTCTATCCAAGTTTTTTCTGCCTGAATAGCATCAGGTAAATTACCTTCGGTTTGTTCACTTATACTTAGGATTTCAGAAGCTCTTTTATTTAATCTAGACATTTCTTGAGTAGCTCGGCTTAGACTAAATTCTACTCCACGTTTATCTGCTGCAGTAAGCTCTGCTTGAGTTGATTTTTCTTGCAGATATAAACTATCTGTTGCAAATGTAATATCAGGGTACTGATTTGTTTGAGGGGTAATCATAAGTGTTTCTACATCAGTAAGTTTAACATCAAATAACTTTTCGTATTTAGTTACATCAAAGGTAGGGTTGTTACGCTGTGTAACAATAAGAGATTCTAATGCATCGTTATATAAATCTACAGGTTTTTCGGAATTTTTACCATAGAGTCCTTGATGTTTGATCTGAGTTTGTTGAAGTCTTTCCGTAATCATTTTTAAATTTTTAGGTCCATATCCTGCTGACTTAGCTATTAAATCATCTTGAATACCAAACCCTTCTAGTATATCAATGTAATGTTGTGAACTTTTTACAGGCACTTTGCTACCACTTTTAGAAGCTACTTGATAGTCTCCACCAGTAAAACTAGAGCCATGTTTGCTTGCATATTTAGCAAGCATACTAACCTTCTTAAGGCGCATGTTCTCAGAGTTTAAAGCATCAAGTTTAGCTTGAGCTTCTTCTTGCGCCTTTCTTTCTCTGATTTCTACCCTAGCATTTCTTATTCCTTGCCACATACCCATATCACATAGCCCTTTCTGGTCTTGCCATTAATCCTTGAGGTTTTTCTTCTTCTACCTCAGTGGGCATAGCTTCTACTTCTTGTGTAGGTAAGGATGCTTCAAGGTCTTCAAGGTCAGGCTTTTTATTTTTCTTAATGTTGTCAAGAATTTTACGTGCTTTGTTTTCACGAATAGAATACATACGTTCTTCAGAAGTGTCTTCATCTTCTACACCTTCAACGTAATCAATACGTGCAGCGTCAGCTATACCAACAATGTACTCATGGACAATAGGGCCAATGATTAAGCTAACGTCTATGCTATGTTCCCCATTAGCCACAGCATTACGTAGCAAACCTTCTGTCAACGTTGTAACCTCTATGTCTAGTTGAAGGGCATCTAGCACAGCTTCCATCCTCTTAGGCTTACTAAGTCTTTCTAGGTGGTAGGCCAATGCTTCTTCAGGAACAGTCATCCTTGGTGGGTTTTCCCAAGGGTAGTTCTTAGGTTCACTGGTTAAAGATTGTCCCGGTACTGCTGCATCAAACATTATTTATTCCTCATATAGTGTAGTGCCGGATAACTTCATAAAGTTATACGCATCATTTCTTTCAGGGGTTTTAAGCATACCCGGCCCATTAACTATCCGAGTAACTTTACTTGTGTTAGAGAAGTCTTTTACTTTAGGTCTTACATTAGTCTCCCAGAACCAGAAAGAAGTCTCTGCTGCAGTCTCTCTGTCTAAAACTAAATCAGGATCATCTGCTAGGCCTGCATAGCCAAGAGCTTTACCAGCAGCTTTATAGTTGTAGTCATGAGTTAGCTGCAGGAATCCTCTGCCTTTGTACCTCTTACCACCACCGTACTTATCTTTACCACCTCCGTACTCTTCAAGAGTCCTAAAGTAATCTGTTTCTATTGCAACCTGTGCCATAAACTGTGCAAGCTCTGGACCTTCATAGCCACGGTCTTTAGCTTTTTCAAAGATGTAACTCTGTAACTCATTTTGTTTTGCACTAAAAGTTGGTACAACTTTATCAAAGGTGAGGAACTCACTCTTACGAGATACAGGAGGTTTAACTTGACCCAACTCATCACCAGTCTCAGAGTAAAAACCTTGATCAGACATAGCCTCCATCTCGTCTCGTAACAGTTGGTTCTGATTACGTATCTCACCATAAGCTCTGTCTAATATGCTACGTGAGTCTTCACTTGTTTGTTGTCTACGTCTAACAAGAGAGCCATTATTTTCATTCATCTGCTCTCGTAACATAGAGTCATCTGATGTTTGTATATTAATGCCCGACCGTTTATTCTGCAGTCTTATTGAACCTAAGTCAGCACCTGTAGCTACTTTAGTTTGAGCATTGGTAACATAACCACCCTCATTAAAGCCCCTAACATCTTCAGCATACATAGCTCTTGCTTTAAGTATGCCTTCTTTTAAGAAATTCTTTGCCATCTACTTTCCTACTATCAAAATATTAGCTCATAAAAAATCTGAGATTTTGCTGTGTCTTCTGCAGAGTCTGCTTTAGTTTGCGCTATTGATGCATATGCTGCTGCTGTTTTATCCCCAAGAAGAATACTTACCATGCGATCTTTTTCTTGCTCAGACCCTTTGAAAGCATAGTCCATAAGGTCACGTTCTTTCTGCCATATCTGATCTACAACAGCCTTAGTAAACGTGTTGATGGTAGCAGCGTCAATCATGTTAGCTTCATTCTGTGCAGCCGTGTCTAGTGTTTCTGCATTTTGTCTCCACTGTGCGTTAGCTTGTGCTATAACTAAACCATTTGAAGTTTCAAATTGTGTGCGGTTTTCTTGCAAACTTGCATTGAATTGTTCTAAAGTATTTTCTGCGTCAGCATTAGCCATAGAGATAGCATTCTTCTGTGCAGCAGTAGCCAGATCAACAGATGTTTTTAAGTTAGCCATAAACTGATTAGTTTGATTTTCACTAGAAGCATTAAACTGACGTGAAGCATTTTCAGCAGCAGCGTCCGACAAGATAGCTGCAGCAATAGCCTGAGCTTTAAACATAGATGCTTCTTGCGCATTGTCTAGGTTAGCCATGTCCATTTCTAAGAATGACTTAGCGTTTTGTACAGCAGCTTGTTGCTTGTTGTCTAGGTTTTTTAAATCCATCGTTGCCATAGCTGAGGCATCAGCCATAACCTTAGCATTTTTTGCATTCATGTTTGATATGTTTGCTGTCTGTGCTAACCTTGCATTTTCTAAAGTGATCTGTTGATCAGCAGTAAAGTTTAAGTTAGCAATATCAGAAATCTTTGCAGCATTAAGTACCTTTGCTTGAAACTTTTGATCAAACTCTACCTTAAGAAATTCAGCCCTCTGTTGTGAAGCAAGAACAGTAACTTGCTGTCTATTACTTAAGTTGTCTCTTTCAAACTGGGCAATAGTTGCAGCATCAGCCTGTGCAATAGGTAACGCAGACTCCATAGCAGCTTGTATGATAGCTTGTCCAGCCATACTACTAGCACCTAGCCCACGTGCAGCCATAGCTGCTGAGGCTGCTCTCATAGCTCCTGCTGCCCATGTTGGTGTAGCACCACCCTCAAAGTCACTCATTAAGTCATCTAGTTGAGCTTTGACTGTGTAACCTTTATCACCTTTCTTTACAAGCTTACCGTCTTTATCATATGTGTCTCTAGCTCCGGTATCTATTTGTGCAGCTTTTGTTTTAGCTATTGTATCATCTATGTCTGTTTGTTCTTCATCAGTAAAACCAGTTTCATCTAGGGTTTCTTTTCTACTAACAATCTTACCATCTGCATCATATACATCTTCAGTTAGTAGCTTACGTTTAGTTGTATCATCTAAAGCATCAATCTGAGTAAGATTTCCTTTTTTTATAAGCTTACCGTCTGCATCAAAAAGATCTTTTTCTATTTGAACAATCTTATCTAAACCAGCCCCAGTAATACTTTTAGAATCACCTTGAGCAGCAGTCACTTTAGCTTCATCAGATACAGTACCTTGTGCTGACTCTAAGCTACCATCTTTAAACTTACCTTCAGGTTCTCCTTTAACAAAACCTTCTGGTGGATTTGATAGTACTGCTGTCCGTCTATCAACTGTAATTTTTTCCCCTGTTGTAGTGTTGTGAAAAGTTACGTCAAGGATTTGTTTGCTTTTAGACACAGCAGTATTTTGTAAATCTTCTATTGCTTTGTATTCTGACGTCTCTTTATATGCAGTTTCTAGTCTTGTTATTTCAATTTTTTCTTCTTCAGTAGGGGGTTGAGATATACTTTCTGCATAAGCTTGAAAAGCTTTAAACGCTTCAGTCTCTCTCAGTGTTAAAACTCCTGCTTCTATTTGAGGTTTAAATTCATTTTCAATAGCTAATAGTTTAACTTGTTCTTCTTCTGTAGGTTCTAGTTGAGCTGCTAGTTCAGGTGGAATTTCGCCACCGGAAAATACCATAGGATCAAACTTTACATTCTCAAGTGGGACTGTTACATAATCTCTTTCTCCACCTGACAGTGCAGATTTAGTATCACCTATTGCCGTCTTAGTAGTTGTTTTAGTAGCTGTAATATCATCAGGTTGATCTACCTCAGTAGCTACTGCTACTCCTTTTGGTCCTGTACTTGGATAATAGCCCGGTGTAACAACAGTAGTACCATCTTCACTCATGACAGGGGGTACGTACTCTCCTTTTTTGCCAGCTATTTCTAATGGTGTGGCAACTTTACCAGCGGAGTCAGCTACAGTTGTACCTGCAGGGACTGCACTTGAAACAAGATTACCATCAGCATCATAAGTGTTATTCATGATTGTTTTTACATCAGGACTTGCAACTGCGGATGTGGGGTCAGAGCTAACATCAACTATTAGCTTTCTTTGACCTTCTCTAGCAATGTCAGCCATACCCTTTAGTCTTTCTTTCTCCGCATCAGCAGCAGCTTTTGCTGCGGCTTCTTCAGCAGCTTTAGCTTCAGCAGCTAACTCTTCGGGTGTTTTAGCTGTAGCACTTTCTTCTTCACCAGCAGTAGTAGTAGCAGTAGTTCCATCTGTAGAAACAAATGTACCGGGAGCAGCGGTTATAACTTTAGCTCCTCTCCCTTGCTCATAGATCATAATAGCTCTATTAACAAGAGCCTTTGCAGCAGGACTTTCTACATTTCCACCACGGGCTTTTATTGCACTTTTAGTTTTATTTATAAGACTAACAATATTCTGATCTTGTGCCATAGCCGCACGTGAATTAGCTGTATTAATATTTTTATTAACTGCTGGGTTAATCATTATTCAAATCCGTCCTTTAATCCGTCAAGTATATCTTGAACACTTACTTTCTTCTTAGCATTAGGTGTGTACCTGCACATGTATGTCTTAGGACACTCACTAAACTTAAACATAGGGTAGTGGTAGCCTATTGTACCATTAGGTCCACGGTAAATGCAAACCATTTCTCCCTGTATCTTAACTCTTTTTGCTAGGTGACACTGTACAAACTCAGGGTGACTTA
>Ga0207905_1000377_pt1 | contig 10737 bp, 5 predicted proteins | sample LinPmetageLP49_FD_184060 | JGI IMG/M metagenome (GOLD analysis project Ga0207905, IMG submission 184060) | Marine viral communities from the Subarctic Pacific Ocean - LP-49 (SPAdes) | ecosystem: Environmental > Aquatic > Marine > Oceanic | place: Pacific Ocean | collected 2011-08-27 | reverse complement strand
TAACTTAAAAATTATATGAAAACAGGATTAGAATCACTAGAAGTGGGAGCACCAGACATTACCTATTCAGGTAATGAAGGACCTAAATCACCACAAGAAGATCAGAGAATGATGCAAGAGTTTCAAATGCAACAGCAAATGGAAGACATGGCTGGTGGTGAAAATGATAGGGTCAGAGAACTTTTATTATTAGAAGAAACACAAGGTCTTAGTGAAGAAGAAAAAGAAGAATTAAGAGCATTAATTAAAACTATATCAGCTCAAATGCCACAAGGTGGACTTGGTGATATGCCAATGGATATGGAAGATAGAGAAACGGCTGCCGGTGGAGGTGTTATGGGAGTTGATGGAAGAACAGGATTTCAAGGTGGTGGGAAGGATGCTTCTGAAGATAATTTTGGCGGCGATCCCGAACGAGATGAGGGTGACAGTGGAGCTACCTACAGCCTTCCTACTCAAAGATCACCAGTGCAACAGGATAACCCTAACGCAAGACCAGATGACAGTGGAAGTCGATATCAAAATTATGTTACAGGAGTAGCTACAGGTAGAATAAACCCTGCGACTACTACTCCTCCAGATAAAACTGAAAGAGAAGAAAAATTTATTCAGGATCAAAAAAACATTTTAGAAAAAATTGCAGATGCTAATAATAAAGCTCAAAGAATAAGATTTATGCAAGGCGTTGATAAATTTGTTATGCCAAGAGCAAGAGATTTTTATATGGGGAGTAAAAAATCTTATGACCCTAATGACCTTATAGACGAAGACTCGGATGAATATGAGTTTTTAGTTAACAGTGGTTATTTTGCTAAACCCGGTGGTCCTCGTGATGAGGGCGACAGTATCAGTTTTATGGGTAGAGAAAAATTACCTTACATACCAGGATTAGAGTTAGAAAAACCAGAAATTCCAAACACTCCAGAAGAATTTGTAAATAGATTTGCAGCAGGAGTTAGTCCTTTTTCAGATTACCAAGGTGGTGTTGAAGTTGATCCAATGCAATTTCTTGCGTCAGGAGGTATTGCAGGACTAAGACAACCCGCAGCCTTTGGTGGTATTATGGGTGATGATGGTAGACGTGCATATGGATTAGGTAGTATATTTAAAAAAATAAGTAAACCATTTAAAAAAGTTGCTAAAGCAGTTAAGAAAGTTGCAAAATCACCATTAGGTAAAGCCGCATTATTATATTTAGGCGGTACGTATCTTGGTGGGTTACAAGGTTTAGGTGGATCCGGTATAGGAGCAGGACAAAACTTTGGTTTTAAAGGTTTTGGAGGTAGGTTAATGAGTCCTTTTAGTAGTGGTGAGGGTATAGGTAACTTAGCAAACATGTTTAAAGCAAATGCACCAGGAACATTTAAACTTCCAGGTTTTGGAGGTGCAGAAAAACTAAATTCAACTGATTCATTATTAAAAAACACAAAAAAAATAATGGACAATCCACTTTTTGAGGGAAGTTATTCAGATGCACTTAAACTTGCAGGAAACACAGCAGGCAAAACAGCAGGTAAGTTTGGTTTAAAAGAAGCACTTTTAATTGGTCTACCTTCTATAGCTGGTGGAATATACACTGCAAAACAACCACAAGAATCATTAGACCAAAAAATGGCAAACGCTAACCGTGGACCAAGTATGAAAGATGTATTTGGTATGGACTTAAATCAAATATCAACAGGTGCAAGAGCAGGTACTTTAGATCCAAACAGATTTAATTTTATGGGTAATGCAGATACTAGAATATTATCAGCAGATGGTGGACGTATTGACTATGCTAATGGAGGTATAGGAAAACTTAGAGGAGCATTATCAAAAGAAACATTTAATTTAGGTGAAGAAGACGATGAAGATAATATTATAAAACTTGCTTTTGGTGGTAGTGCAGGTATGCCTCCAGTAACCATGATGTCAGAAGGTCAAAATATACAATCGTTTGGTGATGATGAATCTACAGGCATGGCCCAAGGACCACAGAATCCAATGCCAATGCCAATGCCAATGCAAAGACCGATGATGGATCCTAGAATGATGCAGATGATGATGGCACAACAAGGTGGCCAAAATAGAATGATGGCAGCTATGGGTGGCAGAATGGGATACGCTGAAGGTGGAGAAAGTGAATTACTAGACATGGGTGGATTAGAAAAAGATTACAGAAACGATGGTGGTTTTGTACCTATGGGAGAGTACGAGAGAAAAGATGACGTACCAGCAAGATTATCAAAAAATGAGTTTGTATTTACTGCAGATGCTGTTAGAAATGCAGGAGGCGGAGATATAGATAAAGGAGCAGAAATCATGGAGAACATGATGACAAATTTAGAAAACGGTGGCAAGGTATCACAAGGGTCTCAAGGATTATCTGGTGCTAGAGAAATGTTTCAAACACAACAAAGATTAGGGGAAGTATTATAATGTCAGTAACAGAAACACGAGCATTACCCGCAAAGTTTATTGAAGAATTAGGTACAGATTATGCTGGCCAGTTAAAAGCAGCAACAGCAGCACCACTTGATACAAGTAAATTTGCACCATCAGTTGCAGGTCAAACAGCATTACAACAACGAGCAACAGCATTAACAGGTTCGGGTATAGGGTCATACCAACCATTTGTAACAGCAGCACAACAAGCTGGAACTACAGCAGGAACTGGTTTAGGTTTAGCACAAACTGGATTAGGTATTGCAGGACAAGAATTATCAGCAGCAGGAACAGGATTAGGAACTGCTGGCACACAATTAACAGGAGCACAATCAGCTCTTGGTACAGCAGGTCAAACAACTGCAGGCGCACAAGGATTTATAGGTGCAGCAGGAACAGGATTAGGTCAAGCAGGAGCTACACTTGGTGGAGTGTCACCATTTATTAGTGCAGCAGGAACTGGACTTGGTGCAGCAGGAGCTTTAACTGGCACAGGCGCAGGAACTGGAACAGGATCATTATCTTCTTACATGTCACCATTTCAATCACAAGTAATTGATACAACATTAGCAGATTTTGATAGACAAGCAGCACAAAGACAACAAGCAATATCGGATCAAGCAGTGGCACTTGGTGGTTTTGGTGGTGGTCGTGAAGGGGTTATGCAATCAGAGTATCAAACAGGATCAGATAGAAACAGAGCAGCACTACAAGCACAATTACAAGCACAAGGATTTAGTCAAGCACAAGCCGCAAGACAAGCAGATTTACAAAATCAAATGACGTTAGCACAAGGTCAGTTAGGATTAGGTCAAGCAACATCTGGATTAGCTGGACAACAAGCACAACTTGCACAAGGTCAGTTAGGATTAGGTCAAGCACAACTTGGTTTAGGTTCTGCACAAGCAGGACAAGCTGGACAACAAGCAGGTATGGCCGGTCAAAGAGCAGCGCTTGCGCAAGCACAAGCAGGGTTTGCTGGTCAAAGAGGAGCTATGGCTGGACAACAAGCAAATTTAGCTCAAAGTCAATTAGGTCTTGGACAATTCCAAACAGGATTAGGTGGATCATTACAAGGATTCCAAGGAACAGATATTTCAAGAGCGGGTCAAGTGGGCGCTGCAAACCAAGCTCAAGCACAAGCCGTAATTGGTGCACAAGCAGAAGCAAACAGATTAGCTGCATACGAACCATTAGAAAGATTAGGTATCTATGGTCAAGGTGTAACTGGTTTAATGGGTGGTTATCCTGCACAGTACCAATTTAGTTCTCAACCAAATGCTAGTCCATTAGCAACGGCTCTTGGAATAGGATCAACGTTGGGTGGTATCTATGGTAATATTATGGGTAATAGAAAATAATGAATAGAACTTTAAGAAGACCAATGTTTAGAATGGGTGGATCAACAGGTGAGGGTATTACATCTGGATTAGATATGCCTAAAACAGATGCATCAAGACAAAGTTATCAATTTGGTAACACAGTTGATAATATTAGAAGAGATATGCCAGGGTTAAAAGAATTGTACAAAGAAAACATGGCACCTAGAAGCAGTAACTTTAATGATTTTTTAATTAACATGGGACTTGATTTAGTATCAAGACCAGCATCAGGAAATATATTTCAACAAGCCGCAACATCAGCAAGAGAACCTTTTGCACAGTTTCAAGCCAGAAAATCTGCAGTAGCAGATAGTGAAGACAAATTAAACAGAGCCTTGATCGGTGATCTATTAGATAGAGAAACTACATTAGAAGAAGCTAGAATCAAGAACCAAGGTGGAGATCAAGATAAATTTGCATTTGAAAAACAACAAGATGCTTACACTAAATTAATAGAGGGACAAAGAGAACTAGAGGCAGAGAGAAGACAAATAGAAGAAACACAAAAAGATATTCAAGGTACAATGGAACCTGATGAATTAGGTGTTAACGAAGATATTAGAAAAATAAATGAAAAATTAGATGACAACGCTAAGCTACAAAGTTTATATAAAGATCTTGAAGAAGATCCTATAAGAGCTGCTATACTTAAAGGTATTTCTAACGGTATATTTAAATTTGAAGATCTTATTATCTACGATGAAACAGGTGTGCCGCCAAGAGAAGATGCAGCTGATGGCGGTAGAATAGGTTATCAACAAGGAAACATGGTACAACCCGCAGCACCAATGATGCCTGCTTCATTACCCACGGACCAAGGACCAGCAATGTCTCAAGGAGATAGTCCGGTACAAGATTTAAGTTTTGAAGAATTAAGATCTAGACTTCCAGAATCTATTACAAATGATGTAGTAACTTTAATAGCAAACAGTCAACAAGCGTTGGTAGAATTTGCAAACATACAAACAGAACAAGACGTAAAAGCTTTTAATAGAAAATACGAAGTTAACTTAGTATTACCACAGGGGGCGTAATGGCTTCAAACACTCCGTTTAAACCTAAACAGGATAGAGAATATAATGTCGACCAAGACACGGTTGATGCAATCATAAAAAAAAGATTTAACACAGAAAGAAAACCAAAAAAATTTACATGGAAAGGTTTAATGGATGCTACATCTATTTTAGAAACCAATCCTTTTAGTCCAAGAAAATTAGAAAGAATAAAAGAATTGATGGAAGGCAGCGAGGCTCAAGAAAAAGATTATATAGATACATTTGAAGATTTAGAAAAAGGATTTTATTCTGGTGCACAGAAATTAGGTTATGCAATCGGTGATCTTGCAACAGCTGGTTTTGATTTAACATTAGGTAGAATAGGAGACAATACTAATTTTAACGAACAACTTAGTAAAACTTATGAAGAAAATAAATTAAAAGAACCAGAAGCTTTAACCGGTAAACTAACTGAATTGTTAACACAATACGCTGTGCCGGGTAGTGTTGGATTTAAAATTACCAATAGACTTAGAAAACTATCTATGGTCCACAAGGCCAAAGCTGCAAGCGCTGTAGCTATTGGTACAACTGCTACAAACATAGCATCAAAGTCTGGAGTTATGGCGACTGCATTTGGTATTACAGATTTTTTAGCAACTGAACCTGGTAGAGGAAACATAGTTTTAAAAGAACAAGACACAGAAGGATTATCAGGAACTGATTTAGCAGCGGCTAGATTTAAAAATAGACTAAGGTTTGGTGCAGAGGGTGCAGCTATTGGTGCTGGATTTAGTTTGTTAGGTAAGCCTGCATCTATTGGATTAAAATATGGTTTAATGAAACCATTAGGTGTTGGTATGAAAGGGGTAGGTAAAGTTGTAGGTGGAGCTTCTTATTTATTATCTAAAGATAAAGTTGTTATACCAACGATTGCAAGAAAATTACAACAAGGAACAGCTTATGGTTTAGAAAAAATTATATCTCCTGTGCTTATAGGTAAGTTACCTTTTAAAACACAATTGCCTAGTTTTGATCAATGGAGTGTGTTTTCTAAAAGTTCTAATGATCCCTTAAAAAGAAGATTAAAAAAATTAGACAATGTTTTATCATGGTTTAGATCTGTAGGTGACAAAACTAACCAACAATTTACATTAACAACAAGAGCAGCAAGGGAAATAAAAGCAAGATCTAGAACTATTGAAAAATATTTAGAGTCTATTGAAAAAAAATCTTATGACTTAGCAAAAGGATTTAAGAATCAATACAATACAAATAAAACATCTCCATCTAGTCAGCAACATTACCTTGATCAAACATTAGATTATTTAAAAGGTAATACAAAATTAAATCAATTACCAGATATTTTACAAGACAGTGCTAAAAATTTAAACAAAGAATTATTTCAGATTAAAAAGAAATTTGGAGATTTGTTACCAGAAAGTGAATTAAAAGATTACATGTTAAAAAATCTTAGCACATACATGCGTAAATCTTTTGCTATATTTACAAATCCAACATTTAATCCTGACAAAAAAATATATGACGGGGCTGTAAGTTACATGTCAAATTTAATTAAAAATAATAGAGATTTAAGAAGAGCAGCATTAGAGGAACCAACACACGCTGGGTTTAAACCAGAAGCTAAGATTAAAAAATTTGGCGAATCATTAGTAAATAAAATGTTGTATGAAGGTAAACACAACAACAGTGATCCATTACAATTTTTACAAAAAATATCAAAACAAAATTTAAGATTAAAAGATGTTGTAAGAACAGGAGATGAATTACCTGATGCTATTAAAAAATTATTAGGTGAAGAAAATAATTTAAAAGCTGCCGTATTAACTACGACTACACATGCAATAACACAAGCGACTAATAAAAAACTATTTGATCGTCTTGCTGCATTAGGTATTAAAGAAGGTTGGTTGTTTAAAGATGAGGCAAGAGCAAATGCTAGAGGTATATTAGATGCAGAAAAAATAAATCATGTACCTGGACTTGGGTTTTTAGGATCAAGATTAGATAAACTACATGGGTCAAGACAAGTTGCAGAGGCCATGAGAGGCACACCTGGTAAATTAGATGGTGCTATTCAAAATGGTGCATACAGAGCATTGTTACAGATAAAAGTTGCAACACAGTTTGGTAAAACTGTACTATCTCCAGCAACACAAGTTCGTAACGTTACATCTGCCAGTTTATTTCCATTAGCAAATGGACATATCGGTGGTGGAGCATCTGTTACAGACGCGTTTAAAATGACATTAGATGATATTTTTGGTGCGGGAAAAGTTTTAGATGAAAAAGTTTTAATAGATAAAATAGAAGATAAAGTTAGAAGAGGTGTATTAGATGAAAACATTGTGGCATCAGAGCTTGGTGCCGTTCTTAAAGATATTAAAAAAGGATCTGTAAACTCATTAGATGGTTTATATAATAAACTAACTAACGGTAAGTTTATGAAAGGTGCAACACGTGTTTACGCAGGTGGAGATAACGTGTGGAAGTGGTTTGGTGATGAGTATGTACAGTCACAAATGAAAAACACTTACAAAGATTTAAATGCAATAAAAAAATGGTTTCCTGAAATACAAGGACAAGAATATATTGCAAGAGATCTATTTAGTAATAAGTTAAAAACTTATGATGATGCAATTAAAGAAGTTGCAGCTTGGTATATTAGAAATACTTATCCAACATATAGTAAAGTTCCAGATGTTATTAAAGCAATAAGAAAACTACCGTTTGGTAATTTCGTATCGTTCCCTGCTGAAATGATGAGAACAAGTTTTAATATTATGAACATAGGTATGAAAGAAATAGGATCTAGTAATGCTGCATTAAGACAAGTAGGTTATAGAAGAATGATAGGAGCTTATACTGTTTTAGGTGGAGCTTCGACAGCAGCATTAAATATAGCATCAGAATTAACGGGTGTAACTATGGAAGAGTTAGACGCATATAAACAATCATTTGCAGCAGAATGGAATAAAAATTCTATTCTTTTACCCATGAATAAATGGGTAAAAGGTAAAGGAAAAGCAATAAACTTTTCATATTTCAGTCCTTATGATGTAGTACAAAAACCTTTCGAAGCTTTTACTGCTACTTGGAACAAAGGTAAAATGACTAATCAAGCAATAGATGACATGACAATAGATCTTTTTGCAAACACAACTGGTGAATTATTAAATTCATTTATTTCAGAGCCTATTGGTTATGAAAGAATTATTGATGTAATACCAAGAGGAAAATTTGGTAGAGGTGGCACTAAAAAATCAGGTGGTGTAGTTTATGCCGATACAGATAATGTGTCTGATAAAATTATGAAAAGTTTTGTACACATCGCAGATGGAATGCAACCAGGAGCGGTTAGCACAGGTCGAAACATAGTAGGTGCTATTGAAGGTGACGTAAGAAAAGGTGGTGACCCTTACAATTTAAGAGACGAAGGTCTTGCATTACTTTCTGGTATTAGAATTATAAATGTAGATGCACCAAAAAGTATGCAATACAAAATTACAGATTTCCAAAGAGATAAAAGATCTGTAACAACTGCGGAAAATTTTTACAGTTTAAAAAATGCAATGAATAGAGGACCGGATGTATTATCAAATGAATTTAGAAAAATACAAGAAGAATCTTTTAGAGTTCAACAAGATTTTTATATAACATTACAGAATGCATTAAAAATGGGTTTATCAAAACAAGATGTAAGACGTATTATGAAAGATAGAGGCATGGGAACAAGAGAAATGAATATGGTTTTACGAGGTAAAATGGATCCATTTAAATTTTCTGAATCTCGTTTTAGAAAAAGAGTTAAAGATGCTAAACGAGCATACCCTGATGAAAAAATAAACAGTTCGTTTTTCTTTCCAAGAAGAGAATTTATTAAAGTAATGAGAGATTACAGAAACAAATCTTTAAAACCTATAGAGCCAGAAGTTAAACAAGAAGTAGAAGAAACAGAAGGTCCATCTATTATAAATAGATTAAAAAACATGGTTACTCCTAACAACACAGGACAACAATCACAGGTGCCGCCATTACCAGATACGCCGCCAGCAAACGTACAAATGGCCAGTGCAGCTACTGCAAAGAGTCCAATAACTAACTTGACAAGAACAGAGGAAGCTTTATTATCACCAACAGATAAAGTAATAGCAGCGAGGACATAATGGCTAAAAAAGACGAAGCATTACAAAAAATTGAATCACATGAAAAGTTATGCAGAATAATGCAGAAACAAACTCATGACAAAATACATTCTATAGAAACACAAATACAAAGAATAGAAAGTATTTTATTAATAACTACTGGTGCATTGATCAGCGGTATGATCTATGTTATATTTTCATTAATCACAAAATAAAAAATCATGCAATTATCCAAACACTTTACTCTTGAAGAGATGACTAAGTCAATGACTGCAACACGTAAAGGTATTGACAATACACCTGGAGCAGGTGAAATTAAAAGTTTAGGTGACTTATGTTATGAAGTCCTTGAACCACTGCGAGCACACTTTGATTTACCGGTTACGATTACCAGCGGATACCGGAGCGAGGCGCTTTGCGAAGCGATCGGCAGCAAAAAGACATCACAGCACGCAAAGGGGCAGGCGGTTGACCTAGAAATTAATTCGGTACCTAATATTAAAACAGCTTATTGGCTACAAAATAACGTAGACTTTGATCAGCTGATCATGGAATTTTTTGACAAAGATGATCCGGCAGGAGGTTGGATACATATTAGTTATCATGAAGCAGGGTCAAACAGAAAACAGGTTCTTACTTTCGATGGTAAAAAATACAGTGAAGGTCTTCCCGATATGGAATGGAAAGACGGCAAAGTCTCTAATTGAAAATTTGGGCGCGCCACGTGTATAGTCCTACTAAATCCATGACTTCAATTCCTCACCTAATACTTGTGAAGCTATATCAATCTTAGATCTAAGAGCCTTAACTATTTTTTCATCAACAGTATCTTCTGCATTTATATCAACATATGTTACAGGTTTTTTCTGTCCCATACGATGAGCACGGTCCTCGGACTGTAATCGTTTTTCTAGGTCATATCCGTTAGAATAGTAAATAACGGTGTTTGCAGCCGTTAAAGTTATCCCATAGCCGCCCGTAGCGGGGGTTCCAATAAAAAACCGACACTTAGGGTCACCTTGAAATCGGGTAATATTGTCTTGTCTTTCTTCTTTGGGAGTTAAACCATAATAGTCAACCACGGATCCCGGACCATACTTTGCTACAACAGCTTTTATAATTTTATTAATGTCATACTGATAATGGGCCCAAATAATTGCCTTACCTTCCACATCTTCTAATACATCCATAAGTTCGTTTACTCTATTGTTTTCAATAGGTTGCACAGAACCTGTATCATCTGTAAAATGACCGCAAGTAATTTGTTGCAATCTCATTAACTGTGTTAATGAGTTTTTTGTACTAGATACTTTACCTTCTAGTATGGCAAGAGCCTGTTTTTTCATTTGTTCATACAATCTACGTTGATCTGGTGTTAATTGTATTTGACGTTTAATAAATATTTTATCTGGTAAATCTAAACAATCTTCTTTTAAAACTCTATAAGCAAAAGTTTTAATTGTTTCTGACAATTCACCAAGGTTAATAAATTTATTTACAACTTGTATTGATCTACCGCTTACATGCATAGTTTTCATTTCAGCATATCTATTTCTAAAAGAATAATACGAACCAAAGTCTAAAAGAAAAGGATCTAAAAACTCACATTGACTAAATAGATCTAGAGGATTTTTAGTAACAGGCGATCCTGTCATAATTCTTCTATATTTAGCTGTTTTAGACAAAGCTATAATATTTTTAGTACGTTTAGCACTAGGATTTTTTATTGTTGTAGATTCATCAATAGCCATCAAAGCATTATGTGATCTT
>Ga0207905_1000374_pt1 | contig 10878 bp, 10 predicted proteins | sample LinPmetageLP49_FD_184060 | JGI IMG/M metagenome (GOLD analysis project Ga0207905, IMG submission 184060) | Marine viral communities from the Subarctic Pacific Ocean - LP-49 (SPAdes) | ecosystem: Environmental > Aquatic > Marine > Oceanic | place: Pacific Ocean | collected 2011-08-27 | reverse complement strand
CCTGATCACACCCACTCCTGCTGCGGAACGGGCTGCCATAGCGTCTGCTACTGTGGACCCAGATGCTAGCTTGGAGCAGGTTCTTATGGGAGAAGCTGGGCCGCGCTTTACGAGCAGAGACTTGCAACAGATCTTGGCCACGTCTGTTGGCGAAACGGTTCTAGTAAGGGGCAAGAGAGTGATGGTAACAGAGGAGCTAAAGCAGAGGATTCGAGAATTTTTGGGACCCACTCCTCCGACGGACATAGGTGCTCAGCCCGACTTGGCAGCCGTTTTGCAGGCACTTGTAAAAATGGACGAGAAGATGGCCTCCCCGCCAGCCTCACCGCCTCCTCCACCCCCGCCATCTCCAGCCTCCCCAGGTAACGCGCCGCCCTCTGACCCTCCGGCACCCCCTGCACCCTTTCAGCCACCAGAGACGCCGTCCACCCAGTCCACCTTCCAGGGAACACGCACCGCCCCACCCGGTGCTCGAGCGAGGGAGACCGACGACAGCTTCTTTCGGCGCACTGCTGCGGAGCTTGGTATTCCTACAGACGACTTACAAAATTATGTCCCGTTCCAAGCTTCTTCCCGCACCCCGTCTCCCTTTGGCTCCTTGCGGGAAGGCTTTCGGAGGTTTGCCACTTCACCACGACGCCGCTTTGGCGCTGCCCCACGAGTTGCACCGAGGATGGGCGAGGGCTCGCCTGCACGACAGCCGCTTTTTCAGCAGGCCACACTGCCCGCAATTACACGACAAGCGGTTCAGCTGGGCGAGGGCTCCCTCTTCGAAGGCGGCGCGCCGATAGGGCCGCGAGCACTTGGGGCGGGTTTAGTCGGGCTATTCAGCGCGCAGGCAAAAGAAAAGGTGGACAGCGTGAAAGAGGAAGATGGTCCCTTTGCGATGATTTCAAACGAGGTCTACGATAGACCAAAACACAGGGAGCGGCACGTAGGGGATCTAAGGTACGAACCATTTTTGAGCGACAGCGACTTGGCCTTTTATAAAGGAAAGAACGAGTTTGTGATTGGAATCCGAGGTGGTGAGACACGGGACGAGTGGAGGTATGACCACACAATGTCACAGGTAGATCGAGGATTGTCGTCAACCGACCGTTACAAGCATACCCTCGCCATCGTAAAGGAGTTACTGGAACAGCACCCGGGAATCAAGGTGGTGCTTACTGGGCATGGAATTGGAGGGAAAATGGCGATTGAACTCGTGAGAGACCTGCACGGCAAGGATGTGAGGGCTGTGACATTCAACGCTGCCCACTCGACCAAGACGCCCTCGGGGCATGACCTGCCCGTCCGCCACTACCACAGCCGTGGAGACGCGATGAGCGCGCTCGGAGTTGGCAAATACAAGCATGACTACATGCTCCACATTCCAAGAGGTAACTACATATATACTCACGCAATGGACCATTTCATGCCACCGGTGGCGTTCAGCTTTCCCTCTCTCCTTGGAGCATAGAAGTCTCTATTTCGCGATGCGAAAGGAGGTGCCGTAGGGCATGAAGATCTCATCATCTGATTTCAAATTTTTTGTAACCACCACTAGTCCATTTTTCTGTAGTTTGGCGTTGGACCGTCCTCCCTTGGGTGGGCGGTTGACAAAGCCTGCAACCGACTTTTTGGCATTTTCAGCGTCGTAAAAGCTGCCTCCTATCTTTGCCAGTTTCTCAGGCTTTGACTCGCCTTTCGGGTATTTTGCCTTGTACTGCGCAGCAGTCAGCTTTTGGGTACCAACCTTGTAGTCTAGTATTTGTGTGCCTTTCTTTATTAGGTGTTTCGCAAAGAGGCCTCGTCCCGCTCCGGGGATTGTACTCCTTTTTACTTCAACATCCGTGTGAAAGTGGCACCGTGGGCAGAATTTGCATGTCCGGAGCCGACATTGCTGTTTCGTGGACTCCGCCCTTGCATTGCACTGCGGACATACCATTATGCGTGTGTCTTGTTATGATAAAGCAATTATTTTTAATCAAAGTAGGCGGACTCCATGCTCCCAGACTAGGTACCTGGGGTACTGCTTGTGCACAAAAATCCAGCGTGTGGGCAAGTTGTAGACGCGTTTGACCTCTAGAGACGTCATGCCCACATACTTTTCGAGAAAGGATGACACATGGTAAACAGAACTCGCTTTGGGAAATAACACTACCGAGTGGCTCTCGTTAATAGCTGCTCGTGATTCGTGGTAGTTTTGGATTTGATGCGATGTAGTTATGACTGTTATTTGGCTGTGCCTTCCGGTCTCTAGCATATTTTGACGCAGGGCCTGCACCTTCCGCTTCAAGGTTCGATCAGCCAGTTGGTCCACGTCATCGAACACACATATAGATTTTTCAAAATCCTCAGGGTTGAAGGTGACGCTATTCCATAGCTCTGCGTCGAGCGGCACTCGAATGACATATTTTTGATTCAACTTTTTGTCTAAACTCTCGTCCTGTTCCACACGGCTAAAAATGTACACGTCTCGTTTCTTCTGCTGAAACAGCATTTTTGTGCGAGTGATATAGTCCGCTGTAAACCAACTTTTCCCAGCTCCCGAGGGGGCGGCGATGTACAAACGCTCTGATTTGAGCTGCGGTAGGGGAAAGACGGAGATGCTCTTGTCATACACGATTAGACTTTGGAGCGAACTTTTCATATACGCTTTTGCTGCGTCGACGTCATCCCCCTCCTCCCCGCGCTGCAGTTTAGCGAGTAAGGGTTTCGCTTTCAGCCCGTTGCTTTTGTAGAACACGTCGTCGAGGAGGGCTGTCGTGTCTGGTACTTTCAAGTGCGGCTCTTCCTCTCGCACGTGCATATCCTGAGCTCCGTAAATTTTAATGAGCTGTGGCGGCTGCCCCTTTTTAAGGGTCGCCTCTGCAACTGGGTCACCCTTAACGAGGGAGAGCATAATTATTGTCTTATAGCAAGGTAAAAAGAAACCGATGCCTCCTTTTGAAAAACTGAGGGCACCCTACTCGACTGTTCAGAGCCAAGTAGAGTACAAGGAATTTTCTACTAAGCGACCAGATCCAGAGGATACAAGGCGCTCACTCGCACTCCTACCTCCTATGCCAGCCGGGGATCTCGTTTCTGGCGTAATAAAGGGCCAACCTCAAGTTGGGGTTGGTATTTCGCCTCATGGGTTTTACGAATTTCGTGATCAGATGTTGACGACAAACATGTCTCCTCAGCAAATGGCACAGCGACCAATCCAGTACTAGAAAATATAATCTTTACATACCAATAACAACAAGCAGAATGCGGCCAAAGAAGGTCCTACCCAAACGAGGTGTGAAAATGTCACGCACTCCGAAACGAAAGATTCCAACTCGCCCGCCGCCCCCTGTACACAAGAAGAAGCCTAAGAAAAGACGACAGTGAGTTAAGTTGAAACAGCCACAGGGTACACAGGGTAATCTGCCCTCTCCTTTTTTTGAGCTGCTCCACATTTCTTTCTAACCGGAAGTTTAGACTTCCACTAAAAAGAAATGGTTGAGAGAGCATTCTAAATTTTGAAGGTTCTATCCTGTGTACCCTGTGGCATTTTCAAGTCTTTTGTTGAAGGCTTTTACATTGACTGCCATGTTCCTACTGTCTCCCCACAGTATATAATACGACAAAGCGTCTGCAGTGTCGAGTGCTGCGCTCTTGCCTGACCGATGTCGCGCTCTATACGCATCGCGCTGCTTCATTGTTGCATTTAGAGTAAAGTCTGTGTACCCTTTACCTCCAAAATGCACTCGCTTTCCGTTTGCCAGGGTAGCAGTCCACTTCTTATCCTTGCGCGTGGACGGAGCAAGCGAGACGATCATGTGTCTTACGAACCAGATTTTATTTTGAGGACAAAGGAGTAGAGCCGATGTTCCACTATCTGAGCCAGAAAGAGCGGTCCGTCATCGAAAGGCATCGCTCGGTCACTAACTTTCGGTCCGCAGAGCGATGCGATCAGTGGGATGGGCACGCCTCGGTGTACTACGCTGAGACGGGCAGACTTTGGGTTTACAGAACGAACCAAAAGAAGCAGAGCCGGCAACATCTTCAGTTCTACGGCAAAATAAGTAGAGTCGGCACGCTTACCTGCTCGCATCGCGTGAAGCTGTGGGACGAGAGGAGGTACCTCTCCGACCGAGAAACGGCCCGTTTGATGGGCTTTCCAGACTCCTTTCTCCTCCCTCGAACGAGAGTCAACCACCTCTTCGGAAACTCCGTCTGCGTCCCAGACGCGGCGTACGCGCTTTCAAGGGTCGTAGACAGGGATCAAACGGTCAGCCACCTCGACCTCTTCTCAGGAATCGGTGGGTTTGCACTTGCTCTACAGTCCGTTACAAAGAATGGTACGACCCTCGCTTGCTCCGAGATTTACGAGCCGGCGTGGGAAACGTATGCAAAGAACTTCCCAGCCGTCAAAAACATCGGGGATGTACGCACCCAGACTGTCTTTCCGACAGCAGACCTAGTCACGGCGGGCTTCCCGTGCCAACCTTATAGTACGGCGAAAACGTTGGGGAAAGAAGGGTGTGAAGTGCACCTTGCTCTTTTGTACGCAATCGAAGCCTCTCGTTGCACCTGCTTCGTCCTTGAGAACGTGAGACAACTGAAAACGACAGGAAAGAAAGTCTACGACGAGTTGATGCTGCGTCTTACCGCCATAGGGTTTCAAATCGAAGAGTGTGTGTTGAAAAGCGAGGAGGGTGGTTTGCCCCAGGAACGTCGCCGCCTGTACATGGTAGGCCGTAAGCACACCCCTCCCAAGAAATTCGAGGGCAGAGAGAAGGTTATGACGCGTTTGGCCGACGTGCTTATAATAAATTCTGTGCAAGAGGGCAGCGATCACCGCCCCACACCTTGACTGTATGGGCCGCAAGTTGCTGGACCTGTCCCCTCAAAAATTGAGAGAGCGACAAAAGGAGTTGCTCTTGAGCAGAAAGGCGGCCAGCCCGGCCCGCTTCGAGGCGTACAGCCGCGCAGATGTCCTGCGCCGCTGCACCCAGCGCACCTCGATGCCGACAGCAGCCACTGTACGCAAATACAAGTTTACGCGTGCCGAGCTCGAACCCATTCTCGCCAGGCTTACTGCCTCGGAATAGCCTTTCTAAAAAAAGTGCGTCAGATTGGCGGACCGTTTTTTGTCTGGTCAGGAGAAAGCAACGAAGGCATGATGCTGACCAAGCCAGAGGGATACACCTTGCGCGAGACCGTGAATGTCCATGCCTTGAACTGGCTCAGGACACTGAGTTACGCTGAGTTCAAGAAGTATCGCAGAGGAGAAGCGAAAGAGACGAATACGGTCTATCAGAAGCTCCAGGCGTTTCTCGAATATGCCTCGCGCAAGCCGCTTGGAAATGGCACATGTGCGCAGGTGAGCCGCAAGTACTTTCCGTGCTCCTTCGAGTACGGCCGGATGACGACGCAAGGGGCGCAGTCCCTTTGGGGGCCAATGAAGGCGGTCCTCTTCGACGGAGTGAGCACCGACGCGGACCAAGTCAAAAGCGCGCTCACCATCCTCGTCTGGCTCGTGGCGCAGCACCCGATTCCTAACTACACCTGCCACGGCCTACTCGACGTGATGCGCGACCCAGACGCCTTTGTCGCTGAGCTTGCCAGGGAGAAGGGTTGGCACAAGAAGAAGGCGAAGGCGTACGTAAACACAGTCATCTTCCAGTTCATGAACAAAAAGATGCAATTTGGTCAGAGCGAGATGCTGCAGCGTGTGCGCAAGTTGCGCGAAGACGCGTGCATGATGCAGCGCCACTTTGCAAACGTGCCCGACTACCTGGAGCTTTACCAACTATGCGCCAAGAAGAAGCCGGAAAACTCGACTGGGTCTCTTCTTAGCACGCTGACGCACATCGTAGAGACGAAGTTGACAGTCGCCGTGAAGGACGACCTCCTCGCATCCGGGAACAACGTCTCCTGCACGTCGCACGACGGCATGGCAGTGGACGGCGTCCACGCAACCTGGGAGAAGCAGGACGGAGAGTGGGTCAAAACGTGGGAGGACACCGACCTCCTCGCTCGCTTTGAGCAAGTTTGCGAGGACGTTTGCCCGGGCATCAACATGAAGTGGGCGTGGAAGCGCTGGGACCGAGAGGTCTACGATGACAACCGGCCGACGGGCGTATACCTGCAAGTCCCCGACGACTTTGGCATCAAGGAGGTCGAGGAGGTCGCCTTCGACGCCGAACACCCCGAGTACGATACGCTCTTCGAAGAGGCCCGCAAGTTCTGCTTCCAGGTGGGTACGAACTTCGTGAACTTTAAGTGCGTGGAAGAGCCCGGCCAGGTTCCGCTCTTCGACGAGAGGCACTTGCGCGTTTTCTTCCGCACATACACGTTTTACACCATCGAGGACAAGAAGGAATTCAATCCGCAAACGCGCCGCGTTGAGGTCGTCGGCGAAGAGCTTGTGCCGCACCCCTTCTTCGACGAATGGATCAAAGACCCCCGCCGCAACGCGCGCTTCCTCCCGCTTGAGGAGAAGCACTTGTCCACGATGTACAACCGCTTCGGCTTCTACACCCAGGACAACTGCCCACCCGACTGCTACAATCTATGGACGCCCTTTGCCGCTCAGCTCATGCCCGCACGCCACGAGCCGGAGGTCGCCGACCGAGTGGTGCACTTGCTCACGCACTTCTTCAAAGGCTGCAACAACCACGTGGCGAGCTTCAACTTCTTCCTCGACCTCATCGCTCACTCGCTGAAGTATCCTGAAGACAAGCCAGGAATCATGCTCTGCCTCGTCGGTACGTTTGGCGCGTCCAAGACAACCGTGTGGGAGACGATCGCTCGGCTCGTGGGCAAGCAGAAGACCTTCGGAACGCCAAATCCGGAGAAGGACTGCTTCGGAGACAACAACGGAGCGATGATGCGCGCTTACTGGGTCCGCCTGATGGAGTCGCACCGGAAGACCTTTACCCAGGCCCTTGGCACCATGAAGACGCACATCACCGACCAGGAGATCCGCATCCGCGAGCTCTACTGCAAGGCGTGCAACGTGCCCTCGCGCCATCGTTACTTCAGTGACACGAACGAGCCGGACGCCTACCCTGACGAGGAGGGTGAGCGGCGCTTCTTTATTCTGTTTTGGAGAGCCGTCGAGCTCGGCAATCAGGAGTACTACACCGATCTCTACGACAACCACATCAACGACGACGAAGTCATCGAGGCGCTCTACTGCGTCCTTATGAAGCGGCCTGTGTCTCGCCGCCTAAGCGTCAAAGACATCGTCGTCAACGAGTTCCAGCAGCAGGTCAAGGACTGCAACCGCAAGATGGTCGACCGCTACCTCGTGCACATGGTCGAGAGCCGACCGATGGACAAAACGACTCACGAGCTCACCGCCGACGACGTGACGCAGGATTGGAACGACTGGCAGGAAAAGGGCAAGGAATTCGAGCGCTCCAAGTCCTCGATTCTCAAGGAGCTCAATCTCTGCCAGATCCCCGGGATCGAGAAGAAACGCGACTTTTCGGGCAATGTCGTCAAGACCAAGTACACCTTCGATCTGACCGAGCTGCGCAAACGCTACCGCATCGACAAGGACTTCGAAGCGTGGCAGGCGATGCAGCCCGCGCAGAAGCCCACAGCTCAAGACAAGAAGCGCGCAGAGATCGCCAAGGACTGCCAAGACCTCCGCGACTGGTGCTCCGACATCGACATCAAGACGTCTGTCTACGAGGCGCTCGGCCTCGAGAGCAACGAGATGCGGGCAAGGGCCGAAGCACAGAAAGAGCGTGAAGAAGCAGAGCTCCTTGCCGAGCAGGCGGCGCGCAAGCGGAAGGCGGAGGAGGGCTTCGCGTCGCACCGCGAGAAGATCCGTGCGCTAGTGCCGGACAAGCCGTGGGATCAGATGACGCCTTTGCAGAAGTTCATGGCCGAGAGGGCCGGCCTGGGTCCGAGATGAAGCGAAAGGTGCACCTGGCGCGCCACAGGGTACACAGGGTAGAAGTGCTCTCTAAATTTTCTGGGGTGCGCACACATTTTTTTTAGTGGAAGTCTGAACTTCCACTCATATTTTTTGTTGGGAAGAGCATTCTAAATTCAAGAGCTTTTACCCTGTGTACCCTGTGTGAGGGTAGCGCCACAGGGTACACAGGGTAGAAGTGCTCTCTAAATTTTCTGGGGTGCGCACACATTTTTTTTAGTGGAAGTCTGAACTTCCACTCATATTTTTTGTTGGGAAGAGCATTCTAAATTCAAGAGCTTTTACCCTGTGTACCCTGTGTGAGGGTAGCGCCACAGGGTACACAGGGTCATTTTTGCGCCGCGTATAGTTTGTTTGTCCCTCCAGAGTGCCCCATGGAATGACTGGCAGCGATTCGCTCATCCTCACTCATGTTGTCTCTCATATGGGCAGCGTAGCTGCGCCTGAGAGTAACGATCGTCATTGTTGGCTGGCCACTTACCTTCTGCAGAGCGCGATTAACTCTCTTGTTAAGCGTATTTTCCAACATTGGCTTGCCGTCGGTGTTCTCAAAGAGCCACTCCTGGTCCTTGGGTATCAGAGCTGCAACTTCTTGTGGGACGTCTAGCTCGAGTGCACCATACCTACCACTGGTCTTGTGCTCGTTAATGAGGAACCGCCGCTTATCACGCAAGTAATAATTGACACTCTCATCGCCCATATCCTCCTCGGAATCGACTAGCTTCACATCCACAAAATCGTTGCGAGGTACGGCGCTGAGCCGCGTATACAGAGCCCAAATCAGTCTGTCAGTTCTGTTAGCATGGCTCGAGTCGATCTCCTGCACTCTGGACCACGGGGTATCGGAATCACGCGCTTTGCTCTGCGATTCCTTTTTCTGCTCTCCTAGTTTCTCGAATTGCACGCGAAGCCGTGCTATGTTCGGTTTTGTAAGCATTTTACTGAAAGAAGGCAGAATTTTAGCAAATGATAAGAACTGCGCTACAATGTTGTACTGACTGCTCACATTGTCAGACGGGTTTAGTTCGCGAATCAGAGCATCTAATTCATCTTTACCTTTAAACGGGAATGCCTGTGCCTTCTCTAACGTGTTGACTCGACTAAGATAAGCGCGCTTTGTGCTATCTTTCTTGTCCGACTTTTGAATCGCTTCACGAAGCTGGTCGAGGATTGGTCTATGCATTTTGACATTGGTCAAGAAATTAGATGTTCGGAGAACGACGCGATCAGTTTTGAGGATGCTCCTCTTTCTTTCCGAGGTAAGCAGATGTGGTACGAGGATCCTAAATTCGACTTTGATACGAAGCTTGTCGACCGGCACTTACTCCGTGGAGACGAGTGTAGGCGCGCCTTGGCATTGCAAGAAAGGGGCTTGACCAAGATTCTGCGCGTCACCGGCGTAAGCTTTCGCCAGGAAGAAATCGCCATGGCGATGAAGGACCCGAGATGTGCCTCACTTGAAGCCGAGCCAAACAATCCGCACGATCCGCTTGCGATCCGAGTTCACGTCAACGGCCTCCATGTTGGCTACGTCCCACGCGCCCAGCGACTCCACCCGCACGCCGACGTCGGCGTCTGCAAGATCCAGGCCGAGCCACCGTGCGTTTGGCTGATGGTGAACGAGAACTGCCTGCTCTGAAGCGTCACGCTCCCCATCGGTAAATTGAAACGGCTACCGTAGGAATTTTTTTGGTCAGATTGCGCGGCCGTAAATTCTAGATTCTAGTCCAGCCAAGCGCAATGGGAAAGAGCGTCACGCAGGAGTTGGCAGAGGAGACTCGCATTGCGCAGAAGCGTGTGGTTAAAGTCGAGGGCGTGAAGTTCACCTCGTGCGCAAACAGTGCCGCAGAACTCACGCAACGTGAGTTGTCAAACGAAAGCCGCGCCCATGTACGTCTTACAGTTCGGGGATCAGAAGTCCATCACGCATTCTGGGATGATCTCTACGCGCGAATGGACACGACGGCCTTTTTGACCGAGATTGAGGATTACCTCGCCAGTCTCGACCCGCCGATTCTACTCGGAAAGGCGGATTAGAGGTCTTGCTGTAGTTTCAGGCGCCTACTCCAGGTCCGGGAGCAGAGGCCAAGGTGGCGACCGTGCACTACGACCAACCCCCAAGCGCCGAGGCCGCGCAGGACGCATGAGGATTGTCTGCTTTTGCACGGCCGCCAGTAGGTGGGGATCGACAAAAGCGTTACGCTTAAGGAATATTACCATAAAACGTGTGCATTTAATGCCACTTCGCCTAAAGGGCCCTCTCTGACCGCATTCCAGAACTCATGCGCTTAAGGCCACATGGCGTAAATCGTGACGCTTAAGGCCACATTGCGTAAAAGGAATACGCTTTTTGCCCTGTCCCGCCGAAATTTGCCCGTTGGTGCGGCATCATTAGGGCGCGATGAGGCGTGCATGTGCCTTTGCGAGCTCACGCAGGCAATCACAACGAGCGACAGCGGGGCTCTGTTTGAACTCCTCGCGGTTTGGGAGTGCCTCTGGCTTCTGCCATGCTGCCTGGCCCTGTGTACGGAGGAAGTCCATAGTCGATGCACCAAGGCCGTCGTTGCTGACCTCGAGCCAGAGCGTACCTTGAAACATGACGAGAATCGGGTTGTGGCGGAGAGACTCGCCACGCGTCCAGCGCTCTTTGCATCCCAACTGGGCATCAGGGAACATGCGCTTGAGGTTCAGCATGAACTCAGCGCGCTCGGGGTCGAGGGACCGGAACTCGGCTTCCGTGTACTCGCCCAGCTTCACTGCTTCGGTTGTATCGTGCATGACCACATCACGCACCGCCTTCTCGAAAGCTTCTGCGTCGGCAACTGGGCATATGAAGATAGAGAGTCCCATTGGCTCGTCGTCCAGACGCCAATCTGCGCACGCGGAAAGCAATCTGACCAAAAAAAAAAATCCGCTAGCCGTTTCAAGTTTACCGATCGGGGTACGTGACCGCTTGAGCGGTGAGGGGGGGCGGG
>Ga0207905_1000373_pt1 | contig 10894 bp, 12 predicted proteins | sample LinPmetageLP49_FD_184060 | JGI IMG/M metagenome (GOLD analysis project Ga0207905, IMG submission 184060) | Marine viral communities from the Subarctic Pacific Ocean - LP-49 (SPAdes) | ecosystem: Environmental > Aquatic > Marine > Oceanic | place: Pacific Ocean | collected 2011-08-27 | reverse complement strand
CAAGCTTTCTAAGTTAAATCCTTCACCTTCTTTCATTATGGTTCTCCAAGGAGCACCATACGATTTAATATGACTATCAATAAAGCTAGGCAAAATATCTTTCATAAAATCTGCAATCAGAGGAGAATTTCCATCCAACCGAATAGATGAGCTAATATTTCCTGCTAATTCACTTTTCATATCTTCTGGTTTTTTCTTTGCTTCTTTAATTAATTTCCAAATATTCTTAATTATATCTTCTGGTAGTTTTCCTTCTACCACTCCAATATTTGGAAAATTTCTTTGTATAAGTTCCATTTACATCCTGTAAAGTATTGCTAACAATAGAAGAATAATTGAAGTAGCAGACCCAACTGCCCAAGCTTCAATCCGCTTAATACGATTGTACAAGTCTTTAAACTGAATATGGATTTCAGTTTCCAAAGCAACGACCCTTTTGTCGATCTCTGCAACCTCAGTTGGTATACCTGTTGTTTTGTTTCTCATTAGCCTACAAACGTAGTTCCTGCTGATATAGCAGCTTTAATTTTAGTCATGTCTTCACTGCCCCAATCATCTCTAGCCATCATGTCTACAAGGTATCCCATTGACCTTGACACTCTGGCTTTCTTTTCGTCATGTGTCATGTCATGTGCAAAGTCTGCACTTGTTGCATCACTGCCTTTGTCATGTGTTGCTATTACGGATGTAATCGTACTTGCACCATTTAAACACGCTGCGTGGTTCTGTGCTTTGAGTTCGTCTGTTCTTGCTTCTTCAGCCATTGGTTTTATCTCCTTTTAAAATTAACCGTCTTCTAATGTTTTTATTCTTGCTAATGCTGCATCTAATGCTGTTGATAGTTCTTGTACTGCTTTAACTAGCATAGGGACTAAGCTGCCATATGAAGCTTCTAGTCTGTCAGGATTATCATTAAAAGCTAATTGGTGTTGTTCAGCATTACCTAAAGCAAGTAACTCTTGAGCTATAAAACCATTTCTTACTTTGCCTTGGTGAGGGTTTGTTCCAAGTTTATTATTAATATATTTATCTCTAATAGCCCACTTGTATTGAACAGGTCTTGTTTTGTTAATAAAATCTAAACCATAAGGTAAGTCTACAATATCTGTTTTATCTCTTTCATCGGATAAAGCTGCTATTGTCTGTATTTGACATCGTAAAGAACCTGTAGATGAATTACCTAAAGTAATTTGATTTGAAACACCAACGGAAGATGGTGTAGACGATACTCCTATAGAAATATTTTGGTCTCCTGTAGTACCACCATCGTGAGAATCATTGCCTATTGCAATATTATTACTGCCACTAGTTAGTTCCCCACCCGCAATTCTACCCATCACGGTATTTCCGCTACCTGAAAAACTTCCATGACTTGCTGCTCCTGCACCAACTATTGTATTAGTACCGCCTGTTGCGGATGGTGCTGCATTTTGACCAATAGCTACATTAGCGTCACCACAGTTAGCACTTAATGCACCATATCCAACTGCTGTATTATCTGCACCATCATCCGTACCATCACCTGCTAAACCACCGACAAAGGTGTTCTGTACGCCTGTTGTGACTGCTGCTCCTGCTTGAAAACCCACTGCTACATTATATGCGTCTGATGCTGCATTTTGTGAAAATAGAGCTTGAGCACCTACAGCAACATTTAATCCACTACCATCTTCATTCTTTAATGCTTGTTCGCCTATAGCAACATTGCTTGATCCTGTAGTAATTGCAACACCTGCAGTGCTGCCAACAAGGGTATTACTTACCCCTGTACTAACTGCTGCACCTGCATAAGCTCCTACAGCAGTATTATGACAAACTGTAGCAGTCGTAAAGTTTTGTGCTTGCAAAGCACCTGCACCTAAAGCTGTGCTGTTACTACCTAAAGTATCTGCACCTAAAGCACTTTGACCTACTGCTGTATTACTATCTGCATCTGTTAGTGCATCGCCTGATAAACCTCCAATTAGAGTATTAGACTGCCCTGTTGTGACGGATAAACCTGCATTATAACCTACAGCCACATTATAGTTATCTACATCAGCATTTTGTGCATTTAAAGCACTATAGCCAAGTGCTACATTTTTACGACCTGTATCTTCTGTACTTAAAGCAGCATGACCCATGACTACATTTGAATGACCTGTGGTCAAAGCATCACCTGCTAATGCACCCACAAGGCTGTTAATTGTACCTGTTGTGATGTCATTACCTGCATTATAACCCACTGCCACGTTGAAAGCATTTGTAGCAGTAGTAAAGTTTTGAGCAGTTAGTGCTCCTACACCAACTGCTGTAGACTTACTTCCTAGAGTATCTGTTGTTAAAGCAGCAACACCAACCGCCACATTAGATGCTCCTGTAGTATTTGAACCTAAAGCAGTGCTACCTACAGCCGTGTTATCACCACCTGTTGTATTAGCATCAAGTGAGAATGCCCCTATAGCTGTATTACTATTTGCTGTTGTATTAGCACCTAAAGCTTCATAACCAAGTGCAACATTAGCTGCTCCTGTAGTTATTGCATCACCTGCAAGTCCACCAATGAGGGTGTTTCTATCACCTGTTGTGATTAGATTACCTGCTAGACTACCTATTGCTGTATTGTAAGTATTTGTAGCTGTTGTGAAGTTTTGTGCCTCTAATGCTCCAAGACCTATTGCTACAGACTGACTACCTAGCGTGTCACCAACTAATGCTCTATAGCCAATGGCTACATTTTTATCTGCATCAGTAAGTGCGTTACCTGCTAAACCACCCATTAGCGTGTTCTCTACACCTGTGGTTACATTTCCACCTGCAAAACCACCAACTGCTACATTGTAAGAATCTGTTGTAGTTGTAAAGTTTTGAGACTGTAAAACTCCAATTCCTATAGCAGTATTTAAATCACCTTTTGTATCTGCACCTAAAGCATTTTGTCCAACTACTACATTAGAATTACCTACAGTAAGGGCATTACCAGAATTGCTGCCTACTAAAGTGTTAAGTGTGCCTGTCGTCATAGCAAAACCAGAAGCATGACCTACAGCGGTGTTATGTGTGTCTGCATTTGTAGAAGGGTTTAGGTTAAACAATGCAACATCACCTATAGCTACATTTCTATCTCCAACAGTATTTGCAGCTAATGCTTGGCTACCTACAGCCGTATTATTATTTCCAGTTGTATTATCTTCTCCTGCTAGGTTTCCTACAAAGGTAACTCCTGTAGTATTTGTTGTAGCTGCTCCTGCTTTATACCCTAAAAAAGTAAGTCCAGAGCCTGATGTAACTGCTGTACCTGCTTGATAGCCAACGGCAGTATTAGCTGAATTACCATCTCTATTTGCAGTCGTCAAAGCTTCATACCCTATGGCAACGTTTTGACTTCCTGTATCTTCGGCTGCTAAAGCCTCAAAGCCTATTGCTACATTCTCATCTCCAGTAGTCAAAGCAGTACCTGCCTCATCGCCCACGACAGTGTTATAATTACCGCCACTCGCTATAGAGTTACCTGCGTTGACACCAAACCTTACATTAGATGTTCCTGCTGTTGGGGTTGATAGAGAACCGTCAGAAGCTATAGCAAATTTTACTGTTGCTGCTTCTGAAGCTCCTGTCATAAATTCTAAACTGGTGGCATTGCTTGAAGAGCTAAAGTCACCTTCTGATTTAGCTTGAATAGCTGCAGCTACTAAAATAGCATCTGTGCCTGTTCCTTCATTCGGAGCTTGAAAGTTTATTTTTCCTAGAACGTCATTTGCAGCAATGTCAGCTTCCGCTGTCTGTAAAAACAACTGTGCGGTACTATCGTCACCAGTGGCAGCATTCTTTATGTAAAGTGTTGTGCCAACTTCTAATCCAACCAAAGAATCAACAAGTGCAGCACCAGAACCTGCACCGTCAGCATAAATCATCTTGGTAACACCTGCAGCAAGAATAACATTCGCACCACTGCCTTGCGTCAAAGTAATAACTTGGCTTGTTGCGTTTTCTATAATCCAGAGCTTTTTAACTGTGTTTGGTCCGACTGTAATTGTACAAGCTTGATTCCCACCAGTTAGTTTTACATAAAGACTAATCGCCTCATTATCTGTCTCTGTTCCGTCTGGAATAGTTAAGGTATCTGTTGAAGCACTCGCCACTGTTTTAGATTGAAATCCTAAAGCATCAGCGATTAAAGTTAGGTTTGTATTAGTGACTGTGCCCCAAGTACCACTGGCATCTCCAGTAGCCATTTCTGCTAGGCGTAAATTATTTATATAGGAGCTTGCCATATTAATCGATCCTTACTATTGCGTTACTTGCTGTGGCAGCAGGGAAGACTATGGTAAATGTACCACCTGCCACTGAAAAATCTCCTCCAAAATCTAAAATTGCTATTGCACCTCTAGCATTTGATGAGGCATCACCCAAGGTTTTATTATAAATTAAAGCACCTCGTGCTGTAAATGTTGCGGAAGTAAACGATGGATCTGCTGCATCAAAAACGCCACTTGTGCTATTTTCTGTTACAGCTTTACTCGCCAGAGCAACTCCTCCAGTTGTGTAACCATTCCCATTGGCAACTTCATTGGATGTTATGTATCCATCTGTTGCAGCACTCAGCGTTGCTGAACTCGTATATAGTGCGATATGAATTGTATCTGAGTCTAAGTGATGATCCCCTAAGAGAAGATCTTTTTTAAACAATGTACTCATTGCTTGTGTTATAGCCATAGTTAAATACCTCCGTTATATTCTGCTGTGTAAACTCTCTGCATCTCTTGTACAAATAATTGCACCGCTTCGTCAAATTGTGTTTTGTACAAACTCAGTGTTTCCGCTGCTTTGGTAAAAGCAGAAGCTTCGTAAAGAGATGCTGCCAATAAAACAGCAGGAGCATTCGTATCAACCCAACTGTTCGCATTGCTTGAACTTAACCCTGTTTCTGGAGCCACAAACTCAACCTCAAAAGCAAGTGTGGCACTTGGTGTTGGAGCCAAAGTTATTGTGGTTCCTGAAGTTGTGGCTGTATCCGTGCTATACATTCGTGGCGTTCCTGTCGTTGTCGAGTTAGACCAATAATCCCTCAAATAAGAATCAACTCTGTGATCTAAGAATGTAACAACATCACTTGATGTTATAGCGACCTGCCTTATCATCCTTGCTGTTGGTATAACATACGATGCCGTTCCGACAACAAGATTACCAGTATTGCTACCTCGAAAGCAAGGTAAATTTGGTAACCTTTGGAAAACCATAGCTTCAGCCTGAGCAATAATTTCATCAATAGACGCAGTCAATTCTGTTGAATCATCCTCTAAAAAATTTTGTATATTCGCTTTTAAAGTTGTGTAACTCATTTAATTACCCCAAGTTCCTGAACCCCAAGTTCCAAATCCCCAAACAGGAATGTCAATAGTTACATCACCTACTGCTCCAGTTCCTGCAGCCCCAGATTCAAAAACAGTAATTTGTATAACTTCATCATTCTCTTCACCGTGATTACCTACTCGACCAGTTCCTGCGACCCCTGCCTCAGCAATTGAAAGCTCAAGTGCCTCTGTTCCTACTGCTCCAGTTCCTGCGACCCCTGCCTCAGCAATTGAAAGCTCAAGTGCCTCTGTTCCTACTGCACCTGTACCTGCAACCCCTGCTTCAGCAATTGAAAGCTCTACTACTTCTGTTCCTACTGCTCCAGTTCCACCAGTACCTGAACTTGAAATATTTGACTCTATTTTTCCTACTGCTGTACCAACACCGCCAGTCCCTGCGACCCCTGTTTCTATTATTAACAGAGATATATCGTCAGAATTAATTTCCCCAACACCACCTAAACCTGCAACTCCCACCGATTTTCTTTCTAAAGACGGAACAAACGGATCGAATGTATGAGCGAGATAAATAACAACATCTTCTCTATCTTGCCCAGTTGATCTAGGTTTAAACAACTGCTCTGCGTCTATGATATTTCTAGCAGGGGTAAGCTGAGGATGTTTTGGCTCCCACTCGTCAGGGGCAACACGCAAGCCATCCCAAGTGGTCTTTAATTGAGTGTAACGTACTCTCTGACCCCCTCTGTCGCTTATCGCATATGATTTTTTGCCTTTTGCGTATCGTGCCATTATGTCAAGTTCAATGCTGTTGGTTGTATCCGTAAACTCACGCCATCATTATCAGAAGATGCTGCGAAATTAAAAGATCTTTCATACAATTCATTTAACAGTTGAAATCTATCTGGAGCGTACTTAATCGCAAGTTTTGCTGCTAACCCTGCCGATATACAATCACTCCAACGATACGGCACATCTGTATCTTGATTAGCTGCAGTAATGTCATCAAGTTGATTTACCGCCCAGTAAACCATGCTGTATGTGCTTGCATTAGGAACATTCCAAAAGTAAACAACTGGAGTGTATTGCTTATCAAGCATATACTGGCTTGGTTTTCCTGCCGTAGTCTTATTGGGGATTTGATTGTATTCAGCGATTGTCACTCTGTTAATCGTTTGGTCTGTAGTTCCCTCTCTTATAACAGCATCAATAATATCTATTGTCCCTGCAGGGAGAGCATAAGAAGAAGTGCCATTAACAAGTGTTAATGTGTTTTGAGTAACTGCCCAGTAATTTATACCTCTGTTTGCAAACTCAGAAAACAACATGTTTAAACTGCGTCTGGCAGAAACAGCCTGACCACCAGTGCGTGTCTGAGCATCTATACCACAACGCTCAAAAGCCTCTGCTGTTATCTCCTCTACATCTGGTCTAAATGCTACTGTTCCTGATAGTGCCATTTAAATTCCTAAGCAAAAAATACATTCATCAAAACCACTGTAGCCACTGTATATTTAACAGCCAACCCACTTTTAAACAACAGACCTTCGTCTGGAATAGTGTTATCTACAGTTGAGTTATCTGTGCCAATTGTCTGTGCTTTAAATATAATAGTTCCGCTGTCTGGTGTTCCATTAAAAAAATCAACTAAACCTGCTGTCCCTGCCGAAACAATAGAATAACCTTTTAATCTGGTTCTACCGCCTCCTGCCACTGCACTCGCACATAGTGAGCCAGAGCCTACTGTAATGTTTGCAGCGTATTGGGCAGAGCATTCCACAGCACTCACTGTTAAGAATAATTTAGCACCTGCAACAGCCTCAGCAGAACCTGTTGATGTTATAACTTCAGTTATTGCATTACCAAAAACATCAGTCCCAGTTATTGTACAAGTCTTCTCATTGTCACCAGTGCCAGTAGTTGTAACAGTGACATTTCGAGCACCGCCACCTAAGAATGAAGTTGTCGCCATTGTTGCTGATGTGTTCGGTCTAGCTGCTGTAACTAGCCTATCAGGATCTGCTGCGTTCTCGTCAGCTATAAACTTGACTTGTACGTCTGTTTGTACACCCATATTAATCTCCTATAATAAAGGTGGGACAAAAGCCCCACCATATTAATTACGCAATTTGAACGTACTCAATGATAAACGTAAACGAACCTGCTGTTGTCGCATCAACTGTATTAGTAATGTTGCAGAAAATAGTTCTTTCGGCACTCGCATACTGAACAGAAGCAGGGGCTGTGGTTCCACTCTGTGTCTGTGCAACAAGAGCCGTCGTGGTTACGTTACCAAGAACAACTGTCGTACCACCATCTAAGATCTCATCTGTTACAGCAGCAACAATCTGTGCTCCAGAAGACGATGTCCCAACTTCATATCCAATATCCCCAGTCCCAATAACAGGAGCTGTGGCACAGAATATTTTTATGTCAGTGATAATTGTGTTCGCAGGTTGAGTGAACTCACCAATTGTTGGGCTGTCACCTGCAGTGCTGTTAACAGTAACACCTGTAGCAAAGCCAACGTGCTTAACATATTTATTCGTTACTATGCCTGTTGAAGCAATGGATGCAACATCAGTGTATGCACCAGTTGTAGCATTTTTAGATACTACCTTAAAACCGTTTTCGGAGCGTACTGCTCCTGTAAATGTAGTTGTACCCATGATAATCTCCTGTCTGGGATAAGTCAGCTTTCGCTGTCAGGTTGATAGTAAAAGGGGAGCCGAAGCTCCCCTCAGTTATTAAGCAGCACCTTCCGTACCGAAGATACCTCTCCAATCCGTTACGCCAAAGGAATACCGTTCTCGAACTTTGTACCGAACATTCCCAGTCTCGAAGTCCCCTTCCATGCCCTTTTTCATTGGGCTTCTTTGGAACATCTTTAGCCCATCAGGAACATCCGTCTGAACAAAGAAAGCATCCGCATCAGAAAGTCTTCGCATGATATGGTAGCCTTTAGGTAGATAACCACCTGACTTAATGGCATTTATATCATTGTCCGCTGTTCCAGTTCTTAACTGAGATTCCAATAATCTTTCAGCCACAAAAGTGTAAGCCGTTGGAATAATCAATTGAGTACCTTGTGCAGCAATCCGTAGCCCACGGTCATCTTTCATATCCGCAATCTGGATAAGGATCGATTCAAGTGAAGTTTCAGATAAATCTGCAGCAGTTGCCAAGACGTTAGACTGGTTTCCGTTAGTCGTTGGGTGAGATGCACTTAAAAGTACAACACCGTCACCACCATTAAAACCAGAAGTTTGTGCGTTATTTAAAACATTCGCAGCTTTGATTTCCTTAGTGGAAGCCATTGAGCGTGCAAGTGCCTTTGTATAACGTGATGCGATTGAACCATACTGGCCATCCTCTTCAGCTTCCTCAGTAATTGAGAATGCCAAAGCAACTGTCTCATGCTGATAGCGTGCAGTCCACTGCTCACTACTAGAGTCATAAGAAACAGAAGCACCTTCATCTTTTGTTGGTGCAGAACCAAAACCTTGCAACAAGACATCTTCTTCAAAAGCTTTACTTGAGCTGTTTGTAGAAAACACTTGTGCGTATTCTGGTGGATAGCTGTCATATTCAAGACCGAAAAGAGTATTCAGTCCTGGCTCAAGCATTTTCGCAAATTGTGCTCTATTCATAGCCATTTTTCATACCCTCCTATATACCTGCTACGTTTGTACCAAGTAGGTGTTCATTAATTGTCACCTCCATGATAGCATTCGCACCAAAAGCATTGTCTGGGGCTTCATATAAGCTAATGATCTTACAAGTAGCAATACCTGCAGCCATTGTTCCGCTTATTTCAAAACCCGATTGACCAGTCACGGTTGAACCTGCACCTGCAACAACATCAGCACAATTGCCAACATTGGTTTGGGCAGGTGAACCTGCGGACTGAACTTTAAACACAGTATATGGATCATCATATACATATGCAATTATGTCTGTAGCAGTTGTCCCACTGGGCCAATACTGACTATAAACATATGAACCATCTGCAGCGGTATAAGAAACCCCTGCAAAGACACCAATGTTATTGGTTTCTGTTGCAGTGTGCGGAGTAAGCAAACCAGTGTTGATCAGAATAACAAGGTCACCTGTAAAGATGTTCTCTGCTAATCCTGAAGCAATAGTGTACTTATTTGCACGAGGTATATTACCACTCATATGGCGAACTGGGACAAACCCAAAGGCTGCATCTACATTAGCCATTTTTCGCTCCTTTTCAGCGTAAAGTTTTAATCATCCATAGCAGCAATGTCTCTGCCACGGCTCGAAGTGGACTTCCGTTCTTGATAGATTGGTTGTCCTGTTTTTCGTCCTAACGCATCTAAGTCCCCTGCAACTGATTCGTTTGCTTCTAAACTTCTACTGTGATAATAGTTCTTCATCTGCCTATGTTTTTCAACAGGCATCTCACAAAGCAACATTCCTTCAATTCCAATTGACCCTGCCCATTGACCGTGATTGATAGTTGGAAATAACTTGTCTTTCACAGTATCGGCTTTGCGTGGTTCCCATCCTTCACGCATACGCTTGTATACGTTATCGGGGGTGTCTTTACCCTGAATCGAGGTAGCAATCCATCGTTGAGTGTATCCTGGACGAGGCTCTGGTGCATCCAACAATGACGGTGGCTTCCACGCAGTATCTGGGCGAGATTGCTCATTTCTGGTGGAATTTCGAGTTTCGTTTGCACGCACGTTTCTGTTCTCAGTCATGACTGGCTCCTTTGCTGACGTTTGATTTCAGCCTCATATTTTTTAAGACCTGTTTCATCTGTAATACCAAGTTCTCTAGCCATCCTAAGTTGGTCCTGCGTCATACGGACTCTATTGCCTTTGTAAGATGAGCCACCTGTAGTGGGTGCAACTGGTTGTCTACTTTTTACTCTAGCCTTACTAGGGCTTGGATCGGAGTTTAACTCAGGAAAAACCTTATGTAAACGATTATTTAAAGTCTCATAATATTCCTCTGAGTTTTTATCAAAGCCTTCGACATCCAATTGAACGTCAATTGCTCTAGCTGCAGCGGTTTCACGCTCGTATCCAGAGGCATTAAACCAACGGTTTTGTTGCCACCACGTTGTGGCTTTTTCTGGAACTTCCTGCGTGGCTCTCTGCTGTGCCTGACCTACAGTCGGTGACACCGCACGTTGAGATCTTTGTTGCTTTTGCATCTCCGCAATACGCATAGCAGCTCTCATGTCAGCCATTTGCTCTTGGAAGTTGACCTGAGCCTTCGTATCCCCCTCTTCCACAGCCTTTTCGAGGGCTGACTTAGTCTGGGCATACCTTTGATTAAAATTGCTCTCAGCGGTCTTCTGAGAGCCTTGCTCTAATCTTTCAAGTCGCTTCATTAACTGAGCGTTCTGCTCTTGTTGTTGTCTGGCGATTAACTCCGCTTCTCTTCTTTGATCGACAAGCTTTTTAATTCTCTTTTGAACTTTCTCGCCATACTCAGGATCTTCGGTGTCTTTGACATCGACTTCCCTTGCTTGCTTTTCTTCGGCAACGTCTTTTGCCTCTTCAACGGCTTCCTTTGCAGGATCGTCCGTTATTTCGATTTCAAAATCTTCGGGCTGACCTTTT
>Ga0207905_1000365_pt1 | contig 10959 bp, 11 predicted proteins | sample LinPmetageLP49_FD_184060 | JGI IMG/M metagenome (GOLD analysis project Ga0207905, IMG submission 184060) | Marine viral communities from the Subarctic Pacific Ocean - LP-49 (SPAdes) | ecosystem: Environmental > Aquatic > Marine > Oceanic | place: Pacific Ocean | collected 2011-08-27 | reverse complement strand
TCTTGAGGACGCCGAGAAGAAAGTTTTACTGCCAGCTCTCACTCGCGAACCCGGCCCAGCCCGTGTGAAAGTCATTGAGGTGTCTTATGTTTAAGGCACAAAACACAAAAGACAGCACGACTTCGTACATGAAGTCTTTGTTCTTTGCCCCGCATGGTTGGGGCAAGACCACGCAGTTCAAGCACCTTCAAGAACACTACGGCAAAGGCTTTATCATAAGCGGTGAGAGCGGTCTGTCGTCTATCCGCTCGGCGGGTATCGACTACCTACCTTTCGACAGTTGGAACGGCACGTCTGACCCAGCAGCTAACAGCTACAGTTTCGTAGACATATTCAAGTGGATGAAGACGCCAGAGTTTAAGGGAGCTGGGTACACATGGATAGGCTTAGATAGTCTGACTGAGCTATCGTCTCACTCACTCAAGGCTGCACAGCAGCACGCAGATGAAGAGGCTCAGAGGCAAGGTAAGAAAAACGCCAACGGCTTTGAGGCGTGGGCCAAACACACTGCCAATCTGATCGGCGCTTGCAAAGCTATACGCGACATGCCGCTGCACTTTCTCGTCACGGCTCTTGCGAAAGAAAGCCAAGACGAAAACGGCAACGTCGAACACTGGCCGTTTCTTGATGGCAAGGCAGTTCAACAGGCACTGCCCGGCATTTTTGACAACGTATTCGCAGGGGTACGGGCTACGTCTGGCGACAAGGATAACCCAAAAGTTCTTCGGTATGTAATCACCGACGACGTGAAGGGTTGGAAGGGGAAGGTGCGCGATGAAAAACGTCGGCTTCTGCCCGTCGAGCAGACAGGAAACTTAGTCGATTTGTTCAAGAAGATGGGCATGTCAGACGCAGACTTTAAAAAATTACGCAGCGCACAGGAGCAAGAAGCATGAGCTTTTCTTTCAACGACTTAAACTTATCCACGGTGGAGGCGTCTGGTGTATCTAGCGCGTTACGACCGGGGCGTTACGTGTGTCTCGCCAAGGAAGCCAAACTGAAAGACACGAAGTCTGGCGGCAAGATGGTAGAAGTCGAGCTTGAAGATGTAGGTGGCATGGGAAGTCTGCGTGCCTTTCTCAACATCCACATCCCATCTTCTGATCAGGCCACCCGCATTGGCCGTGAGCAACTCAAAGCTCTTCTAACACTTGGCGGTCACAAAGACCCAAACAATGTGGGCAAGCACGGCATCGGCAGCATAAATGGCCTCAAGGTTGGGGTGTTGGTTGTTGCTGAGCAGTACGTAAAAGACGGGGAAACTCGTAACGGCTCTCGCGTTAAGGGGTTCTTAGACCCTGCGACTATGCAGGCCACAACCAATTCCAGCTCACAGGGTTCGTCCCCTTCCCGCGATCTGGATGACGCCATCCCGTTTTAACCTCCCAGCGTGATGGCGAGACTGGGGGTGAGAGACTGTGGGTATGCCCAACGTATATCGTTGCAGCGCCCGAACTTTGTTAAACTCACCCCCTTTTTTAAATGGACAAATGGACAAGGCAAATGGACAAATGGACATCGTGTCCAGACATAACAAGTCTGATCACTGAGGCGTACCGCGAAGAAAAACGCGGCAAGACACGACAGTACATCGGTGCATCTGGCATAGGCCAGCAGTGCTTAGCGTCCATTGCATTTAGTTACCGTGGATACCCAGACACAGCCCCCGAACCACAGCTTAAACGCATCTTTCGCGACGGACACAAAATAGAATACGACGTTGTGAAAGACATGCGTAAAGCTGGCGTGCATGTGATGGAGAATGACCCACTCACAGGCAAGCAGTGGCGGTGGACAGGATACGGCGGCTTAGTGATGGGCAACGCTGATGGGCTGATGGAAGTCGACGGTGAAACATACGGCGTCGAGATTAAGTCGATGAATATGAACAAGCACCAAGAGTTCGTAAAAAAAGGTGTGCGAGGTAGCCACCCAAATTACTACGACCAAATGCAGGCGATGATGGGGCTGTCTGGCATACGCAAGTTTGTGATCGTCGCGTACAACAAAAACAATTCTGCGTATCACCATGAGTACATAGACTTCGACGACTTTCGTTGGGCGTACCTCACGACTAAAATTGAAGACGTGCTGAATAACAGGGTTGTACGCATAGCGTCAGACGAGAGCGACTGGCGTTGTCGCGGTTGCTTTAAGCGCGATGCTTGTTGGAGCGGCAACGAGCCAACCGAGAAGTCAGTAAGGACTTGCGGCAACAGTACCGCTGACAACGATGGAGTGCTTCACTGCGACAAGTGTGATGCGACTACGTGTACCGACTGGATAAAATTTGAACCGAGGCCGACATGAAAATCAAACATAAAAAGAAAATGATTGTTGATCTTGAGTTGCTGGAACAGAGCGTTGTCACACGCATTGCAGACTTGGAGTGGATGATTGAGTGGGGTGACGATAGGCCCGACCAGACTGACACAGAAGCAAGCCTGTCTGACAGACGTAAAGCCTACGACAAGCTCAAGTACATTCGCAAAGACATAGCCAATCTGAGAAAAGAAGTGATTGATTGTGAATAGATTAGTGGCTTTTGTCGGGCCGATCGGCAGCGGAAAATCTGTGTGTGCGGATTACTTATGCAGTCATTACGGCTATACTAAGATCAAGTTCGCTGGCCCCTTGAAGATGATGCTAAAGCAGATGGGCCTGACGGATGAACATTTGGAAGGCGCTCTCAAGGAGCAGCCGTGTGATATACTGGCAGGGAAGACACCGAGATGGGCGATGCAAACGTTGGGAACGGAATGGGGACGAGACTTAATAAGCGAAAACCTGTGGGGCAACGTGTGGGCGCATCGCGCCAAGCAATTACTGTTGACCCAGCCAGTCGTGACAGACGACTGTCGCTTTCAAAACGAAGCGGAGCGGGTGCAGAAGATGGGCGGGATGGTGGTTCGGGTGTTACCACCGGACAGCAGCCAATCGACAGGAACCGCCGCAAGACATAGCAGTGAACAGTACGACTACGAGGTAGACATGGTGATTAAAAATCCCGGTGATAATTCGCTGCATAAAGCGCTAGACTTTTTAGCCCAGCCACAGCCATACCCCCGTGAACATACCCGCGATTAAGACGACGAAGAGGATGGCAGCACATGCCATCTCTATTTTGTGTTGCAGTTCTTCTTGCCGTAGCTTTTCTTCTAGTATTCTTTTCTTTTTAATCTCGCCTCTGACTTTCAAGAGGGCATCCCACGCATAAAATCCTCGGCTGGCGATCACAGCTTTCTTAAGTTCGACTTCTAAGTCGTTGCACTTCTGCTGAGCTGCGTAAGTTTCAAGCGCCTCTTCGTTGACAGACTTGCCAGACCGCTTCCGCTTTTTTTTGTGGCCGTCCCTGACTTCGTCAATCGCACCCCACATTTTCCCGATGTCGCCCATCATCGAATGGGCATCCTTGCCCAGCTTCACACCAGACTTAATCGCAGCGAACGCTGCGACTGCGACTGATATAGGTTCCACGACTAGCCCTTATTATCGCGTATGTTTTTAGCTTGTATCCGCCGAATAATTGCTGCCGCTTCTTTGCTGACCGTCGAAGGGATTGCTTCGGTGGTCGTTCTTTTCCTCGACCATTCTTGCACACCCTTCATGCCATTAAGACGGTCAGTCTTTGGCTTCGTTACCGCAGGCGCTGGCTTTGGCTTTGGTATCCTCGGCTTGGATGGCGGGGCCATCTTATAGAAGTGGTCTTTGTCATTTACTTTGCTGCCCATTTCAATCTCCTATCAGCCAGTCTTCCACGTCAAAGCAAGGGCAAGCCTTGTTCGACCATTCATTGTGTCCAGAAATTTTTGAAATTTTTGGGTGAGCTTCCTTCAAGTCTGCGATTAGATCACGCAACGCAATGTCTTGCTCGTAGGTGTAGTTCTCTAGGAACTCATCGTCGGCTTGACCGCCACGACCGCCGAGCAATGTGATCCCAATGGATTTTTTATTTCTGCCGCGACAGTGCGCTCCGCTTCGTTCGACGGGTCTGGCCGAACCAACCTCGCCCTTACGATTGACGGCAAAATGGTAACCGCATGTTGACCACCCGTTATCCTCGACATGCCAGCGGGTCAGCTCTTTGACAGCGTCCTCGACTGGCCTGTCTTCGTACCAGTTCTTACGTGTCGCAGTGCAGTGAATGATGATTTCGTTTATGTCTCTCATCGGCTTGCTCCTTGATGAGTTTTTTTTGTCGCTCGATTTCGTCGCGCTGTGTTTCAAGCTCGACAAATTGCCTGTCAATTTCTGTAAGTTGCGGGAAAGCCAAGACATTATCGGTCACTTCCCTTTACCAAAGTATTGCGTTGCACCACGGATACCGAAGCTGGCTGCGACTACGCATCCCCACGTATAGATGAACCAGTCGGGTGCTTGCTCCAATGCAGCAAAGCCATCAAAGACTATGTCCCTCCCAGTCTCCCCAGTGAAGCAAACTATAATGGGTAGGCTCATCAGGATTGTAATATACTCATCCTTCCACGAAGACTTTGAGCCTTCGGCCATGATCTTTTCCCAGTTGGCCTCGCTCTGGGCTTGGGACATAAGTATCTGGGACTTGGCCTCGGCCTCTGAGACTTTCATCTTAGTCTCTGCCGCTTTAGTCTCGACTTTGCCTTGAAGCCATGTGCCAGCGAGGTTAGCTAACGGGCCAATCAATGCTTGTATCATTTCTCAGACCCCAACCAGACAGCGAAAGCTCCAGTCATGGAGCCAGAACATATTGAAATCATTGCAGATTGTTGCGTCGACAAGTCGTCGAGGGTCATCCCCCATTCCAGCACGCGGATATACATGATGGTCATAACTAGCATCATTAGTCGTGGCATGAGCTTCCAAGCCAGAATTTTTTCCATTGCGATTGTCATTCTTCAAATCCTTCTTTGAGGCCGTTGAGTATCTCTTTCACTGTGGGCCGTCGCTTTGCGTTTGGGGTATAGCGACAGGAATATTGCTTGGGACATTCCACAAAACTGTACGATGGGTAGTGATACCCAATCGTTCCGTTTGGGCCTCGGTATATACACACCATCTCGCCCTGTATTTTTACGCGCTTGGCAAGCTGGCAAGTTACATACTCTGGGTTTGCCAGCCCAGCGACTAAGGCCGTTGAAAGAAGCCACATTAGTCAAACTTGCCTCCGAAGCCTGACCCGAAGCCTGATGAGTTGAAGCCTTGGCCGCTAGACTTTTTCTTTGGGCCGGGCTTTTTAGGCTCGCCAGCTACCGTATCAGTCAACGCTTTTCTGATCGACGCCACGCCACCAAGCACAGGTATGCGACCGCCCAGACTATTCATGCCTACTCTAGTCTTGCTGTTCTCGTTCTCACCTGTGATGAGGTTTTTGACTTGCTCCTGCCCCATAGCTGCGGTGTTGTACGCCAGCTCTGTCGTGCCGACTTGTGGCCCAAAGACACCGCCCATCATACGGACGTAGCTCCACTTACTGCCGTCCTCTAACTGGGTTGCACTGTTGTAAAGCATTTCAGCAAGGAAGCCCAAGCCACCGACAGCCATCAAGCCGTCGATCCACCAGCCTAACGCTTCGTCAGTCAGGCTATCCTCGTCAATGCCAAGCATTTCTGCCAACGCTGGTTTGCTTGCTGTCATACTACGGTCACGATTAGCAAAGGTTCTTTCGTCTTCGCCGCCACGCTGCTGGACGTGGTCTTTGATACTGATGGATGCTGCGCCCACACCTACGCCTGCTGTAGCCATGTACATTATGGGGTAGTAGTTGCCTTGCCGAGCTTCATCGACCATGTACTTACCCATGCGCTGCATCATAAACGGGAACGACTTGAGCTGGAACATCAAGCTGCCCCACGGCCCTTGGCCCCACAACGGAATGTCGTTTGGATTGGGGGTGTAGATGCTTTCGTTTGTGAAGCGTATCATTGCTTCTTGCACTTGCATTTCAATCGCTTCGTCTGTGGGCAGAGCGTCGATCCTAAACGAACCGTTAGATAGAAAATCATGCCGAGCATTTGGCCCTGTCAAACCATAACGCTCTAGGTATCGAACAGCAGTCTGGTAAGACTTGGTGTCAGTCTTGCCTTGCCTTTGCATCCTGACCGCCCGGTTGATCTCAGTCTTAAAACTTTCAAACCCAACCAGACTGGCCACCTCACGCATTGTATTAGTCCAAGGCGTTAGTAACGTCGCGTTAAAGAAACTGTTTGCAAACCTTTGATTGCCGTCGCCTGCCATGTGTACCATGCGCTCGTGCATAAGGTTGTCGATGCCAACGCCGACGTTCCTTGCAGACTGTCGGTAGTCAGGGTCAGTCATGTACTTTGACCACGCTTTTGCGAAAGCTCGCATGTTGCCACTTCGCACGAGCGGCAACCCTATGTCTGGCAGTGAGGTTAATGCGGTAAAGCCAAGCAGACTTACGCTTGTAAACGACTTAAGAGCGCGGCTTATTTTGTATCGCGCTTCATTGCCAGTGCCGCCGTCTATGGGTTTTTTGTTGAGGACGTCCATCATCTGCCGCATCTTAATTACTGCTGGTGCTGATGGCCCTTTGTCTGGGAAATCCACAAACGCATTTACAATGGCGTCTGCACGCATACGGAACTGGTCGTTCATTCCGTCAACTCCAGCCGCTGTCGTTAAGATCGACATGGCTTCTTGCTTGCCGTTTATTCTGGACGCAGTATCTCCGCTTAAGACAGCTTTAACTTGATCGACTATGTTTTTAACTTCGTCTTGCGTCATCTTCAGGGCAGCTACTTCTAGCTTGTCGACCTGTGCCATGCCGCTTTCAGTTGTTACCGCCAACTTAGGGGCATTGTTTGACATCAATAAATTAACTGCTGCCTCTGGGCCTTTTTGAGCTACTGCTAAGTATGCGTCGAACCCATGCCCGTTGATGCCAAACCGCTCCGTCAATACGCGCTTGCGGGTTGTGCGGTCAAAGTATTTTGCCATGATCCCTTGCAAGTCTTGCACAAGGAACCCGTCCATCTCTGCGTAATCACCGGGCTGTAGCTTAAGCACTCGCGCAGCAAATGGGTCAGATAAAGTTGCTTGCACTTCTCCATCAATAGACGGGTCGTGACCCCTCGTGATTTTTAAAGATACTTTTCTTGCAACCTCTTCTAACTCTTCAGTTGTTTGCCGTGGGCCTTCAAAGCTGTCAGCCATTTGCTCGCGCATTAGTAGCCCAGTCATTGCACGCCTAAATTTGATGGGATTTTCCAGTATGCTTTCTTTGTCCCAGACTTGCGGCACGTAAAAGTCTGAGCCTAACTTACGTGTGTCTCCCACTGTAATTCCCAAAGCCTTCATACGAGCCAGCTCGTCACTGAACGCTGCCCCAATTTCCAGAGCAATAGATTTTTCTTCTGGCTTAAGTCTTTCCACTGCTCCACGCCCACGTCGCAACGCTTTGATTATACGTTTGTGGCTTGCAGGTTGACCTGTATCTAAAGCGCCCAAGGCTAGGCCACGATTGCGCTTGCCCCAGCGTTGCAAGTTGTTGCCTGCGTCTGGCAGTCCATTCAGTCTGGCAATGATTGGCTGTAGCCTGCGAGCCAGTAGAGCGTCGTGACGTTCATAAGCGCCTGTTCCGTTCAGTGGCTTAACTAAGTCTGCAAACCAATGCGCGCCGTTCTCCCTGAACATAGACGAATTTTCTCTAAAGAAGTTTTTAACAGTCGACCACTTGCTTAGGGTTATGGTGTCGTCTTGAGTTAAATCTCGGCCCTTGATCATCTTGCCAACCACATCCAAGACTGGCTTGGGCATACCCATGCGCTGACTTTCCAGTGCAACCGCAAGGAACTGGTGGTTAGGTAGCTTGCCGTCGACTACCATCATTTCTTCTACGACACTGGCGGTTAGTTTCAGGTTGCCGCCGGGCTTTTCTTTTTGAGACAAGGCCAGCTCTACAGCGTCAAACCCACTGTCTCCAGTCAAAGACTTAACGCTGCCTGTCGAGAAAGACATAGAGCCGCTATCATAGTTGATGCCGTCGTAGCCCTCACTTTTTAGGTATCTGTTAAACTTAGCTTTAGCCTGATCTAAAGACTTGGTCTTGACGCTGGATTTAAAAAAGATGTCATCGGTCATTATCTTGTAAAGCTGATCTCCGCTAACGCCCTTGTAAACTTTATCTAAGAGATCATTATAAATCTTGTCAGGAAGGTCAGTGTCCCACTGAAACTTTAACATAAAATACTCAAGGTCTATGCCCTCGCCTTCATTGATTGAGTAAAAGGAGTGAGGGGTTGCGTCGAAAGGCTTTCTCATTCTGACAGCAACAGGTGTTACTTTGTTGTCTGACACTGCGCCTTTTGAAATATCAGACAGGATTTCCCAGTGCTTACGCTCTGCTTCTAAAAGATGGTGGATTGTGCTGTTGTGATACTTGTGCTGCTTTGACTTTTGAAGAACGGTCATGTCTTTTATTTTTTCGCGCAGATGTATGATGTTCTGCGTGGCCATGCCTGCGGCTTGTCGTTGGATAGGCGTTACAAACGCGCTGTCTAGCTGTCGACTAATGCGTGCGGCCAAAGTTCCCGCGTCGTAAAACTTGTCGATCCCCATTAAGCCAGTGTGGTAAACACCTTCTCCAAATTCTCCGTAGCTTGGGGAGTTGCCAGTGGCGTTTTGATCACGAGCTACATTAAACCGTATTGATTGATGGCGATGTGCCAACTCTTCTGGTCGATGTATACCGACGTGTCTCGCCACAGCTTGCGTGTGATCTTGCTCTGCGATCTTCCGATATTCGACAGCCCACTTTCCAGCGACTGAGGGGTGTATGCGAGTTTCCCCGTTACGGTCTACTGAAGCGTTGAGGTGTGGAAAATCTTCAGGCCCACGCGCCAAGCCTGAATAAGACAAGCGTTTATATTCCATGCGCTGTTCGTTTAGCGACTGAGGCTGTCGGAGGATGCCGTCTAAAATATTCGACGTGTCTATCATAATTTGGTTTAGTGCAGCCCCTGCTCCTTTACCCTTAACGTCGTTGCCTAGAGTTATTCCTTTGTAAATTTGCTGCTCTTTATCAGCAATCATTTCAGAGACTTTCTGACCTCGTGTCTCTGCTGCTAACCGTAGTTCTGTACGCTGGTTAGCAGGCAACATTCTGTAAGCGATGTCGTATAACTTCGGGAAAATTTCAGCGCGTAACGCAGCACTCTTAGCGTCGTACTCTTCGATGCTTTGGATTTCGGCTTTGTATAAAGCCGCATTTTCTGGAGCTTTTTTATCAAACCTGTCAGTCTTTCTGGCTCGGTCAGCCGCGTCATGCGCTGCCTGTCGTAAGTTGTTTAGCTCGTCTATAGCTGAAGCAATTCCGCGAATGGTTTTGCGAGCGCGTCCGTAGTCGGCGTGACTTGCGGTAATGGGAGTTTCGTCTCCCATCGTCTCAAGCTCTACGTCATTTACTCCCGCTTGCTCAAAGTCCATCAAGCGCCCGTTGGCCATGTCGCGGTCTATCCCGCTACCAGTAATGGTCGCTATGTCGTACTCAGTTAGGAAGTCGTCCTCTTCGCTTCGGCCCAGTTTATTAGCGAGCTTGTTAAACAACGATTGCCCAGCCTCTTGAACAGGTGCTTTTCTGTGCGTCACGCCGTCAGCTAATTCCGCTACTGCGGGTGATTTTGTATTTGGTGAAAGAGCTTCAGGCGCGTCGACTGGTGTAGTGCTTTTGCCAAGCAAGTTCAGCGTGTCGACGTCGCCATTTTCCTCTGCCCATGCACGCAACTGGCTTACTTCCTCTACGTTGTTGCGTTCTATTATCGACTGAATGGCGTCGAGCTTGCCGTCTTGTTCTAAGTTTTTCTCGGCTGTGTCTAAGGCAGTCTCAGACTGAGCAGACCTGTCGCGCCGTTGTAGCTCTTGCAGTGACCCTGCGACTTGCTGCACTTCGGCTAAGTTTGTTTTGTCAGCTTTAGCTATCTCGTCTTTTAAAACTTGTTCGCTCTTAACTTCTGCTTTTATTGCTTGGATTTTTTTATTCAGCCTGACCCTGTCTGCCTCTCCGACTTTAATGTTGTTTTCACGGATGTAGTCTGCCACTTCCTGCACTGCTACGCCTGTTGCGACGGCATCGTCTCGCAGCTTTTTGTTTTTGTTAATGTGATACTGCGAGATCATGCTGTGCTTTGCCACGTAAGCATGACCAGTGTAGGCGTCGAGGCCAATGAACTCACCTTTGCGCGTGCTGGGCATCTTGCGCTGGTACATCATCGTGTACTCTTTGATGCCAACTTGCATAGCGTTTTGTAAGTCTGTCGACAGCGCGTGTAGGTGGTCGACAACGCCAGCGTCCAGACTTTGATAGCCAGCTTTGTCATTGGCCATAAGCCGCTCTAAAACTTCTTGAGCTTCTGGCTTGTAGCCAGCTAGCTCTTCAGAAATTATGACGTCGATTGCTTGCTGGCCTTCGTTCAAGCCAGATGTGCGGCTTGATGTCATTTGCACCGACATGTTTTCACCGCTCGGAATATAAGTCTCTCCGACACGTAGCTGCTGCAAGAAAGCGTGGATACGATACTGCGCTTTCATAATTGGTTCGATAGCACTCGTCCCGTCGAGAGCCATAATCCGTGCGCTGCCGCCACCGTCTTTTGCTCTGTCGCTAGGGCGGTGGTGCGTCTCGCCTTGTTTGCCGCCGTACTCTCCGTAGACTTCACGACCTATTTGCTCCAGCTCTACAGCTAAGCCGTAGCTGTCGCCTGTTTCTCTGGGTGCAAACATCTTTGCGCCTTGCAACTTTTCAATTCGGTCGTCTAAGGTCACAAGCTGCTTGGCTGCAAACTCAGCAGGCAGCATTTCCTTTTCGTCGACGTGCATACTCTTAGTCTGATGCACAGACGGGATGCCGTGCTTGCGAGCTGGCCCAGCCAAGTGCGCGAACTTGCTTATAGTCTTGTAAGGGGCTTGAGTTTCAGGGTCGATGCGTGCCTTGGGCAAGACACGACTAAAGATTTCGTGCAGATC
>Ga0207905_1000363_pt1 | contig 10990 bp, 18 predicted proteins | sample LinPmetageLP49_FD_184060 | JGI IMG/M metagenome (GOLD analysis project Ga0207905, IMG submission 184060) | Marine viral communities from the Subarctic Pacific Ocean - LP-49 (SPAdes) | ecosystem: Environmental > Aquatic > Marine > Oceanic | place: Pacific Ocean | collected 2011-08-27 | reverse complement strand
GCGCAACTGACCGAGCCAACAAAGTGTTTGCATTTGATAGCTCTGGCAACTTACAAATCTCTCAAGAACTTGGCACGTATCGTGGCAATTGGGCGGCAAGCACAGTATATGCGGTGCGGGATCTGGTTAAAGACACCAGCACTAATAATATCTTCATAGCGGTCACTGCGCACACAAGCTCGGGATCTCAGCCTCTTACAACAAACACGGACGCAGCCAAATGGGCGTTGATTGTTGACGCCGCCACCGCGACCACAAGCGCCAGCACAGCCACGACGAAAGCAAACGAGGCAGCAGCGTCGGCTACCTTGGCACAAGATTGGGCGATAAAAACTGACGGTACAGTAGACGGCAGTAATTTTTCTGCAAAGTATTGGGCAACAAGTTCTGACGTTATTGCCGTTGCTGGCAAAGCCACAGAAATCGGCAGATTAGGCACCAGCGATGCTGTTGCTGATTTGGCCGTTTTAGGAACGTCTGACGTTGTGTCGGATATGAATACGCTTGGCACAGCAGCAATTGTTGAAGATATGAATTTGTTGGGAACGTCCGCAAACGTCACGGCGATGGGTGTTCTCGGCACATCTGCAAACGTCACGGCTATGGCTGCAATTGCGGGTTCTAGCAGCGTTGAAATTCCTGCGCTTACCGTAAAAGCAGGTGATGGAGCAGACGGTAACTTTTTTCTAATCGCAGATAATAGCGATGATGATGGTGATGATTGGCTCATTGCCGCCAAACACGATCCGTTAAAAACGCTGCAGATAACTAATAATTTCGGCACGTCAGGCGGCGTGATGCTGACGCTGACAAACAGCACAAACCTTACATCGGAAAGTACTGCTGCATTTGCTGGCACTGTCGGTGTTGGCAATTCTGTGAAGTTTGAAAACTCAGTGAATGGTAGCTATGTCGGGTCAATCTCAGTAAAATCTGCAGCTACATCTAGCAGCGCACGGACCATCACATTGCCCGACCTAGATGGAACTGTTGCGCTTACCAGCCAACTAAGCGGCGTAACTGCTGGTCTAGTCACTGATTTATCTCCGCAGCTCGGCGGCAATCTTGATGTAAACGGGAAAGATATTGTTTCAACCTCAAACGGGGCTATTGAACTTGATCCACATGGTTCTGGCAAAGTGGTTTTTAAAGGAAATGCAACCAAGGGCAGCGGCCAGTTAGTTTTGAACTGCGAACAAAACAGCCACGGCATCACGATTAAAGGGCCACCTCACAGCGCAAACGCTGGCTACACACTTACGTTGCCGAATGATGATGGTTCTGCAAATGAAGTGCTTAAAACTGATGGCAGCGGCAATCTGGATTGGGTCGCTCAAACAACAGATACGAATACAACGTACAGTGTCGGCGATGGCGGTCTGACTCAAAACAACTTTACAAACACGTTGAAATCCAAACTAGATGGCATTGAAGCGAGTGCAACTGCCGACCAAACTGATGCTGAAATTAGAACGGCTGTTGAGGCTGCAAGTGATTCAAATGTATTCACAGACGCTGACCACACAAAACTTAATGGTATTGCCGCATCAGCTAACAATTACGTCCACCCCAACCATTCGGGAGAAGTAACCAGTACGGCAGATGGCGCGACTGTAATCGCTGATAATATTGTTGATGAGGCTAATCTCAAAGTAAGCAATAGTCCAACTAATGGATATTTTTTGTCGGCACAAAGCGGAAATACAGGCGGTTTAACTTGGGCGGCTAGTGGTGGGGGCGGTTCATCTGACTATGTACATATTAGTACACAAACAGTTAGCAGTGCTACAGCGCAAGTTGAATTTGATTTAAGCAGTTCCTCTTATGGTAGTTATTATATATTTGCACATGATTGTGCTTTTAGTGCGGCCCCTTCAAACCAGTATTGTTTGTATTTCGTTTTTTATAATGGTGCATACAACAGTAGTTCTATTGGCACTAACAGAATGAGCCTTAAGTATCAACAAGGGGTAGAGAGCGCTAGTAGTATCGCAACAGTCTCGGAATGGGCATATAACACTACCATGCTCTCAGGCACCACCCCAACCACCGACACAAGGTTTGGATTTACTGGAGTAATTGGTGGACGGACTAATAGCCCAGTTGATTTAGATGGTTATTTTGTTACCGGAACGAGTTCTTCTGCCGCGCCTAGAATCCGTGCTATTGCGCCAAACAGCAGCGGCAACATGACATATATGATAGTCAAGCCTTCGACGACAACTTTTGCTGCGGGCAAATTCGCACTCTATGGACTAAAGGACGCCTAAATGAAAAAATTAGTAAACAATGTTAGTGTTGATATGACCGCGCATGAGATTGAAGAGCATGAAGCGGCAACGCCCACCGTTTTGCTTGAGGCTTACGCACGGGAGCGACGTGACTTATTGCTATCCCAAACGGATTGGTGGGCCGTGTCAGATCGAACAATGACTTCTGCACAACAGCAATACCGAAATTTGTTGCGCGCAGTGCCAGAGCAATCTGGCTTTCCAGATAACATTTCCTGGCCAGTTAAGCCAGTATGATGCATCATGGATAAACACTTACCGCAAGTGGCTGTCACCGTTGCGCTGTTGGCTCAAGGTGCTGCGGTGATTTGGACAGTCTCATCTATGGTTGGCAGCATAGAAAAAACAAGCAACGACGTATCACAGATGCAGTCCCGAATGTCGGATTACGAAGACGAAATGCACCAAGCGGAGCTTGTAGTTACGCGCATCGACGCCAACCTTGAGGCCATTCGTGGCGCTATCGATCTGATGGTTGCCGCACGATAGAAACATATCACGCATGGGCTAACGCCTAAACACCCCCCCTAAAATTTGAAGTGAGTTACGTTATGGTTGCTGAGATCTTGGCAGGGATCGCGCTTGTCAAAGCGTCGGTTGATTTCGTTAAAGGCAACATTAATACGGCGAAAGATATTGGAGAGATTGCTGGTCAAATCAGCGCGGCGCTCTCGGGACAACGCGACTGTGCCAAGGCTCGCGCCAAAGACAAAGGCATGTCGATAAAGCAGCAGTTTGGAAGCGATAGCCCAGCCCAAGCCGTGATTGACGCAAAGCTTGCCGCCGAGCTTGTCAATGAGCTTAAGTTTTTGGTTATTGACCGGTTTGATCTGAAAACTTGGGACATGATCGTAGAGGCCGAGCGCGAAAAAGTGAAAGCAGATGCCGAAATAGCTCACGCTCAAAAAATAGCCAAAGCTGAGAACGCAGAACAGATGCAAGAAATTGCTGTTGTCGGCGCAAGTCTGGCTATCGGCATTCTTATCATCGTCGGAATTGGCCTGGTTATGTGGGCGATGGAGGTGAAGTAATCGCAAAATGGTACATTTAGATAACACTTCGGATTACGATTTAGATGGCGATGGGAAAGTGTCGGCGGCTGACGTAGCCACCGCAGCGCTTATTCAAGACCAAGAGGACAGCGCACGAAAGCACCTGGCCCAGCTACGGCTTGCCAGGTACGCCATGATTGCGATTGGCGTATACACGTTGCTCATGTTTATGCCGTTTGTACCTGATAGCAGGATTAAACTGCTCACCACAATTAGCGATCTTTTTTATATATCAATGGCGTCAATCGTTGGCGCGTTCATGGGCTTCACTAGCTACATGAGCCGCAAATGACCGAGCACGAAGCGCGTCACGCAGAGCGTGAATATATTCTCAGCCTGATCGACCAACAGTTTCCCCTTTGGGTCGGCAAGTACCTTCGCAAAATCTTATCGGAGAAAAAGCATGAGCATACTTAATGCACTGATAGGGCCTGTCTCTGGGCTCCTAGACAAGTTCATCGAGGACAAAGACCAGAAGGCACAAATAGCATTCGAGCTCAGCACATTGGCTGAGAAGCAAGCACATGAGCTGGCGGCGGGACAGATCGATGCAAACGTAGCAGCGGCCAAGCACCCGTCCTTATTCGTGGCAGGAGCTCGCCCCGCAATAATGTGGATCTGTGCGCTTGGACTACTCACACAGTTCTTCATCATGCCGATCGCGGAGTGGGCCACGGCTATCTGGATGCCAGGCACAGCACTCCCAGATTTAGCAACCGGCGAGCTTATGACTTTGACGCTTTCACTTCTCGGGCTTGGCGGCATGAGAACTTGGGAGAAGAGCAAGGGCGTGGCGCGGGAAAACCTCAAACAGTGAAAAGGAGTTAATATGGCTTACGGCAAGAAACAAAAAACAATGCTGAGCAAACACGCAACTCACCACACCAAGGGCCACATGGATGAGATGAAAAAGTCCATGAAGAAGGGATCAACATTCAAGGCCGCTCATAAAAAAGCGCAGAAAAAGGTAGGAACATGAGAGACGTAAACGAGATCATAATACACTGCACAGCGACACGCCCTGGCTGGATGGCAGATAGCCCTGCTAAGGATATTGTTGCGGAGGTCACGCGCTGGCACGTGGAGGACCGAGGATGGTCAGACTGCGGATATTCGCACATCATTTCACGTAAGGGCGAGGTCGGCGCGGCACGTCCAGAGCACAGGTCGGGCGCTCATTGCAAAGGTAAAAATTCTACAAGCCTGGGCGTCAGTCTATGCGGGGGCAGGGGCGGTGAAGCTGATGATGCTTTCGAGGACAATTTCACACCAGCTCAAGAGGCTGCATTGCGTGATCTGATTGCGGATCTCAAGCAGAAATATCCGACCATTACCAAGGTCTCAGGCCACAATGAGTACGCAGCAAAAGCTTGTCCGTGTTTCCAAGTCAGTGATTGGCTGATCTGATGAAGTCACCGGCCTGGACCCGCAAAGAGGGGAAGAACCCGAAGGGTGGTCTGAACGCAAAAGGCAGGGCAGGGACCGGCATGAAGGCTCCGGTAAAGAGCGGCGACAATCCTCGACGAACTTCATTCCTGGCGCGCATGGGCGGGATGCCTGGGCCAGAAAAAAAGGACGGCAAGCCTACCAGATTGCTGCTCAGTCTACGCGCTTGGGGTGCCAGCTCAAAGGCAGATGCCAAACGTAAATCCACACTGATTTCCAACCGCAACAAATCAAAGAAAGCTTGAACATGAAACAAGGTCTCTACTCAAATATGAACGCTCGGAAGAAGGCAGGAACAAGCCGGTCAAAAAAAAATAGTACGGTCAGCCCGTCTGCCTATAAAAATATGAAGGCCGGATTTCCAAAGAAGAAAAAGAAGACGATGCTGTCCTAACATCTTGCGACCCGAGGTCGCGAAAGGGTCGCGGTCGCAGAGTATTACTGTGGCCGAGGGCTCCTTGACAATACCTTTAAGTGACTGATATGCAACATAAAGCACAAATAAGATAGCCTTAGATACACATCAAAACGGTTTCGAGCCCCGTCAACCGCGCCAACTAAACCTAATAAAATCAATACTTTAGCGGAAAAACTAGCCATTTGGGTCGCAAGTCGGTCGCAAGGATTCCGCGCAGTTGACGGGAAATTAACACATCAAGCCTTGTATCTTATCTTATTGTGCGCTATTTAATTGACGTAAAGCGTCAAGAAATCGTGGAGGAAATGGATATGATGCAATTAGAAATCAGCTTTAGGCAAGGTCGAAAGAATCAAGGCAAGTCTGCCTGGTGTATGGATACGCGCTCTGTCTTGAAGCAGGGCAAAGAAAAATTCTTTCCAACAAAAGAGGCGGCGCAGCAATATCGTGCGCGGCTCAGCAAAGAGCTGGTTAACGTAGACACAGATGCTTGGAGCTACACCTTTGCAGATCTGGCAAAGGCTTATCTTTCCAATGTCGAAAGACAGTTTGAATTTGGCGAGCGGAGCAAAAGCTACTTTGATGACAAAGTGCGTTATATTAACCAATTCATTTCGTGTAATGTAAACGGACAGCCTGTTGCAAAAACGAGGGTGAGCGATCTTACTCTTGGACAAGTCCAACTACAAATTATGGATGAGCTGAAGCTCGGCAAGTCAAAAAAAACTATGCAAAATTTGTTTGGTGCCATTAACGGCTTTATGAAATTTGCTTGCGTTCTTGGTTGTCGGGAAACGAACCCCTGCCTTGGTGTTGAGATAAAATTTGACATAAATAAACCTCGGAAAAAAACAAAGGCGTCGAGCATTCAGCCAGATGTGATTTCAGCAATTATTGCGAAGATGGATCCTGAGTGGCAATTGATCACAAGCTTTGCGGCAAACATCGGGCTTCGCCAGGGCGAGCTGCGAGCTTTAACTTGGGGTGATATTCTTTGGGACAGAAACAAAGTAGATATTAACAAAGCATACAAACATCGTGCTGGTGTTGGTCAGACTAAAACTGAAGCGGGGGTTCGTAAAGTGCCTCTAGGCAAATCTTTAAAGAAGGCGCTCCAAGAACATTACATTGCGCAGGGCAGGCCATCCGACAGCACTTTGGTCTTTCCGTTTAGACCTGGCGTTGGAACAAGACACGCGCACTTTCATCGTGTGCCTGGATCAGAAAGAAAACACAGAGATTTCTTACATGCTGTGCATAGTGCCTGTGATGCCGCTGGCGTTGATCGAATTACGTGGCACGATCTACGGCACTTCTCAGCCTCAATGCTGTTGAAGAAATATAAAAATGATATGTGGGAAGTGAGCAAGCGTCTCGGCCATGAGCAAAAGTCCACGACCGAGAATATCTATGGCCACTTCATCGAAGATGTTACCGACGATGAAGAGGAAGATCTCTTAGCGCTTGGGTAGTGTGATCACTATGTTCTGCGTCTCTTCATCAAAGCGGGAAGCTATGTCTCCCGCTTCTTTTTTATCCTGCTCACCGATTTGGAAAGCCTCTTCCAAGACAGATTTCGATACGAAAACAGACCGGCCCATGTTTACGGTCTCGCAGTTCGATCGCACCAGGCGCATTGTTCTTTTGTAGATAGCAGGGGCGTCATCACCAAACAGTAACATCGACGCCTCTTTCATGGTTAATAATTTACCAGCCAATGTCATCCTCCAATTCATCCATTTTGGCTGGAGCGTAGCCTTGCTGCTGCTGCGATGGAGCGTAGCTTTGCTGCGGATCGCGTGGCGCATTGGTGAATAGCGGAATGTAGGCCACCCGTGGAAACTCGCGAACGTCCTGGGCTGCTGTGCGCTCTGCTAATGTGATACCAATCTCCACACCAGCTTTGACCATCTGCATATATAAGTCCTCACAGATTGCTTTCTGCTGCTCTGTCATTGGGTCGTACCTGTTTGTGTTGTCGTTCCATTGAGTGCGAATATTGACGTAGGCTGTCGCTCGATACTCTTTTGATGCAGACAGATCGTTCTTTAGTTTTAATGTGGCTTTAGAAAAATGAGGCACTTTACCTGACTCCTGTGTTTAGGGTTTCAAATTTGGCTGCGTAAACATCTTTTAGTTCTGCAGTCATTTCGCGATCGTATTCTGCAAGCGCCTCACGCTCTCCTTTGGTATCTTTGGCCCACTTAGCGAGCTGATACTTTTGATCAAAGTATTCTATTTTGCGTTTCTCCTGGTCCACCCAAATGCGCCATTCATCAGCGTTCTCAATAGGTGGTTCGTCTAGCCTCGGTGCCTGTTGTTTGTGCTCTGCTTTCTGCTTTGGTTTCTCCGGTGGTTTTGGTTGTGGTCGTGGTTCTGGCTGTGGCCTGGCTGCTTGGATGCTGGCGTTGCCATCATCATCCTCTGGCGCAAGGCCAACCATGCCCAGGATCCCATAGCGGCGCGCATATGTGATTGCGCTGCCGAGCCCCTGCATGTCGTTCTTCTGCAGTACAAGGTACACCACAGAGCTCCAGGATGCCCCTGTGGTATGCAAGAGAGTGGTTTGTACGTACTGCCCATAATCATCATGGCCATTGCTCTGCAGCACAGCGAAACTGTTTTTGTGAAAGGCTTCCTTGCAAGCGTCAACACAGCTCGATAAACTGGCGTACTTAGATTGAAAGTGCGGGTTTGTTGCATCCTTAAAAACTGGATCACAGGCACCTTGTGCTTTAATCAGATCGGCAATAGCTGAGCTTGCTGTCATGGACATAACTCCTCATCGAGAAGATCGTCAATTGCTCCGTCTAGTCGAGCTTGCGCCTTAGTAAAATCAAATGAGATTGATTTAACCATGTGCTCTTGGTGCTTATCTAATCCAATTATTTGCGATCCCCAAAGCTCAAGGGTGTTCGCATATTCTTTTGATAAAAAGTTAAGATACATAAACTCATGCAAAGTAACCTCGAGCTTAACGGTATTGCTGGTTTCGATAAATTCATGTTTCATTGGTTTACTCCCCACATTTTTTTAGCTTCATCGAGATACCCTGGCGGCTCGCTCCAATAGATTGCGTTCCAATCCGGCGACACCAGGCCAAGTAATTCATCTTTGGTTGTGGCAGCGCGCAGTATGTTCTCAGTGGTCTTGTGAAACAGAGAGATATCAGCCACCACATCGTGCAGATAATCATCCCGCAACTCTGGGCAATTGCTCTGATCAAAGATCCGATAGTCTGTTGCGTTTGCATAAACCAAAAACGGCGGCTGATGCCCGTTCAATGCCCAAAATCCTGCAGCCTGGTAGACATTGTTTAGATCAAACATGCCGGTCAGCGAGCGGGGCAGGGATCCTGCAGTCCAACCAGACTTGCTTGTGCTACTCATGCGGGACCACTTTGTTTTTAGATCTCCACGGCGTCCGTAATCTGGCTTGGTGAAATGAGGTACAGCGTTCCCAGGCAGTGTGCCGATCAGATCAATCTCCTTAATGATCCGGTTGTCGAGGCGCATGGCTTCCTTAAGACCTAAAACAGCGTGTTCGATCACCATCGGCAGCTCATCCAGGTACTTGTCTTGACGGGCTCTGTCGTTGTCCAGGACGCTCTCGTTGTAATCTTTGGGCGAGTAGTGCCGCAAATCACGCACGGCGGTCTCTGTGGCCTCTGACAAGCTCAGTGTGGTTTCGAACTCATCTGGCACAAGGTGCAAATCAGTGGCCGTTTGCACGGCTCTGCCTGCTTCCATATTGGCGCTGGATCTATTTGCTTTTAAGCGATCGAGCGTCATGCGCGCCGCTTTTTTTTCGATTGAGGAAAATGATTCGGTATTTAAGATTTCATATGCGGCATCAACTAATGGTCTAACGTGCGCTTTTTCATAGATTGTCTTTGCACGATCTTTCGAGCGTGGGTTTGAATGATGCCAGTAATTATGTCGTGTAGACCAATCTGGAACGTCTATCAGCATGATTCTGATTCTCCCCTAGTGTAGGAAAGAACGTATATTTAGTTGTCGGTATTCGTCAAGAGTGATCGCGGATTAAATCATGCGCCTTCGGTTTCAATGATAACTCCACGTAGGTCTGGACGCCAAACCATACTGATCAGGGGCGTGGCCCATTCAAGCTTTAGACCTGATGTGATTGGTTCTTGGTTCTCTAAAAAAGACTTCTGATCGAAAAAATCACTATCAGCCCAAGGGTTATATATAGCATAAGTCCCCCGAGGCTCTGGATATACATATCCAAACATAATTTTTCCGTCTTTAATTTTAGCGTAGGAGCAGTTTTCGACACAATCCTTGCTTACGATACCCTGATCAATCGGATCACACAAAACTATGCCCAAACTATTTCTGTATTGGATCCACGGACCCACATAGTCCTTATGTATATCGTAAATAACAGCACCAACATTATGCTGATAATGATCGTTCAGCCAAACTTTGCCCTTTGGATATTTTGCATCTTCGCCTGGTAAAAAGTTTCCTGTCTTTTTACCGTTAGCACTCGTTACGTTGTATGCAACTATATCAATTGCCTCAGTTCTAAACATAATTTCTTGTGCGCTACAGCCGAGGTAATCCGCGTACTCTTCAGCATCATTTAGGGTGAGCTGGATCTTTCCGTGGATGTGCCTCGATAAAGTTTCGGGCGTAATTCCTTTGCGCTCAGCCAATACCTTCTTTTGAAGGCCACTTTTTTTTATCATTAACTCAAGGTTATTATCCATATACATTTTGTAACCCCTTAACGGTTGCCGTCAAATCCCTTTTATTTAGATAAGTCGCTTGTCAGAATACGTCAAGCATCTTATACTTTACAGTATGACTATTGATGAATATCGCCTGGGAAGAAATTGGTCCTACACCGAGCTAGCCCGTCAATTGGGTGCAGCTCACGCGACTGTTGCGCGACGCTGGTGCCTGAAGATGGATGATGAGGACCGGTTAATTCCGAGTCAAGCATTTATGGATCGCATTATTTTACTGACAAGTGGTGAGGTACAACCCAATGACTTCTACATTCGCCGCGAATAATCCATTAAGCGAAGATGATTTACAGCGTCAAGTTGCGGCTTACCTAACGTCAACCTTACCCGATAAATGTGTCTTTCATCACAGCCCCAACGAAGGTGTGCGCCGTATCGCTTTTAAAATGCGTCTCAAATCAATGGGTACGAGATACGGCTGGCCGGACCTGGAAATATTCGCAGCAGGCAGTGCAACGCACAGCGGCAAACCCACAGCCTTTTTCATCGAGCTCAAAACTAAGAAGGGCAGGATGAACGGCAACCAGGACCAGATCCGCGACGAGATTATTGCAGCAGAATTTAATTGGGTGCTCTGCAGATCGCTTGATGATGTCAAAGAATACATCCAGCGCGTGATCAAGATGAGGGATATCGCATGAGCCCAACCTGGTCGCCAATCAAGCCAATTCTCGATCGCACAAAGATCGTCTGCAAAAGGTGCAGGGGCGTAGGCCAGCGGCGTGTCTCTTTCCTCGTTGAGTATCCTGAAGAATACCAGGGCGATATCCCAACATATGAAATGATCAACTGTGATGTCTGCAATGGCAGCGGTGAAGTGGAGCTAGATGTTGCCCCGCCTCGATTTTAATCCATATATTTTGCCACCAGGCAATGTGTTGGTTAGTTTTTCCGGTGGAAGAACCAGCGGCTACATGCTGCACGAAATACTGAAGGCCAATGACGGCTTGCCTGACCGCGCAAAGGTTGTGTTTGCCAACACGGGGCGGGAGATGCCCGAAACGCTAGA
>Ga0207905_1000358_pt1 | contig 11033 bp, 8 predicted proteins | sample LinPmetageLP49_FD_184060 | JGI IMG/M metagenome (GOLD analysis project Ga0207905, IMG submission 184060) | Marine viral communities from the Subarctic Pacific Ocean - LP-49 (SPAdes) | ecosystem: Environmental > Aquatic > Marine > Oceanic | place: Pacific Ocean | collected 2011-08-27 | reverse complement strand
GTCCCAGGCTTTTTTACTGGAAAAGATCTTGTCGCTGTCTTTAAGTACTAGCTCATTGGCCTCTGGCCCAAGCAGGGCGATATTGCGCTGCAAGAGCGCATTATTACGATATATCGGGCCATAAAGCTTATATTTGCGGTTAATTAAACCGTGGTAGTCCTTTAAAAATTCAACGGTGTCACCAAGGATGGGCAGCGCGCCGTTGTCGCCCGGAATATGGTCGACGTGTCGGTTAGCTTTACGTGGCAGTTCCAGATAATCAGTAGACGTTTTCATGCTTATTTCCTTATTTAAAGATGCCAGCCGTTAAACAGTAGGTCGATAGATTGGTGAATATGATTTTCAATTTGTTTCGGGCTTAACTGGGGGCTGCCCGTGAGCTTTTGAAAAAAGGGGTATTGCACTACCGGTGCGGTTGCCGATTGCACGACAAAAAACAAGGTTTCAATCGGTATCGGTTTTAACTCGCCATGTTGATTCACTTTGTTAACGAGTTCGCGAATGTATTGCCAGGGCGATTCAAAATAGGACTGATAAATATAATCCAAGCGCGGGCCTTGGCATTGGGATTCTTGCTGGTAAATCAGGTAAATCGCGGGATGTTCAAAGGCGCTGCGAATATAGACTGCAATGGCCGCTTTGAGAGCGTCCAGCTCTGTGTGATTGTCATCGATGTGGTTTAAAGCATTGATCACTTTGGCGGTAGTTGCACCTGCTAGCTTGTCGACCACCGCTTTCCATAGTGCTTCTTTAGAGTCGAAATAGTGGTGAAAAAAGGTGTAGCTAACCTTGAGCTCGCTTTGCAATTTACGCAGTGATACGCCGTCGTAGCCGTCGCGAGCGAAAATGGCGGCGGACGCCTCCAGTAAATGATCAATAGAAGGGCTTGCAGCTTCGTCGTTACGTGGCCGTCCGCGTCGTCGTGTTGGTGTTGCTGTGTTCATCGTTACGGCCAATATTAAACAGGTGTTTAATATTGGCCTCAGCCCGCTCCATTGTCAATAGAGCGGTGCCAATCCCCTCTGTATGGATGATGTGCGCTTTTCGGTGCTCCGCTAAGCTGAACTACGATTGTCATAAAAACCAATAACAGGACGAATATATGCTTTTACAGGGCAAGGTAGTGATTGTGTCGGGCATTGGCCCGGGTTTAGGGCAGGAGCTTGCTGTAGAAGCGGCTAGGCAGGGTGCCGCGGTAGCAATGTGTGCCCGTACCCCTGCAAAACTCGATGAGGCCGAGCGAGAAATTCTCGCCTTGGGCTTGGATACACCGATTTTGAAGGTGGCGACGGATATCAGTGACCGCGAGCAGTGTAAGGCGCTGGTTGCGCAAACCATTGCGCGATTCGGACGTATTGATGTGCTGTTTAATAGCGCCTATAACCCCGGTATCTTTGAACCGATAGAAGTAGCCAATCTCGATAGCTGGCGTGCGGCAATGGACGTAAACTTGTTCGGCACCATGGCTTTGACCCTAGAGGTTGTACCGCATATGAAAGCTCAAGGTGGCGGGGCGATTGTCATGATCAATACCATGGTTACCCGTAAACCTTTGCAGACCCAAGGTGGCTACGGTGCATCGAAGGCGGCCTTGGCCAGCGCGACCTCACATTTGGCGCTGGAGCTGGGACAGTACAATATCCGCGTTAACTCAGCTTATATGGGGTGGATGTGGGGCCCCTCGGTTGAAGGCTATTTGCAAATGAACACCGACGCTGGCGGCCCGAGCGTGGCAGATCAGCGCGCGGCGGTGGCAAAGAATATTCCGCTGGGTGATATTCCTGACGATGCTGATTGTGCCAAAGCGGCAATCTTTCTTGGCTGTGATTATGCCTGCGCGATAACCGGCGCTGCTTTAGATGTAAATGGCGGAGAGTATTTGCCGCATTAATTGTGGCGCTGCTTATAAAGTACTGGGCTAAATAGTCAGCGCAGTACTTTAGCTAAATGGAATTAGCTGGCTGGTGGGGCTTTGCTTGCCGCTTTAGCTTTAGCCGGGGCCTTTTTCGCTGCCGCTTTTTTGGCAGGTGCTTTTTTTGCTGCGGTGGCTTTCGCTGGCGCCTTTTTGGCTGGGGCTTTCTTTACCGCCGTCTTTTTGGCGGCTGGCTTAGCTGTTTTGTCAAAATTCTTGGCGGCATCTTGGGCCGCTTTAGCCAGTGCCTTAGCGCGCTGATAATCACCCTTTAGCTCAGTAAGTTGGTCTTTGGCCATAATCATTAAGGCTTTGGCATCTAGTTCTAATTCTTTTGCCGCATCTACTGCGCCATGAGCACGGTCTAACTGCTTGTGGACTTTGGCGTCCATGCTTGCTTTTGCCTTTTTCTGTAGCTCGCCGAGCTTAGTCTGCTCTTCCTTTAGCTTTTTACGTGCTCGCTCAGCTTGCACTTTCGCTTTGTCCATTGCCTTGTGGGCATCAGCCATTAAGCGATCGCGCAGTTGTTCAACTTTGTGCTCTAAAGATTCGATCTCTTTACGGATTAATGCAACGGGGTCCATTTTCTTATTTGCCATGTCAGTGAGCCTCTGGGGTCGATTTTTGTTGTTAAATAAAAATCTGTAACAGCACTAACATAGCAAACTTTGCGATAATGGACAGTGAATCTTGAAATGCTAGGTGAAAAAAATGGATAAAATGAAATCTGATGCTATTGAAGCGGCTGCATTCAGGCGCTTATTAGCCCATCTCGATAGTCGCAAAGATGTGCAAAATATCGATTTAATGAATTTAGCTGGCTTCTGTCGTAACTGTTTGTCTAAGTGGTATGTTGCCGCTGCGGAACAAGAGGGCGAAAGTGTTGATTATGAGGCGGCGCGAGAGCGGGTGTACGGCATGCCTTACGCGCAGTGGAAAGCTGAGTTTCAGGCTGAAGCCAGCCCTGAACAATTGGCTGGCTTTGCTAAAAAAAGCGACTAAAGCTCGCTTTAAAGTCCTCCGTTTGGGATAAAGCGATTATCTGTATTTGCGCGAATCCACAGTAGCATGTCGCGGGATAATTTTTCACCGCGCTTGCGCAGGGCTTTATTTATCCAAATGGCGGGTGACTCTTTGCCCGCATCCCAGCCGCTGATGAGTTTTTCGGCGCGGGTAAAAAAGCGGATTAAGTCGACAAGCTCGTCGTTACTGAAGTTGGCGACGGCGGCTTGCCATTGCTCCGGCGCAACGCGCATAAAGACCGCGTATTTCTGCTGCTCTTCTTCGCTAAAAGGGGCGGGGAGTAATTCGAGCTTATCACTGCGGCTCAGAGCAATGCATTGCTGCAGCCACTGCGTGTCAATACTGAGGGTGACTTTCTCTTTTTCTGGGGTCCAGCTGCCAATCGCCATGTTAACTTATACCTACTTACCGATTATGGGGCTAAGGCCCTAGTATAACGCACAATCACGGGTGACTTGTGCCTAGTGATTTGCTATTTTACTGGCTATTTATCCAGTTGTTGGTGGCTTGCGGTGAGAATCAGCGTTTGCGCAAAATAATACATTGCGATTGTGATTGTTTTTACGCGTCGGTAGAGACGCGTGACAATCCTGCTTTGCGTGGGCGCCCGCTAGCGGTTGGTGGTGACGCAGCACGGCGCGGTGTCATCGCGACCTGCAATTATGAGGCGCGGGCCTTTGGTGTTCATTCAGCGATGGCGACGGCCACCGCATTGCGGCGTTGCCCAGATTTAGTGATAGTCGCGCCGAATATGGATAAATACCGCGAAGTTGCACTGCAAATTCGCAGCATATTTGCCCAGTTTTCTGAAATAATAGAGCCTCTGTCTTTGGATGAAGCCTACTTAGATGTAAGTGGTAGCACGGCATTTCAAGGTAGTGCGACGCGAATTGCGCAAGCTATACGGCAACAGGTGAGTTCTGAACTTGGTATTACCATTTCTGCGGGCGTGGCCCCGAATAAATTTTTGGCGAAGGTGGCCAGTGACTGGAATAAGCCCGATGGCCTTACTGTGATTACGCCAGCCCAGGTCGACGACTTTGTCTTAAGCCTGCCAGTGAGCAAAATTCATGGCGTCGGCAAGGTAATGGCAGCGCGGATGGCTGCTTTGGATATATACACCTGCGCGGACCTAAGGCAGCGCAGTATGGACGAGCTGCAGCGTCACTTTGGTAAGTTTGGTCAGCAGCTTTATGATTACGCTCGCGGAATTGATCAGCGCGATGTCAAAACCCACCGCCAGCGCAAATCCCTTAGTGTCGAAAACACCTACGCGGAAGATATTGAGGGGGTGGAGCTAGCACTTGCGGCGTTGCCCGCTTTACTCGATGAGCTAAAACGACGATTGAGTAAGCATAATGGCGAAACATTTACCGGAGTGTTTGTTAAATTAAAGGCTGGTGATTTTCGGCAAACCACTATTGAGCGGCGCTGTGACGGTTTTCTTGAACTGGATTTATTTGAAACCTTGCTAAGAGAAGCCTGGTTGCGAATGGAATCGCCCCTGCGCTTGATTGGTGTCGGGGTTCGGTTTGGCCGCAAACAAAACGAGGGCGTGGCAGAGCGCCGCGCTGAATATCAGCTCGAATTGTTTGATCCCGGTATATAGCCCCTCTATTTAATCGCCATACTCCCCAGTAGTTCACCTTCGCAAGCATCACAAAAATTGGCGTTAGTGATGCAGTAGATTTGCGTTCACCGTCTCCCGTAAAGCATTTTAATTTGGCAATAAAAAAGGGAGGGCGCTTACGCGGCCTCCCTTTTTACATTATTAGCCTTTATTTGTTCGGGCTAATAACCTGCAGCTCAACACGACGATTGCGTTCACGGCCTTCGTCAGTATTGTTGTCAGCAACAGGTTTGCTCTCACCGTAGCCTTTGGCGACTTGGCGAGACTGGCTGATGCCTTTGCTGGTCAGGTAGCGCACTACCGATTCAGCGCGAGCTTGGGACAGCTTCAAGTTGTAAGCATCGCTACCCACAGAGTCAGTGTGACCCATGATAATGATGTTAACGTCAGGCTCGTTGCTCAGTGATTCAGCGACCTTATCTAGTACAGTCTGAGAATCAAGCATCAGTCGCGCCTTGTTAAACTCAAAATGCACACCACTTAAGGCAACTGTTTGAGACAGTACACAACCACGAGAATTGACTTTCAGGCCAGGCAGCGTGCCTGGGCATTGGTCAATCTTATCGGGTACACCGTCGCCATCGCTGTCAAGTGGGCAGCCCTGAGCATTAACCGGTACGCCATAGGGCGTGTTTGGACACTGGTCGATGTCATTGGGCACGCCGTCGCGGTCGTCATCAATTGAGCAACCGTGCACATTTACTTTAGCGCCAGGAGGCGTGTTTGGGCATTGGTCGCGGAAGTTTGGAATACCGTCACCGTCGCTGTCTAGTGGACAGCCAGTCGCATCAACTGGAGTGCCACGGGGGGTGTTAGGGCATTTGTCCAAACGGTCTGGTACGCCGTCGCCGTCTGAGTCGTAGTTGTAGGGTAGGGGTTTTTCGCCAAAGGGTACGGAAATACCAATTAATGCGGCGTAAGTGTAGAAATTGTCATCTACGAGTACATTTTGCTCTTTGATTTTGTCTACTTGATAGCGAATCTCCCCGCGTAAGGAGACTTTTTCAAGTTCATAGGTGAAACCGGCAAAAACATCAGTGCCGTAGTCGGACTGATTTTCACCGATAAAATTAATTTCGTGGTAAGTCAGGCCAGCACCCATAAACGGCTGCAGTGACGCGGCGTCGAGGTGAAAGGCGCCAAACGGGAAATACATGAAGTCAAAGCCCGCTGCAGTGCGCTCATAGGTATCATTTTTACTGGTTTTTAGTTCGCCGTAGTTAATGTGTGTGTCAAGCATCACATAGGGGCTGATTGGCTTACCGAGACCAAGTTTAAATTCACCGCCATTGTCAAAGTCGGCCTTGTCGGCTACCGAGGTACCGATTAAACCGTGTATACGCCAGCGATTATCGAAGGATTTTTCCTCCTCGTCTGCGGCGAAGGCTGAAAATGCACTGCACCCCACAGCAAGAGCAAGCGTTATATTACGCAGTTTACTCATTGATAATTTCTCCATAGCTTTATGTTATAAAAACGCGACCAGTTGGTCGCGTTTTTTATCTTTTAAATTAGAGGCCGAGCAAGCCGCCTAGGCCACTGAGCAAGTTTTCCAGTGCGGTAGGGGCAGACTGTGGGTCTGCAATTATTCCCTCAGCGGCGGCAGCGATGGAATCTGCCAGTACAGTTGCTAGTGCTTGCGGGTCGAGACCAGCTAGGGCTTCTTGGAGCGCAGCAGGATCAAGCTGATCACCACCAGGTAGCCCGCTAACAATACTGGTAATTGCAGCAATTGCGTCATCTGTCGGTAAGCCTTCGCCACCACTATCGGTTAGGGTTGCAATCAAACCTTCGACGATTGCCTGAACACCTTCAAGGTCACTTGGCGGGGGAGGAAGTTGATCTGCGCCAGGAATCGCACTGAAATCACCGGTCAGAATTGCATCGAGCAATGCATCAACGGGGATTTGATTGATTAAGTCACCAACCGGTAGTGCAGAAATTGCTGGGTCGCCGAAGTAGCCAAGATTAAACAAGGCCGGCAGCAGCAGCTGGTTAGACAGGTCGTCATTAGTCGACAGCAGCGGATCAAAAATCTGGCAGGCAGAGCCGGCCTGTTCTTGTAATGCAATAGTGCCTGCGGGCTGAATCAGTACACTTGCGCCGTTTTTAGACAGTGGGTCAGCATTAACTGCAGGAGCGCCACCTTCGGCGGGCTTAGCGGGTGTATAGGCTTGGTTGTCGTCTGCGTCGACATAAACGCGAATACACATTGTTCCTAAGCGCGCATCACCCTGGGTAACTAGCAGGCCGTTTGTTTCAGCACTAAATTCAGCTGGCTTACCGGCGTTGCCTAGATCAAGAGGCAGCTCGTCAAGTGGAAGAGCGGGTACGCCTGAGCCCAGTGCGTCACTGAGTGGAACCAATACGGGGTCTAGGGGCGTACCGGTGGGGATACTGCCCTCTGGCAATGCCAGTGACTCGGTAATGGGCGCAACTACGCAGGTTTTGTTGGCACTGTCATAGTAGCCAACATCAGCGGTGAAAATAACGGAGGGCAAATCCGTCACGTCTTTCAGAATGCTGAGGTCCGCGGGGTTGACGGTTTCAGGGTTTGCACCAGCATCCACGGCGCTTTTAAGCAGGGCGTGGGCTTTGAACTGGCGACTGCCGGGTACCATGCTAAAGTCAAAACCGTTTTCTTGACTTGCACTAATGCTGTAGTTGCCGCTACCGAGGCAAGAGAACTGGTCGACAACCGCTGGCTGAGCAGGGTCGTCTTGTTGCTGTAGCAGGTACAGGGCAACCAGACTGTCATCAATGACTTTAACCGTGACTTGGTCAGATTTGAGCGTTGAGTTCTTATAGGTTGCGGTTAAGGTCGACTCGCCATTGACAATCGCGTTCGGCGTGGCCGGGCTCGCCTTGGTCATGACGTCTTGTACGGGGGCTACTTTCAGAATAGTCGGTGAGCCTACGGTCCATTTTATGGTGCTGTCGCCGCAGCGCGCTTCAGGGATCGCAGGGTCTGCGTATTTACAAAAAGCAACGAAGCTCTGATCCTTTTGAAGTAGGCTGTAATTGATTTGATATTTTTTATCGTCGCGGGCGGGGCCGACAGTACCGCTGTTATCTACCGGTCTAATGGTGATGGAATCCACTGTTGCATCGGTTAATTTTAGGCGTAGATTGCCGGTTATCGGATTGCTAGAACTGCTGTTTTTATAGCTGCCGGTCACCAAGCTATTGTTGTTGCTTGCGTCATTGCGCAGCTGGTTGTAATCGGTTTGTCCGATTAGCGTGGCTGTGCCAGCGGTAGTGCTGAAGCTGTTGTTGCTATAGATCGCGGTCGGATTTGCTGACCAGCTCAAAACGCCAGCGCCACTGCACTGGTAGCGACTAAAATTCGCGTTAACATCACTTGTTTGATACGTGAGCTTGGCAACCATTTGCAGCATTTCACCAGCCGGTACGGTTGCTTCAGTCGCAACGGTAGTGGCGCTATCTAGGCCATCGCAGCTGGTTGTAGGCACGATGGTTTGGTCTAGTTCACCACTGTTTTTGCAAGTGGCGGTGGGTGGGTTGGTGATTACGCACACATCAACGCTTTTAACTGTTGCGGGCACTATTTTTACGGTTTTAACTGCAAATATTGGGGCGTTATTGTCAGTGACGTCGTCGTAAAGTGTTTCGCATTCGTCGTTAGGCGATATCGCGCTAATCGTAACCGTAATGGATTCTTGGCTATTGCTGCTATTAAAAGGGTTACTAATGGTCGCCAAAGCCGATGTTTGGCCCTCAGCGTAGTCTGCAAATGTAAAGAATGCGTTGTTTGCACAAAATTTCGCTTCGCCGGTGCGGTTTTCGGGCTTAGCGACATCTTTTAGTTTCTGGGAAAGCTCATAGCTTGCTTCTTCGGTTGCATTTGAGTCTTGTAATGGGTCAAAAGGAATGATCTCGGGGCCTTCTATAAACGGAGGGCCGACACGTGTCGGTGGCACCACGGTAAAATCGGCGAAGCGAGTATAAGTGACGCCTTTGTGGCGGTAAGTGCCTGTAATTCTAAGGGTTTTCTTGCCCGATGGCTCGGCAAGAAACGCGGTGCTGAGAATGTCTTTGACGTTGCCTAAGCCGTTGATATTGCGTACAGAGGCGGCTAAGCCTGCAATGGCAGGGTTGCCAATAGGGCCAGTAATTGTCCAGGTAGTGCCTTCGGTGACATTGAGCTCGGGGCCGAGATCAGTCTCTACACCGTCGGTTTGTAGGCCAACCATGCGGGCGGAAATACCGTCTGCCACTTTGTTTGTGCCTAAACCGGCTAATTCATCACCAAAGGGTAAATCGACACGCAGCGAGGCTGGATCAAGCGATGGGGCGGGACGATCCGGGCTGCGGGCGTCACCGCCACCACCACAGGCAACGAGCACGCTCGTTACAAGTGCTAACGATATGCTTAGTAGTTTCGTATTCATTTATTCCCCTCCGGGAGAACCCTGCTTAATACACGATTGCGAACGATCAAATTTTAGATCTACGTAGTTTCACGGATGTGATTGTTAAAAACAACACTATGCGCAGCTAGGTTTTGATGTTAGCGCGAAAAATGTGAAAATTTCTGTGAATCAGTCGTAAATCAAGTGATCCAGTGTGGTGCAGAGAGGGGTTTTAATGAAAAAGGCTGAAAAATCCCTCCCTTACGGGAGGGATTTGAAGCTAAAGATAGCTTTCAATTGGTGGGCAGGAACAGATTAAATTGCGATCACCGAACACATTGTCGATGCGGTTTACGGTCGGCCAGTACTTATTGTCGCGTAAGCTCGCGACGGGGAATCCAGCCTCTTCTCTTGAGTAAGGGCGATCCCAATCTGCGGAAATGATATCCGCTAAAGTATGAGGGGCATTGATCAGCGGATTGTTGTCGGCGGGGAGTTGCCCGCTTTCAATGCGGCCTACTTCCCGGCGAATATGAATCATGGCGTCGCAGAAGCGATCTAGCTCGCGCTTGGATTCGCTTTCGGTTGGCTCAATCATCAAGGTGCCCGGTACTGGGAAGGACATGGTCGGCGCATGGAAACCGTAGTCCATTAAACGCTTGGCGATGTCTTCTTCGCTAATGCCGGTGCTTTCCTTTAAGGGCCGCAGGTCAATAATACATTCGTGGGCGACGCGGCCATTGCGGCCAGTGTACAGCACAGGGTAGTGGTCATTGAGGCGAGTGGCCACGTAGTTGGCGCTCATTATTGCAACTTGGGTCGCTTTTTTTAGTCCCTCGGCACCCATTAGGGCAATATAGGTCCACGATATTGGCAGTATGCCCGCGCTGCCATAAGTGGCGGCCGAGACGGTGTCATTGGTGATTGCAAGGCCTTCTACCGGAAATACCGGGTGGCTTGGCAGGAACGGCGCCAGATGGGCTTTAACGCCAATCGGGCCCATGCCGGGGCCGCCGCCGCCGTGAGGAATGCAGAATGTTTTGTGCAGGTTTAAATGCGATACATCGGCGCCAAACTCGCCGGGCGCAGCCAAGCCGACTAAGGCGTTCATATTGGCGCCGTCGACATACACTTGGCCACCGTGCTGGTGGGTGATGTCGCAAATTTCACGAATACCTTCTTCAAATACCCCGTGAGTTGAGGGGTAGGTCACCATCAGTGCTGACAGTTGTTCGCTGTGGCGTTCGGCTTTGGCGCGCAGATCCGCGATATCGACGTTGCCTAGGGCGTCGCAGCCAACAATCACCACGCGCATGCCCGCCATGGCGGCAGATGCGGGATTGGTGCCGTGGGCGGAGCTGGGAATTAAGCAGATGTCGCGATTAAAATCGCCGCGGCTCTCGTGGTAGCGCTTAATGGCGAGCAGGCCGGCGTATTCACCTTGGGAGCCAGCATTGGGCTGCATTGAGAATTTGTCGTAGCCGGTGCAGGCAATCAGCTGCTGCTCCAGTTCGTCGACCAATTGCAAATAACCGGCAACTTGGCTGCTGGGCGCAAAGGGGTGAATGCGGCCGAACTCTGGCCAGGTTATAGGCAGCATTTCGGTGGTGGCATTGAGCTTCATGGTGCACGAGCCCAGTGCAATCATGGAATGATTGAGGGCGATGTCTTTGCGCTCAAGGCTGTTCATATAGCGCAGCATTTCGGTTTCAGAGTGGAACTGATTAAACACCGGATGCGTTAAATAGCTGCTGTGGCGCTGGAGCTCGCTGGGGATGCCCGGTAAATCTTGGAGGCTCTCGTCGATTGCAGCTACCGAGGGCAGGGTTTTGTCGCCGGCGAAGACCGCCCACAGCTTTTCAATGTCGGCAGCGGTGGTGGTCTCGTCAAAGCTAATGCCGAGCTCGGTGACGCCGCGGCGCAAATTAAGCAGTGCGCTTTCAGCCTTGTTCGCTAACTCGCCAGCTTGGTCACCGCACTGCACGGTGAGGGTGTCGAAGAAGTTGGTATTGCTGGCAAAGCCTAATTGCTTGAGGCCCTCGGCAAAAATGCCGGTCATGCGGTTGATGCGCAGCGCGATGGTTTTAAGGCCGTC
>Ga0207905_1000357_pt1 | contig 11049 bp, 12 predicted proteins | sample LinPmetageLP49_FD_184060 | JGI IMG/M metagenome (GOLD analysis project Ga0207905, IMG submission 184060) | Marine viral communities from the Subarctic Pacific Ocean - LP-49 (SPAdes) | ecosystem: Environmental > Aquatic > Marine > Oceanic | place: Pacific Ocean | collected 2011-08-27 | reverse complement strand
ACTATTATTCCATTCGGTAGGATCATTAACACCTGAAAAATGTAACAATGAATCTGATAAGGCATACATTTTAGTTTTAACTGGTTTTATAAAAGAACCTGGAGTGTAACCATTTACAGTATTACTAGTTGCTCCTCCGTCCATTATAGAAACGTTACCAGTAAATGCTGTAGTTACATTTCCTGATACAGTTACTGCAACAACAAAATTATTAGAAGACGAACCACTATCTTTGGATATTATATTTACCAAAACACCAGTTGATGTAGCTTCATATTCTGGAGTTGTATTAGCCTCATTAATCGCATCTGCAATTAAACTTGCCATGTTAGAATTAGACGTTGCCCAAGGAATTTGAGCGTTAATAATAGAAACACCATTTACAGTTATATTTGTAACTGCATTATCGACACCACCTGACATATTACTAATACTAGAAACTCCAGCTGCGCCGTCCACTTCTACAGTTACTGCAAAACCATTTACTGTTATACCAGTTGTTACAGATGTTATTGTTATGACTGCTCCACTTGTTGTAGCTGTGTAATTAGGAGAAGTTGTTGATGCGTTTATAGCGTTAGCCACATTTGTTGCCGTTGTCGAATTTGTTCCAGTATGCGCAACGGCTGACGAATATAAATCGACATTATTAACTCTGACTACACGAATATTATCTCCAGGATTTGCTGTTCCAGAGGCTACAGTAAATGATCCAGTTGCAGAAGTTCCTCCAGCTGATCCACCAGTAACCGAAAATTGATTTCTTGATCTGCCGTCAAACCAATCTGTTATTCTTGTACCATTGTAATAATGAAAGATTCTTCCGTCTGCAAATTGCGCTGACGCATAAACATTACCATCAAAAAAATCTGTATCTAAAACTTTAGTTAACGCTGTTCCTGATGGGTGCTGTAATCTGACATAATTTACGTTTGCTGGAGTTCCACTTGCAAAAGTAACGGCGCTAGACGCAGCACTTCCAAAAACATAAATTTGTCCGTTAGCAGCTGCTAATCCAGTTGTGTTAGATGGTAATGTAGCAACAGAAACAAAGGCTGGTCTTTTTTCTATTTCCCCACCTCTTGTAATATGTGCGTTTTTTAAAGTAATCAAAGTTCCTGGAGTTGCCGTTACATTAGATCGCCTTGCGTCTAATCCACCTCTAAAATCTTCGATTAAAACATAAGCCATTTAATTGCTCGTTGTAGCTATTAATGGAGGACTTTTTGGTCTGTATAATCCCTCTGGCTCTCCTCCACCAATTATAAAAGTTTCAGTTTTAGATAACCTAGCTTTTAGTCTTGCGTAATGCGCTTGTGCTTGCGCTAATTTGTTTTGCGCATCAGCTTGTTTTTGTCTGGCTAACATTTCAGCAGAGGCATAAAGAACAATTAGCTGGTCATCTAAATCAGCTTTATCAGTTTCTGCAATTAATCCATTAAGGTTTTTTATTCCGTGAAACCTAACCATTCCTTGTTTTGTTGAAGTTGTGCTATTAGTTGATGGAATTGGCCATAACTCAATTTGATTGTTTTCGTAATTGTCATAACATTGGATTGGATAAGACGTTATGTTTCTATCAGAATCAAATTGATTATACTGCCTTGCGCCAATACCATAATCTAGCTTTGTCCAATAATCGCCATGTTTAAATTCAGCTTTTTCTATTCTTTCAAAGGTCATGTCACTAGGTAAGTCGTAGTACCTTTGATTAATAGATATTTCAATATCTCTGGTAATTCTTAAAAATGGCCAGCCGTAATCTTCCCACAATCGCCTTTGCGTTCTTTGCAATACATTTACAAGAACATCTCTAGTAGATTTACCTAAATTTGGTTGTAGCGAGTGTCCAATTTCAGATCGTAAATCATTAATTAAAATCGCTAAAGTTGTTCCTCTGGCCATATTGACTCCTTAGTATTTTTTGCCACCTTTGCCTTTTTTCTTAGTCATCTGCTTTTACCTCATATGCTTCATTTACTTCAGTTGATGGATCATCTGCTATGAAATGACCTTTATTATCTCTTGCTCTTTTTGGAGTGGCTTTTGACTTTGGCTTTGCTTTTGTCATTTTCTCTTGAAGATACATTTTATCAAAATAACCATCATCAATTCTAGCGTCTTCAAAAGTTTGTGGTAACGCTCCATAAGCACCAAACACATCAACAACCTTTTGATCGCCATAAAGATTTCCTAATCTATCACGCTCTACTTTATCGTCATGGTCATAAGAGCCATCAACAATAATATTAAAAACAGAAGTTTCGCCGTGAATGTTTCTAAGCATAACTATTTCTGGAATACTTAAATATTCTTTATTAATAACGTTTCCTATATTTCCATCTATAGCTACGTTTGCATTTATTCTTTCCATGATTTCCTCCTTATACATAGGGCAAGCTGGAGAGAAACTTGCCCTATGGGTTATTGTGTTTACGCTATTTCGTAAACACCATGACAGTTTAACTGTGACGCACTCAAGACAGCAGTTGTCGTAATGGCACGATACATAACGTATTGTGTTGCTGGTCTTGCTGGTGCATGACGTTTCATTTTTTCGCCGTCCATGTAATACATACATAGCTTTGACGGATCGATGATGTAACAGCGTTTGGTAGGACTTTTGCCTGAAATTGTTAAATCATCAAGAGATGGATCATACTGAAACTTAATTCCAGCATAACTGATGTCGCCAACAGAAATATCTGTAGACTTTGAAAAACCAGTTTGACTGTAATTACCATTTCTTCTTATTTCGTCAGCTAGACGATCCATAAAAGCTGATCCAGCTAAAGCAATTGATGGCTTACCACCAAATCTCTTTAACTGTCTTATTTCTGTATGTAGAAACTCAATTAATTCTGATCCAGTTGCAGAATTTGCAATGGCAACATTAAATCTGTTTCTCCACCAAGTATTACTTACAGTTGATAAACCACCTACTGTAGTACCAGATGCTGCTGGATTATCCAAGATTACGGATCGAATACCAGCTAATGCTTTTGCATCTCCAGTACCATCTCCATATAGAAGAGTGTTCATACCTTTGGAATAACCCTCCATCATATCATCTAGCTTATCTTCTAAAAGATTAACTAAAACTGTAGTATCTCTACCACTATGATTTGATGTTCCAGCACCAGCTAAACTATCAGTAACACTAATGCCGTCTTTTTTAAGTTCGGTAAGTGTTAATGAAATACCAGTATGGTGTTCTTTCCAAGGGTAATTAACTCTTTGGATATTAGCTGGGTTTGCATAAGATACAGTATCATTATGTGTGTAACCAGCTACCCCTGATGTGTAAACTCCCTTTACTGCAAGTGATATATTCTCTTTACCACCAGGAAAAGTTTTTGAACCTTTATCCATAGCTGCAAGAAGAGGTTTATCTTGAAGTGAGTTTGAGTAGACATTGCCCTTGTCTATATAATAGTCAAGCGCTGCGTTAGCGATATTCGCTAATTCTGCTGAAGAAAAAGCCATTTTTATTGCTCCTTATTTTTTATTACGATCCTCCAGTTGCCAAAGCGTTTTGGACTGCGTCCATTAAACTCTTAGGCTCTGGTACTGGCGAACCACCTAATTTACCACCAGACAAACTTCGTATTGGTCTTCTGACTCCCAATCTACCTTGATGACGTTTAGTAACTGTTTCATAAGCATTTTGTGCTAAAGCTACTGCGTCTTGAGAATTGTTTGGTCGTCCATTCTCACGAACTAAAGCCGATACTCTGTCGTCAATTTCATCTTGTTTGAGTTCAAAGTCTGGATCAGTCTTGCGAATACTCTCTTCCCAATTAGTTACAGATTGAGCAATAACGTTAATTTGATCTTGAGTTTTCATCTGCTCTTGTTCATTTAACATTTGTTCATTTGCGTTTCTTTGAATCTGAACGTCTGCTCTAGTTTTAGCTAACTCTTTCCCTATATCTTCGTCCATATATCCATCTTCAATTTTTTGCTGAATATCTTCAGGAATTATTTGGCCAGTTACTTGTTGTAAATTATTAATAATTGGCTGTAATGCTTCCAAGGCAGCTTGAGGATTGCTTTTCATTAATCCCATAATTGACAAGCCTTGAGCAGTTTCTTGAGCAGATAGTTTCATCTCTTTTAAAGACGATTGTATCTTTTCATACTGTTCATGTCCTTTTTTATACTCGTTTTTTTCAGCAATAACTTCTTTGAATCTAGGTTGTAGATGCAATGGAACGTTATCTAAAACGTCTTGTTCTGTTTCCTCGGTTAAAGGTGTGTCCGTTTCAACTTCTTCAGTTTTGCTCTCTACGGATTGCGATTCCGTTTCATCAGGTTGATTTTCGTCAATAGCTGATTGTACTACTGACAGTAAATCTTCTTCAGTTTCGCTTTCTGTGCTGGACGACAGCACATCTTGATCTTGCTCTAGTTCAAGTTCGTCCTGGTTTTGCGAGTCAATGGACGATACTGACTCTTTTAGGTCTTCGACCATAATACGTCCTTTCGTTTAATTTATTATACATATGTCGATCCCATCTTTCAACACCATAGCTAATTAATATTTCCTATAGGTGGTAAAGAAGAACCATTAAGCGTGTTTGGGATAGACGCATTGTTTACCCCTCCACTTGGCGAACCTTGTAAAGCTGGATCGCCAGTTCCCTCTCCTTGTGACTGATTCATAGACACAATAGATGGAATCTTATCAACAACAGCTTGCGTTACATCAAGCTTGTCATCTAATCTCTTCAATAACTCTTTAGCCAACCACAACGGATCAATTCCTGGAATCTGAAGTAAGAATGGCATAATTCTTTCAATATTAGCTAGTTCGGCTGCCCTATTAGGCTTACCAGTAGAACCAGCTTCTATTTCAAGAAACACTTCGTTCATAATATCTTCTCTAGTCATTTCAGGCCAAACTGCACCTTGTCCGACTATGCTTTTAACCTCTTCAACAGACATTAAATGCAACATAACCTGACCAGCTGCCCTTGCAACTTCTGACATAAATGAATCTAATTCATCTACATTCGCTCCAAGAGATGACATTCTAGCGCTTTCAGCAATACTTGTTTCTGTAGCCGTTGCTTTTGAAACTCCACCAAATGTACTTTCTTGAGCGCCAACAACTAACTGAACGTCATCAAATACTGATTTAACTTCATATAAATTAGGATCAATGCCTATTTGTTGTACTGGCTGTATAACGTCACTAACTTTTTGACCAGCAGCTAAAGCTTGTAATTCTAAAACGGCATTGGCTGGGTGCGTTGCTAATTTTTCCTTATCGCTTTCTTCTAACATTCCAGCTGGTGCAGCATATTTAGGTCTATTGGCTCTTCTATGTTCTCTTAATCCTTGCCTTGCTCTGTTATACTCATTCTGCATAGGCAATAATAATTTAATATCTGACGGAGGATATAAAACATCTTTATGCTCAACTTCATTAAACACTAATGGGAATATTGGGAAAAAATGCTCTACCTTGACATCAGGAGATGATGGTTCTTTTAAGAAGTCATCATAACCATCAGCTATACAAAGTTGTAATCCACTTTTAATATCGTAAATTTCAAATAATAAAACTAATCCCTCTTTTTCGTTAATATCAATTTCTGCATATGATGCTTTTTCATAATTACTTCTATCACTCATCAAACGACCTTTCATGTCGTATGACCTAAATTGATTGTTCATATCTACGCCGTATATTTCTTTTATCTCTTCAGGAGAAACATACATTTCATGGCATACCCAATTTGCACCAACAAAACCTCTTATTTGTCTGCATTTAGGATCAACTATTATTGAATCAGCTTCTGGGAAATCAAAAGTTAATCCCTCTCTAACTGTAACCATAGGCTCTTCTAACAAAGCTTTTATAGATAATTGTAATGCCTCAATTTGTGCGTCATCTTTTTCAATAGTGCCATCAGCTGCTTCACTTGCTATTCTATACAAATAATCAATCTGCATTTGAAGATCATATATTTTGTTAGATACTTCTGGCATACGATCCATTTCTCGCTGAAAACCAACCTTAACAAATCCTACTCCAGTAGTAACAACTCTTCTTACTAAAGCTTTCATTTGAGATTTGAATGACGGCTGTTGCTCTGCCATATAATAATCAAATAATTGTTCTAATGTTTTAGCTACATTATCCAACATTTTTCTGTGAGTTTGCCCAGACGTATAATCTTGTATTAATGCAGTAGCTTCAGCTGGTGGCATTAAGCCATTTTGTTCAGCCATAGCTTTTGCCTCATAAGCAGCTGCTAAAGTTTTTTCGTCATTATCCCATACAGCATAGTCCATTCTTTCTCTTCTTTTTGCTGTAGCTTTAGGATTTTTAGCATATAAAGACGCAGTTCTTTGTTGAACATGACGTTGCAATATATTAGCCACATAATTTTTGTCATTCCATTGAGTATCGTCATAACCATTTAAAGCTGCGTCCATATCTTTTTTCATCTGCTTGTAAGATTTTTCATGGAATCCTTTTGCTGATTTTATTCTTGATTGCCAATCAGAAACTAAAGCTTTTCTTCTTTCAGTAGGTTCTGGCTTTTCTTCTTTTTCACTCGCAATGATCATTGTTGTATTTTCGTGCATTACCAGCCTCCAGTTCTGTTGTGCATTCTGTCATGCTTTTTTTGTTCTTCTGATCCCCATTTTACCCAACCCATAGTACCAACTTCAGGGATTTTTTGTTTGTTATTTACAAATCCACCTGGAGTGCTGGTTCTATCTAAACCCATGCCAATCCAAGCTATTGTATCAACAAAATCATCATGTCTTGAGTTAGGAAATTTTAATAGTTCATCTACTGCTTTTTGCGTCCAAGGAGATACTTTCGGCAAAAATACTTTTTTCATTGCCATTCGTCCTAATATAGATTGCGCTCTTTGCACTTTATTAGCTACTGGCGTAACTTCATCAATTCTGCAATATACTCGCTCTTCAGACATTCTTTTTCTCAAAAAAGGTTTTATACTTTTACTAATATGCCCTTTTTCTGCCCACCATATAAGGGGTTTATGTTTTTTAATTAAATTAAGCATGGCTGTAACCACCTTATCTGTTGGCTGTTTTTCCCACCACGCATCAATTAAATAAATGTCATCATTTGCGTCAACGCCGACAACTAATAAACAAGTCGCATCATTTCTAGTTTTATCTATTCCCACGGCATGATCGCTTGCAGCGTATATTCTTAAATCTGTCGGTAAATCTTTTCTATTGTAATAAATTATATTAGTTCGTTGAAACAAATCCCCATCTTCAGGCGTTGGTCTTTGCTGATACAATGAAGTAAAACCTCTGTTATCTAATCGTCTTTGTGCCTCCATAAATTCCATGTCGAATCTTTCAGGCCACAATAATTCTCCATTCTTACGACCTAATGGATCATCGTCTTCGGCAATAGCTGGTAAGTTTATTATCTTCCATTTTGAAGCTTCTTCTTCTGTGTAATGTGGATTTGTTGGGTCAGTCAATCTGCCAATCAAATCATCTTCATGCCATCTAGTTTGAACAATTACTATTGATGCAGATGCCGTCATTAATCTTGTCATTAACACTTGTGTAAACCATGTCCATAATTGCTCACGCAATGTAGGAGAACCAGCTTCTAAACTATCCTTTATTGGATCGTCCAGGACAACAAAATCTCCACCTCGACCAGTTATTGATCCACCTCTTCCAACAAAAACAGCCATTCCACCTGATGAATTTTGTATTCTGCTTTTAGACGCTCCACCTAATCTTAATGAGAAATTAGGAAATACTGTTTTATATTGAGCAGAAGTCATAATCGCTCTACAATCTGCACCAAAATCTTTCGCAAAATCTTCGTTGTATGTTGCGAATATGACACTTCTGTAGGTATCTTTGCCGATTATCCAAGGTATAAATCGTCTTGATATTAACTCTGATTTGCCGTGTCTTGGAGGCATACATACGATTAATCTAGGGATATGGCCTTTTTCTACTTTTTCAAGAACCTTTGCTAACGCTCTATGGTGTTTAGCGTCTTTAAATAAAGATATATCAGTTGAATTAAAGTCTTCTGGATCAGGCATGGTAAACTTTGTAAATTTCAAAAAGTCTGTTCGAGATTCAATAGCTATTTTCTGCCTTTTAGCTGCTGAAATCTTTGTTTCTAAATCTGTTAAATTCTTTTTACTCATGTTGATGCCATTTCAAAAGATGCAGATTTAACGTCTGAATTTCGTCTTAACCAACCCTTACCAAATGTGTTAAATGTGTTTAAATTTCTGTAAAAATCTTCTCTTTCCAAACATAAGGCCTCAATCATATCGAATTTGCCCATTTCATCGACCATAGCAAGTGTCTTTGATCCTATAATGCCGTCTTTTTCTGCTCCAACAACGCCTTGCAAAAACTTAGCTGCTCTACTTACGCCATGATTTACACTCATATCAAATATCACATAATCAATACCTATCGGTAACTGATCACATTTAGCTTTTAGCCAATAATTAAATTTATATATTGGCGTTACATCATTTACAGTTATGTCTTTCATGTCTTTAAAGGCCAAATCATTTTCAGCAGACCATTTATCATAAACTTTTTTAGTAACTCCTAGGTTTGTTTCCCCTCCTGGATCATCTTCGTGAAAAACATAACCTTTTTCGTGATCCAAAACTTTTTCAAGGCATTTATTAAAATTACTTTCCATTATCTTTCCTTTGTTTTTTCCTAAGTGAATTAATATGTTTGTAATAAAAATAGTTGCCTATTCTGATAAACTTCTTTGAGATACCTAAATAAAACCACATCATTTTTTAATCTTTGCTATAGATTTCAGGCCAAAGCTTGCAGCAATAGATGCTAATATTCCGTATTTAATAAAATCAGGGGCAGTATTTAGAAAAGCAAATCCGTCTTTCATAATAGGCTGCAATGGCTTAATGAAACTTGCGCCTATAATTAATATGAAAAATAAAGTCCATGCCTCGTCTTTCCATGATCCGTCCATGTTATCGACTGCTTTTTCTTCCCATGATCCATCTTGCTCAACACGCTTGACTTGTGCTTGTACTTTTGCGACTTCAAGTTTTTGTTTCATCTTAGACTTTTCTTGTTTGCCCTCTAACCATGTGCCAGCTAGACCAGCTATTGCGCTTACTATTGGGAGCATTTGCACTCCTTTTTCTTAAATTTGTTATCGATCCAACATTTGCCGTAGTACAAAATAAATAACCATACTGTAAATAAAACGCCCTCTACATAGCTTAACTCGTTCCAAGCGTCTAAAATCGTGCTGTCCATTAATATACCCTCACTTTCTTTTCATCTATTTTTGGCACAAGTTTACACATACAGTCGTACACTTGTTTTTCATCGTTTTTCATGTAAGATTGCCCACTAAGAATATCTTTAAAATTCATACAATCATTGGCATTGCGAAAATAAATCCCTTCATTTCCACCAGCAAAGCCGTTAAGCGTACAAATTAGAAGAAAAGCACTCATATTATCCCCTTTTTCTTAGCAACAATTAAGAGAACCCCTAAAACGCCAGACAGCATCGCCGTAATTAAAATGCCTAGTATTACTTTGAGGATTACATCTTTAATATGTTCTTTACGTTTTGCAGCTTTAATTCGTGCTTCTTTTCTTTCTTTTCGTGAGATTGCACAAAATTTTATGTAGTCTGTATAGAGGTTGGCTCTTCCAAAAAGCTGCATATATTCCCTCAATTTTTCTTGCTTAACTCGTATAGATTCAAGAGCCATAAATTCTTCTAAGTCATTGTCGGTCTTGCCTAAGAAATTAGTCCAAAGACTATTCTTTTTTTTATATAAATCTTGTTGTAGCTTTTCTTCAGCACCAACAAAATTGGCAATCGCCGATCCACAACTACTTATTTCACGACCATTTTCTAGTGTTTGTTTGATGACTGCAAAAGCACTATTTGCAACCATGAGCATTTCAAGCATAAGCTACCTCACAAGCAAACCTATAAGTAAAACTATGGCAGTAGAACTTGTGCCGATCATCAACGCCTCGATCCTCTTTATTCGAGTGATTGTTTCTCTCCAGCGTTCCGAACATATCGCCTCGTGAGTGTCTATCTGTGCTTTTACGTCAGATGCTTTGACCATTAGCCTTTAATCTCCTGAACTGTAATAGTAGATGAACCTCTTGGTCTATTTGATGCATCAGTAGCATCTCCGAGAGACCCATTTAAATAAACTTTTCCACCATCTCCATTAAAGTCTCTCATTTTAAGAGAATAAGTTGTTGCACTTGTTGTTGATGGACTGTCTAAAAAAGAAAAAGATTCAGCAGACATATGATAATCATTTTGACCACCTCCTGAAGTGCTTACTGGGTGTCTGTTACCTAACCCACTTGCATTACCTACTGCATTAGTTATAGCTGTTGATCCCTTACATAACACAAATCCAACGCCATTCCAGTTGTGGTAATAACCAACATTTATTGAATAAGTTATTAATATTTCTGATGAAGTTGAAGTTGGTGTTATAGAAACTGAAAGACCAGTAATGTCTACAAGATTACTGCCACTAGAAATTACATCTAACCTAGTATTCTGTACTGATTGCTTAGTCTGCAACACACTCCCAACTGGAAGCCTATCAATGACACTTGCTAAGTTTAGTTTTGTTAATGCCATGCTATCCTCCTATTTCCATAATTGTCATACTTGAAGCAGAAGAACCACCAAAGTTTCTATATAAATTACTATTATGATGGTAACCATTAAATGTGTAATTTCCAGTACTAGCACCTCCTCTTACTCTGAAAGTAATTGATGACGTAGTTCCTGCAGTTATATAATGACTGTAGGTTGTAGTCATTATTCCAGTTCCTATGTGTTGATATTGTCCAGTTGTAGCTATGGCATTTGTTTCATCATTTTTAAATAATGCTGATATATTCAATGCGTTACCACTACTAGCAGTTGAACTTACAACAACTTGTATAAGTAATTTACTTGAGGCTGACTTAGGTGTAATAGACAGAGTCATAAATTCTGTACCCTCTGTCTTTTGAGGTATTGAATCGT
>Ga0207905_1000356_pt1 | contig 11091 bp, 6 predicted proteins | sample LinPmetageLP49_FD_184060 | JGI IMG/M metagenome (GOLD analysis project Ga0207905, IMG submission 184060) | Marine viral communities from the Subarctic Pacific Ocean - LP-49 (SPAdes) | ecosystem: Environmental > Aquatic > Marine > Oceanic | place: Pacific Ocean | collected 2011-08-27 | reverse complement strand
AGAACTAAAGGGTAAATATTACGACGAGATCAAGTTGAGACCGGGCGTTACTCAAGAACAACAAAAAGCTATGGAATTTTTTAATCGATATAACGAAGATCAGCAAGTTGCTACACAACAACATGAGGATTTTAAAACTAAAACTAAACAACTGCTCTCTGATGACTTCAAAGGTTTTGAATTCAAATTAGGAGATAAAAATTTTAGATACGGTGTTAAAAATCCAAATGAAGTTATTGAATCTCAGTCAAACATTAGTACGTTTGTTCAAAAGTTTTTGGATAAAGACGGCGCCGTTACAGACCACGAAGGATATCATAAAGCAATATACGCTGCTAGAAATGCAGACACAATAGCACAACACTTTTATGAGCAAGGCAAAGCCGATGCTGTTAAAGACGTGGTTGCTAAGTCTAAAAACATAAGCAACGAATCTAGGCCACAGCCTACAGGAGATGTTTTTGTTGGAGGATTTAAAGTGAAAGCAGTTAGCGGTTCTGATTCTAGTGGACTGAAAATAAAAACACGTAAATTTAACAATTAAAATTAACAATTATGGGAATATTAACTCCTCAATTTGGTAGTTTAGTGCCTTCGCAAGCACAACAAACGTTGGCTAACAACTACCTAAACTTCAACGGCGCTGCTGGTGGAGGAACATTCGCACAACAATACCTTCCAGAAATTTATGAAGCTGAAGTAGAAAGATACGGTAACCGTACTATCTCAGGTTTCTTAAGAATGGTTGGTGCTGAAATGCCAATGACATCTGATCAAGTAATTTGGTCTGAACAAAATAGATTACACATTGCATACGACAACGTTGCAAGCAATGGTGTTCAAACAATCACGTTGCCTGCTGGCGTTACTAACGTACTAGCACCTAATATGACTGTTGTAATCATGGATCCAGCTAATCCATCTGCTACTGTACATGCTATAGTAGGAAATGGCGCTGTTCAAACAGGAAACCAAACTGCTACAGTTTATCCTTATGTTGCTGCTAACCTTGCTGGTTTAGGAGCTGCTGGACTAAAACTATTTGTATATGGTTCTGAATTTGCTAAAGGTACTGCTGGTTCTACTGAGAACATCACTCCTTCTTTTACGCAATATGCTAACTCACCTATCATTATCAAATCCAATTATCAAATAAACGGATCTGATACTGCTCAAATCGGTTGGGTTGAAGTTGCTGCTGAAGACGGAACATCAGGATTCTTATGGTATTTAAAAGCTGAAGGTGAAACTAGATTAAGATTTGAAGATTACTTAGAAATGAGTATGGTTGAAGGTCAATTAGCTACGGCTGGTTCTGGTTTTAGCGCTAATCAAGCTTTAATACCTGGATTTGGTGGTGCTGCACCTGTAGTTGCTGCTAAAGGAACTCAAGGTTTATTCTCTGCTATACAGTCAAGAGGTAATGTACTTGCTGGATACGGTGGAACATTAAGTGACTTTGATGCAATATTACAAAACTTAGATTCTCAAGGAGCTATTGAAGAGAACATGATGTTCTTAGACAGAGCTACTGAATTACAGTTTGATAATATGTTAGCACAACAAAATTCTTACGGAGCTGGAGGTACATCTTACGGTGTATTTGAAAACTCTGAAGAAATGGCGTTGAACTTAGGATTTTCTGGTTTTAGAAGAGGTTCTTATGACTTCTACAAAACTTCATGGAAATACTTAAATGATGCTTCTACAAGAGGTGGTTCTGGAAACTTCACTGGTGGTGACAACATCGACGGTGTATTAGTACCTGCAGGAACAACTACTGTGTATGACCAATTACTTGGTACAAACATACGTAGACCATTCCTACACGTGCGTTACAGAGCTTCACAAGCTGATGACAGAAGAATGAAGTCTTGGATCACGGGATCTGTTGGTGGTGCATTCACTACAACAAATGATTTCATGCAAGTGTCTTTCTTATCTGAAAGATGTTTAGTAACACAAGCTGCAAATAATTTCGTATTATTCGTTGCTTAATATTTATGTAATTTTTACCCTCGTTATATCAACGGGGGTAATTATTACTTTTATAAACTATTTAATTATATTATATTATGTCAAAAATAAAAGAAACAAAAGAATTCAACCCAGAAAAGGGTTGGGAAATAAAAGATAGAAATTACTTTCTTACTGGAACAGATAGACCTTTAACTTATACGCTACCTTCAAAGCACTCAGCACGTTATCCTTTGTTATGGTTTAACGAGCATACAGGAGAGCAAAAAGCTATAAGATACGCTAACAATCAAATGTCTCCATTTGAAGCAGATCAAAAAGGCGAAGCAACTATGTCTCATATTATATTTAGAGACGGTACACTTCATGTTCCTAAAAGAATGCAATCATTACAAAAGCTTTTATCAATATATCATCCTTATAAAGATAGTAGATATACTGAACACTTGCCAGTGGCTGAAGCTCAAAATGATTTATATTTATTAGAGTTAGAAATAGAAGCTTTAAACCATGCTAAAAACATAGGTGTAAATGAAGCTGAAGCAATATTAAGAGTTGAAAAAGGCTCTGTTGTATCTGAAATGAGCTCTAAAGAAATAAAAAGAGATATACTATTATTTGCTAAAAATGATCCACAATTATTTATTGAACTAGCTAAAGACGATAATGTTCAATTAAGAAACTTTGGAATTAAAGCTGTTGAAGCTAGAATAATATCTTTGTCTAGCGACAATAGAGATTTTAAATGGGCAAGTAATGGTCGTAAGCTTATGACTGTACCTTTTGAAGAACATCCATACTCAGCCTTAGCTGCATGGTTTAAAACAGACGAAGGTTTAGAAGTTTATAAAACTATAGAGAAAAAACTCTCTTAACCTGTAATACTAATATAGGGCTCGTTTACTCGGGCCCAATATTATAATAAAAATTGACAAATGGCAATAAACGTAAACACTGTTTATAAAACAGTCTTATTAATACTTAACCAACAGCAAAGAGGTTACATGACACCTGACGAGTTTAATAAAGTCGGTGCTCAAGTACAACTTAATATGTTTGAAAATTACGCTAGTGATTTAAATCAACAGTATCGTGTTCCACAAAATGATACAGAGTATGCTAATAGAGTTAAAAATATAGACGAAAAAATTGACATTTTTAAAAAAATTGGAACTGCTAATTATTATACGCCAGGTTCTTACTTTACTCTTCCTTACGGTGCTGCATTAACAACACCGTTTAATGAAGGCAACAATGGAACTGTAACCTACACTGTAGGTTATACATTGAGTTTTGATGTTCAATGGAAAGTTACTGCTGCTGGTGTTGAAGTATTTAACTATACTTTTTCTACTAGCGGAGCTGGAACAACTTTTGTTTTTAGTGCTATACCAGCTGGAGCAATGGTTTTTCAACCTTATGATACTGATCTTTATAGACTAGGAACTGTTATATATAACGATGCTACTAAAGTACAAATGATAGATAGAAATGAATGGTACTTAATTAAAAAAGCTCCTTTAGTTGCGCCTACAGTTTCTCAACCAGTATTCTTATACGAAGATCAAAAAATATATATTTATCCTTCTTCTATAACGAACAGCGTGCAAGTTTCTTATATTAAAAAACCAACAAGCCCAATATGGGGTTATGTACCAGGGGCTTTAGGCCAGTTCATTTACAACGAACAAACATCTACTCAATTTGAATTACACTCATCAGAGCAAACAGAATTAATATTAAAAATATTAATGTACGCTGGTGTTATTATAGAAGATCCAAACTTAGTACAAATAGCTTCACAAAAAGTACAAGGTGATGATTTAAATGAAAAAAGCTAATAAATGGGACTACTTACAGAAAACAATTTACAATACTACGGAGGAACTCAACTGTTTACTCAGAACGCTAATACGCAAAACTTTGTTAGTACATTTGACACTGAACTAGTGTTTAATACAAACGATCCTACTAATACAAACTATTCATTAAATAATTGCGAGCTATATCAAAGTGCAGATCTAGGTGTTACATGGACGCCTTATAACACATTAGCTAATGCGAACTACACAGCTACTTTTAATTCTTTAACTAACACTATTAGAACAAATACAGCAATAGCCGCTGGAACTTGGTTTATGATACAACTAAGACAAGCTGCTATAGAAAACAACTACGGAAGTTACGAGTATATTAGCATTGGTGACGTGGTTAACAACTATTTAGTAGCGTACGTTGGTGAAGGTAAACTAGTGCCTAATGTAAAAAGAACAGATGTTATATTTCATGCTAAGCGTGGATTACAAGAATTTAGTTATGATACTTTAAAAAGTATAAAGTCAGTTGAATTAAGTATACCTTCTAGCTTATCACTAATAATACCACAAGACTATGTTAATATAGTAAGATTATCTTGGATAGATCAATTAGGCGTTCAAAGAATAATATACCCTGCTAATAACTTAACCACAGCACCTTACTCAGCATTGACACAAGATCAAGCCGGGTTTCCTATACAAGACGCTAATTCTAACAATATAGAGGTTCCGCCAACTACTGTAGAAAGATGGAACCAAGCTGACACAAGAAAGATAACAGGAAATTACACATGGAACGCCGCGTACAACACGGACGCTTGGCTAGATGGTTACCCTATGTTATGGCAGCAGGCTGTTGGCGAAAGATATGGTTTAAATCCATCAACTACACAGGTAAATGGCTGGTATCTTATAGACGAAAGAAAAGGTACTTTTAATTTTTCAAGTAATTTAGCTAGAAAATTAATAGTATTAGAATACATATCAGACGGACTTGCTACTGATTTAGATACTAAAGTACCTAAGTTAGCAGAAGACGCAATGTACGCGCATATAAATCACTCTATACTAGCTAGCAGAATAAATCAACCTGAGTATATAGTTCAAAGATATAAAAAAGAAAGAAGTGCTAAACTAAGAAATGCTAAGATAAGATTATCTAACATAAAACTTGATCAAATTGTTCAAGTGATGAGAGGTAAATCTAAGTGGATTAAAAATTAATACATGGCAGAAATTAAAAATACCTTTTTAAAAGGTAAAATGAATCAAGATTTAGACGCTAGACTTGTTCCTAATGGAGAGTATAGAGAAGCAACAAACTTACAAGTGAGTAGATCAGAAGGATCAACTGTTGGTGAGTTTGAAAATATTTTAGGTAGCCAAGTTGTCGCAACTACTGGACTAGCAGATATAAAAATTATTGGTTATTTTTCTGACAAAACTAATAACATAATATACTTTTTTGCTACAGATCATTACAATAACTCTACACCTGTAGCTAGAGCTGATGGTACAAATAGATGTGAAATACACTCATACAATATAGACACAAACGTGTCATCATTATTAGTTGAAGGTTATTGGTTAAATTTTAATCAAGCTTTTCCTGTTCATGGAGTTAATTTACTTGAAGAATTACTTTTTTGGACAGATAATTTAAATCAACCAAGAAAAATAAATATATCTTTAGCAAACCCTACAAATTTATCAAGACCTATTTATTATTACAATGAAGATCAAATATCCGTAGCTAAATATTATCCGTTTGAGCCTATAATTGCTATGGAAAGAAATACATATAGAGTAAACGCTGCTGTAAATAATAGCAACATAGTAGTTTTAGATCAGGCAGCTACTAATATAAAAATTGGAGATATAGTTAGTGATAGAATTAAAACAGGTACTATAATTATAAATTCTTTGATTACTGTAATTGAAATAACAGCAACTAACACTGTTAAATTATCACAAGCTGTAACTTTAGTAGGTGGTTTTAAAATAGATTTTAGTAGGCCTTCAATGGAAAACCAGTCTAGTGCGTATGTTAGTAACTATAGTTTGATAGAGGCCTACAACGTAGCCGGCACAGCAGCTGGTTCTAACATAACTATAGCAACTAGTTTATTAAATAGCACGCCAACAATAGGAATGTATGTTGTTTGTCCAACAAATCCAACAGTAATATCAAGCAGCGGTCTTGGCGCTACGCCAGCTAATACAGGAGTCATAACCTCTGTAACAATTACCGGTTCTAATACAATTATAACTTTAGACGTTGCAAACTCTATAGCTGCTGCTGCTGTTTTGCCAGACTTGTTAATAGGTAGAAACCCTAATTATGATCCTCAATGGAAAGGAGATCCAGATTTATTAAAACAAGAATATGTAAGGTTTAGTTATAGAATTAAATTTATTGATAATGAGTATTCTTTAATGGCTCCTTTTAGTCAAATAATGTTTATACCTGAACAATATGGTTTGTTTGGTAAAGGCATTAAAACGCAATTAGAAGACATGAACGATGCTTACCAAAGCACTATAGTTTCATGGATGCAGAATAATGTTGATAATATATTATTAAGAATACCAGTTCCAAAAATAATAACATCTTCCCAATCTCTTGCCACGCCAACAAACGCAGCAGGTCTAATTTCAAGTCTTCATATTGATTCTATTGATATATTATATAAAGAATCTGATTCTTTAGCTGTAAAAGTTCTTGACACTGTGCAAGTAACAAACGCTACGGTATTTACATCTATAATATACGAAGATTTAGTTCATTTTGCTAATACAGTTAAGTACATAGATTATAATTATGAGTCTAGTAAACCTTATAAAACTTTACCAGAAAACCAAACTGTTCGAGTTTATGATAAAGTTCCTGTAAAAGCATTGTCACAAGAAGTTATAGGTAATAGAATTGTATATGGTAATTATGTGGACAAACATAGTAGTCCTTTATCAGCTAACTACGGTGTTACTATAGCAGACAAGTCTGTTGTTTATGATAATTATACTCAATTTCCTAACAGTTCTTTAAAAGAAAATAGAACATATCAAGTAGGTTTAGTTTTATCAGATAGATATGGTAGACAGTCAAACGTTGTTTTATCTAGTCAAGATGACAATCCTAATCAACCTGGCTCTACAGTGTTTTCACCTTATAAAAAATATTTAGACAATGATGTATTTAATTGGTTAGGAGATGCTTTTAGAGTTACTTTTAATGCTGCTGTACCTGTTGAAAAGCCTGGTCCTGGAATATGGGCAACCAAAACTCCGTTGGGTTGGTTTTCTTATAAAACAGTAGTAAAACAACAAGAACAAGATTATTATAATGTATACTTACCAGGCTTTGTAAATGGATATCCAGTAATACAAGATATTGAACAAAATCAAACTGCTTTTACAGTTTTAAGTGGAGACAATATAAACAAAGTACCTAGAGATTTAACAGAGGTTAGTGGTCAACAAACTCAATTTAACAGTAGCGTTAGATTGTTTGGAAGAGTAAACAATCCAGACTTAAATAACAAACAAACAGGAACTCCTGTTGTACCTTACACTAATCATCCAGATCCTTGGAACCAACAATACTATCCAAATATAAGTTCTGAATTTGTAAGAAATATAGCAACAATACAAGATGGTGAAATACAAACATCACCGTTTCAAGCTGGTGTAAATGCTGGTGCTTTTGATAATTCTACAGGTAAAATACCTTGGGGTACTACGCCTGGCGGAAGTGATGATGACATGGCTCCTTTATATAATGGTGATGCTAATCCTTATTTTGCAGAGCTAAGCGTAGGCCAAAGAGTATTAGAGACTAACGATTTAGACCCTGTAAACGCTTCAAGAAACAGAAGTAATCAATTAGGTGCTATATGTACAAATATTGCAGCTGGAACTTCTGGTGCAATAATTACTATGCAGCCTTTTTTAACTATATCTGAAACAGATCCTACGGTTTCTTTGTTAGATATATTTTGGGAAACATCTTCAACTGGTAATTTAGTAGATTTAAATGCTACTATCGACGCTCAGTATGAAGGAATAATTACAACAACTGATACAGAGTTATCGTTTTTTGAAGACACAGAACCTGAAACAGCTATTGATGCTAGTTTCAGTTTTGTCGACGGTGGAGGAACTCCTAGAACAAATTTAAACTCTGCTGTAATAACATCTATAGCTGATAACTTAGGTAATGCTGTAAACGTAAAAACTTTTGAATTAAGACTTAACAGTGGTGGTAGCGCTGGCACATATGGTTTATATACTGGTGACGCAACTACTACAGGTTTAGATGCTTATTTTTGGTACGGAACTAATTCTCCTCAAATAAATAATTATACAATAACATTTACAACTAATTACACAGCGGGTAGTGGAACTACTTATTCTGATACTATATCTACAATGAATGTTAAAGTTAAAAACAGAGCTCCAGAAACTTTAGTAGCAAATCAATGCCCTATAACTTTAACTGGAGTAGATGCGCCTTCTGTAAACGATACTAGTATATTTAATTTTATAACTGGTAAAACAGTTGGAGGAACTGCCGCGTATGGTAAATGGGTTAATGGATCTGCTGATGTTAATAATTATCAGCAAGAATTAATATTTAGTATTATATCACAAGTAGATACTAGCGGTGCTGTAAATATATTTGAATTTGCTACACCATCTAATGGAGCGTTAACTGTTAAATCAGGTTCTTCGTTAGTTACTGGGCAAACTTACACTATTAACGTAGGTATAACAGACAACAACGGTGTTACAACAGGTGTTACACATTATACAGGTATACAAAGTAACTGCTCTTTAGCATTTACTGTGGGCGCTCAACACGTGAACCGATCTGTTTGTAATGGCATAGTTAGTATTCAACCTAATACTGGTTGCGGGAATTATAGACAGATATGGGCTTTTGTAAATAGCTCATTAACTAGTCCTGTTTCTAACTCAGCTGGTTTTGGTAGTTATCCTTCAACAGGTATACCTACTATATTTTATGGCACATCAAACAATTACACTTATTATAATGTAGCAGTAAAATACAGTAGCACTATAATAGGTAGTACTTCAAACGGAGGTTTAAACTCTGGAGCAACAATGTTTATAGAACCAACGCTTCGATTTACACCTGCGCCTGGTAGCAATAACCCAGGAGGTAATGTTTACTACACTATACAATACAGACCTAACTCAGGGACTGCTTGGTCACAAGCAACATATTATCAATATCAACCTGGCGGAAGTGCATTAATACAAAATTCAGGAACTATAGGTACAGCAAATTATTTAAATGGTAGTTATATAAGTGGAGGAGCTACAGATTTTAAAACTAAATTTTGGTTTAACATTGCTGGTGAATACAGAGTACTAACTAGTTATGTACAAGGCGCAATATGTAGCACTAGTGATTCTAATAAAATAAGATTCTTTCCGGCTTTTGGAGATGGAACTTATACTAACCAATGTAATTTAGGCCCACTGTAAAAAACAAGTAAAAACAAGTAATAATTAATATATGGCAGTTACTATTGAATTAGGTTATTTTAATACCTTTGCTTTAAAGAGATTAGCTAGCACAGCAGTGCCACAGGTAGCTGACCCTAACGAAGATTGGTTTATTGAAGAATCGAGAATAAAAGGCGGTTATAATAACACAACTGTTGACTTTGGCGTTAAAGCTTATTTAGTAGAAGACGAAGCTCAATCAGCCAGAAGATCTAATTCTTTAATATATTCAGGTATATTTAATTCACGAACAGGTATAAATCAAACTAATCAATTTAGCGTAGCAGAAGAAATAACTAGAAGTGTAGATCCAGTAGGTGGTTCAATACAAAAACTTCACGCAGAAGATACAAATCTTATAGTGTTTCAAGAAAGAAAAGTCAACAGAGCTTTAATAGATAAAGATGCTATATATTCTGCTGAAGGATCTGCTATAACAACAACAGCTAACTTAGTTATAGGACAAATAACTCCTTACGCAGGTAACTGGGGTATTGGTACTAATCCAGAATCATTTGCCGTGTATGGTTATAGAAAATATTTTGTAGATAGAAACAGAAATGCTGTTTTAAGATTATCACAAGATGGTATTACTGAAATATCTAACTATGGTATGAGTGATTATTTTAGAAAACAATTATCTACAGTTACATCTACAGGGACTTTAACTGGAGGTTATGATATACATAATCAAAACTACATATTAAACATAGTTCCAATATACGGCTCTTCTAGTTATCAAACACTTTGTTTTGATGAAAGAAGTATTGGTTGGACAACATTTTACACATATAATCCTAGCTTTATTACTAGTTTAAAAGGAAATTTATATACTAGCAAAGATGGTAAATGGTATCAAAGTTACATAAAAGGAGCTCCTAGAAATAAATTTCATGATGACACTGCTTCGGCGCCTAGTGAAGTTAAATTTATATTAAACCCAGCTCCTGATAAAATGAAAAACTTTAACACAATAAGTTACGAAGGAACTAATGGTTGGGAAGTTACATCTATATTAAGCGATGAAACAGGGCTTGATTTAAATGTAGAAGAAGATCAGTGGGAAATATCTACTGACACAGCGTCTACAATATGGAGTTATAATCAAGGTCAATACACAGACGGTGGCGTAACACAATACGCTGGATTTGCTAGAAAACAAAACAAGTATGTAGCTGCTATAAAAAGTAATACTCCAGCTCAACAAGGTGAGGTTATTTTTGGTAACTCAATGATGGGTATAAAAGGTTACACAGCTTTAGTTACAATGAGAACAGATATTGGAAGATCTGTAACAGCTAATGGACAAACACAAACATTGTTACCTACCGCTATTGGTCAATTAAAAGAACTATTTTCAGTAGGAAGCACATTTTCAATACAATAAAATTATATGAAATTAAATATTAGAAAACTACAAGAAAGCGACTGGTCGTTGCTTGAAGGTTGGTGGAAAGACTGGGGTTGGCCCGTATTAAGTAAAGATATATTACCTGACAATGGAACAGGTGGTATAATGATCGAACATGATGAAAAACCTATAGCTGCAGGGTTTATATACTGGAGCAATTCAGGAATGTGTTGGTTAGATTGGATAATATCTGATAATAAAGGAAGCAAAAGAGCTAGACCTTTAGCAGTGAAACTGTTAATAGAAACTGCAGAAGACATGGTAAGGGCAGCTGGTAAAAAATGCCTAATGTCAATCAGTAGAAGCAATAGCTTGTTAAAAATACATAAAAAATTAGGGTGGACTATAGATAAA
>Ga0207905_1000351_pt1 | contig 11190 bp, 6 predicted proteins | sample LinPmetageLP49_FD_184060 | JGI IMG/M metagenome (GOLD analysis project Ga0207905, IMG submission 184060) | Marine viral communities from the Subarctic Pacific Ocean - LP-49 (SPAdes) | ecosystem: Environmental > Aquatic > Marine > Oceanic | place: Pacific Ocean | collected 2011-08-27 | reverse complement strand
CGGTAATCCTGGTTCTCTTTCAGGTGGAAATTTAGGTGGAAAATTAGGTGGAAATTTTTCTGGTGGTCCATCTGGTGGGAAGGTTATACCGCCACCGCCACCGCCACCTGGAGGTGTTCCACCGCCACCGCCACCTGGAGGTGTTCCACCGCCACCGCCACCTGGAGGTGGAGTTTCTTCTGGTGGATCAGGGTAAATAAATCTAGCCCCAAAAGTGTCTTGTTGCTGTTTCATTAAATCAGCCATGTTCTGCTGACCAGCACTATTATCTGGGCTTGGTGGATTCACAAAAGCTGATATTTGTCTAGGGCTTAAATAACCACCTATACCTTCATCACGCATAATTCTATTGTCTGGGGGTGCCATAGGAGGTAATTCGGTATCACGGTCTATTGGAGGCGGAACAAAAATTTGATCATCCCTTTTCTTTTTCATACCTATCTTTTTAAGTAAACTCATATTAATTACCCATGTCGTATTTTAATTCCATTAAAGGGTTACCGCCTTTATTCATTTCTAAACCTTCAAGGTCTATTTGTCTTGGTCTAGTTGGCACATCAGAAACTGGGGTCTCTGGATCTACAGCAGAAGTTGCCTGTTCATATGTTCTTGCTATAGCTCTAGCGGTAGTGTAAAAAGCTTCATTATCTAAAAGATTTTGTCTCATAATTTGTTTATACAATAAGTCAGGGTCAAGTAAATATTTTTCAAAACCTTTTCTTCTACTTTTAGAAGTTAGTTGAGTACCAGCAGTTATAACTCTTCCCGGTCTAGTAAAAATACCTAAATAAGCTCTAGCTAAACCTGTACCTAGTTTTATAAATTCATTGTCAGGTACGCCGTCTTTGGCAGCTTTGACGCTTAAATCTTTTATTAATTTATTATACCCTCTTAAACCGTCTACAAACTCTTCACCGTACACAGCTTTTAATTGATCTGCGTGTTTGTTTAAATAACCTTGTATTGCATTAGGATTAAAATCAGCTGTACTATCTATAAAATCCCTAAATATAAGTTCTTTAAATTCTGTTTGTTGTGCTTTAGGAATCATATCCATAAACGTTTCTGTTTTAGTAACTTTACCTGTGTTCCAAACTACATCAAAAACACTTTCTGGTTGAGCTTTTTCAAGTTTTTCAGAAATTTCTTTAGCTAATACTTCTCTATTTTTAGGGAAAGATTTTCCACCAGCTAGTTTTGATATATTTTCTGGGTCAAAATATGCACCAATGTTTCTGCCAAAAGTTTGACGTATTTTACTAACGTCTGGTACTAAAAGTATGTCAGTGTCAAGCCCAGCTTCATCAAACATTTTTGCATAACCTATATCAAAATCTTCTTTTTGATTAATAAACCTAAGTTCTATTTCTGGGTCATTAGCTAAAGCTGTGTCAACTTCTTTTTGAACACTACCTAATCTTTCTGGTGTAGCTGACTCACTACGTGCTAAAACTTGAACACTAGATAAATCTGTGACTGCCATTTTTTCTGCTGGAGAACCAGTTTTTTTAACATTTGCTATTTCTTCATATGCTTTTACCCAGTCGTCTCTGTTAAATCCTAATGTGTTTGCTGGGTTAGCACTTATATATTTAGCAAATAAATTAAACGCTGAGTTACCACCAAGACTGAATGCTGCCACTATTTTAGAATCATTCATGGCGGTTTTAAGTATTTTTTCTTGATCGTAAGTTTCGTCCAAAACACCACGTTCTTTCATATTTTTTAAATTGTTATAACGCCACAAGAAATGACCAGCGGTTTCTCCTGCGACTGTGAACGCTATAGGTCTAACAGGGCTAATAGCTCCTGTTGCAGCACCTGTTGCAGCACCTACACTTTGCCAAAATGGATTATCTGTAATTGCTGCGGTAGTTCCTAACCCAGCTACACCCCCAGCTATACCGCCTTGTATTCTTCCTACTGTGTTACCATACACAAAACCACCTATACCAAACCCTGCTTCAAGGGCAACAGGTGCCATTACAGCAGTAACATCAGACCAGTCTATTCCTGGTGATTGTAAAAATTCTGTTTCACCGTTTTCAGGGTTAGTGTACACAATCCTTTTTGTATTAGGATCTCTTTGTATGTTTAAGTCTGCATATGATGTATTAGGGTACGCTTCTTTTAATAAAACTTTTACACCCCTATCATATTGGTCAGGGGGTAAATAACTAGCGTCTTTAGATGCTTTAAATGCTGGTCTGTCTTTAGGGTTGTTTTTAATTCCTTGTGCTGCTGCTGCTTTACTTGCTGGATCAGTAGGGTTAAACAATTCACCAATATTTAAACCGAATGGTTGCTGAGTTTCTGGATTTAAAGGTTGGTCACCAGGAATAGCAAATCTTCCTATATCTCTTAGAGCATCAATAGGGTTCAAGTTTAAAAAACGATCTCTTACGCTATAGGGTTGACCTAAAGCTTTATCTATAACTTCTGGTGCAACACCAATTCTGTCTACTAAAAAGTTCTTAAAATCATTAGAAACAAACTGACCTGGAGTTTCTGCTCCAGGAGGGTATATTTTATCAGCTATAGGTTCAGGGATGTTTTGCTGTGCCATCGTAGGTATAGGTTTACTTAAATCTATTTGCTGATCTATAAGCGGGTCTATATCCACTATGTCATTTATCGCCATATCTAGTTACCCTGTTTTTGAGTTGTGAGTATATGCATATTAAGCACTGCAAACTCTGATTGACTTAAAGTTTTTTGCAACATGTTATAATATTCGTTTTGTTTTTGCTGGTTCGTTTTCCCGAAGTTTATATATTTTGCAGTCATAACACGGTAACTACCGTTTACCGTATTAGTATTAGAATCAATAGGACTTGTGATACCAAACTGCTGTATAATGTTTTGAAATTGTGGTGCATTTTCCCCGTTAATAATCACACCAGTTTCCGGTGATATAGATACATTAAGTTCTATTACGTTAGGGTTATCTTCATCAGGGTCTTTTACGCCTACTAAGTATGTAGGGGCTACATTACTTGATTCACCTTGAAAACCAAAGGCGTAAGATTCAGTGTAAAGTTTTTCATACTCATCTAATTCTTTTAAAGCATTTTCTGCATCACCCGTAAGTCCATCAACATAACTTTGTTTTACATCGCCGTTTTCATCAATAAGCATACTTATCTTACTTGGTAATATAGTTCGTTTTATAAAATTTCTATTCTTTTTTATTAAGTTTCTAGCAAACCTATTACGTGTGTCTAAGAAACCAGCTAAACTGTATGAGTTCCCGCCTTGTACACCCATCTGGAACATAACATCTTTATCACTCATAGCTCTTAAGTCAAGACCGCCACCTTTTTGAGGACCATAAGTAGCAGCACCAACCATAGCTAAATCAAACATTGTATTTTTCAGACCTTCACCAGCTATACCGATATCTTCTAAAAATTTAGCAAAAGGACTTTTTAGTGCGTCGGTAAAAGCTACTGAAGTCATCACGCTTTCTTTAAATTCATCAAAATCTGCTTCTCTACGGTCACCGTTATCATTTACTATGCTAAATTTGTAACCACCTTCTTCGTAAGGTTTAGAAAAAACTGCCCCTAAACCTTGAATACCTACTCGTAACGAATCAAGTCCCCTTAGGGTTCTACCTGCTATATTATTAAAAGGTAAGTCCATAGCATCTGGGTTAGCATCAACAAAAGCTTTAAGCATTTTATCTTGTTCTAAAGAAGCGGTAAAATAATTTGTATACGCTTGTTGAACTCCATCTAAACTTTCTATAGATTCTTGATAAAAATCTCGTCCAGCTTTTTCTCTAGATCTTTGCATTCCTGCACTACCTCTAGTGAGTTCAAAAGTACCGTCACTGTTCATAACCATACTCATACCTGAGTCATCTTTATAAGCTGTAGGGTTTTTCTGTATGTCTGTCTGACTTACAAACAAACCTTCACCGTTTTTATCTAGAACCCATTTCATAGTACCACTAGTGCTGGTAGGTGTTAGAGTATACCCTAACTCCTGTGTTTGGTAGTTGTATTGTTGAGGAGATAACATTGCGTCGTTAAGTTCGTTACCATCAACATCTTTTCTAAGATAATTTTTTACATTAGTTTGCTCATCATGACCTTTCCTTAAAACTGCACCGTCATTTTTCATAGGATCCCAGTTATTCACTTGGTCTTGATCGTATAAGACATTGACCATGCCTCCTGTTTTATCTACTACAGTCCATGCTTCTTTGTTTCTATTTTCTGATTCTCTAACTTGGTTAGGATATTGTTTAGCCATAAATGCATAAGAAGCTTCTGACATTGGTACTGTTTCTTTATCGGTAAAACTACCGTCTGTGCTTATATCAATCATTAAAGGTTTTTCAATACTATTTTGCATCAGTGATTTATTTAATGCTACTTTGTTTTTATAGTCAAGCATAACAAACTGACCAACAAGATTATTTACGTTTTGTTGCTTCTTAATACCTAAACCAGCTATAGTTTTCTCATATTCTCTTTCTTCTTTTCTTTTAGAACCATAACCTGATATAAAGGCTTTACCGAGAGCTGCACCCCAGTCCTCACCTTTTTCACCAGAGTTGATAAGGGAAAGCCCTGCTGCTAAGTAGGGCATAACCTTGTCGGGTTGTTGTATAAACTCATCATAATCCATTTCACCGACCATATCGGTTGCTGCTCTTTTATAGATATCCATTTTTTCTGGGTCAGTTAAACCTTCTAGCATACTAGAACCTTCAAGGTAAGAGGTAAATGAATCTTCATTTTTCATTGACCCAGCTAGACCACCAGAAGTTACCGCTTGGTCAGATGTTAAGTCATCGTCCTCACCTTTATTCGCCCCTAAATTTACATCTAAAAATTCTTTTATATCTGCCCCTTCACCTTCACCACTATTCATACCGTCTATTATTGCTTGGGTAGTTGGGTCGATTACTTCATTACTAGTAATACCCGCCCCGTAACTATTTTTATAGTCCTCAGGTTGCATAACTGATTCAGGCATCAAACTATTCTGCATTAATAGATTATTGAGAGTATTCCTGTCAAGACCTAATTGATTCGATATAGTTTCTATAGGTATGTTTTGATCAAGCATAGTTTTAGCTTGAGCCATGACCCTTGATTTATCTACATTCGCCATTAAGTCTTGCTGGTTAATTGCCATTATCTCAGTGCTCCGTATACGCCTATTGCCGTACCTAACCCTTGCATCATTGAGTTACTACCGCCACTACTTGAACCTTGTGCTAAAGTAGTACCGCCTAAAGTAGGGGCTAGTCCTGCTGCGGTTTGACCTGCTTGTCCTATTATTTGTCCTGGTAAATTATATTGACCTACAAAGTTTTGATAAGCTAAATCTAATCCTGCTTGATTTTGACCACGTTGCATACCACCTACACCCATCATATTATTAACGTCGCCTTGACGTAAAGCTGATAACCCTTGACCTAACCCAGCCATTTGACCGCCTACGTTAGACCCGAACTGACCAGCTTGTAAACCTGTGCCAGCTAAGTTTTGACCCGTACCGCCTAATACGTTACTTAGTCCTGTGCCTAGGCTACCTAGTCCTCCAGCTGCAGTACCTATAGTACCCGCTAGGTTTTGTCCCATACCCGCTATTTGACTACCCATACCCGCCTGAGCACTACCTAAATTAGCCATAGCGTTAGCTTGATTAAGCTGTGCACCTTGCTGACCTAGTCCTAAAGTACCCATAGCTTGACCACGTTGTATACCTTGTGCTCCTTCACTTAAACCTAGTTGACCTAAAGACTGACCAGCCTGTAAGTTTTGAGCGTTTTGATTAAGAGCTTGTTGACCTAAAGTTTGACCAGCTTGTAAATTCTGAGCATTTTGATTAAGTGCTTGTTGACTTAATGCTTGACCAGCCTGAATATCTTGACCAGTTTGGCTAAGACCTAATTGACCTAATTGACTACCTATTCCTGCTTGCTGACCAGCTAAATTACCTAATAATCCTGCTTGTTGTGCTTGTCTATTTTGTTGTGATTCAAATGCTTGTTGTGCTCTACCTGCTGATGACTCATAACCTTGAGCCCTTAACCCAGCAGCAGTTTTTAATTGAGCTTCCCTTAATGATTCTTCTCTTTCTTGTGCACCTAACCTAGCTCTACTACCGCCAAAAGCACCAGAGCCTATAGCTTGTGCTCTACCTGCTATATCTGCTTTAGCACCTTGATCTTCTAAATCTTGTAAAGCTCTACCTACTACTGCGTCTTCGTAAGGGTTACTAAAACTTGCTATTCCACTAGGGTCAAAACCTTGAGTAGCACCGAACCCAGTTTGAGCTGCAGCTCCTATATTACCTAAAGAACCACTGATGGCGTCTTGTGCTCTACCTAAATTAGCTCTACTACCTAAACGGTCGGTAGCTTGGCTTAAATCAGCTTGGCTCCTCAACATGTTTTGTGATTCACCTAAGTTAGCTTGACTACCTAATAAATTACGAGCTTGACCTAAGTCTGGTCTTGAACCAGAAACTTCATTCATTGCCCCACTTAAATCTACACCAGCCCCGCCTATCATTTGACCAGCTTGACCTAAAGTATCTTGACCTTGACGTACACCGCCTAAACCTTCAAACGTTGCGTCTTGTGCTATACCTGGGACTTGTCTTAATAGACCTTGAGCTTCACCTATACCCGCTGCACCTTGCTGTGCCCCTTGACGCATAAAGTCCATACCTTCTTGAGCACTACTTCTAGCGTCACTATAACCTTGTTGAGCCATTTGGCTACCTTGGTCAAAATACGGTTGATAAGAACCTACGTTTTCAGCTGTCATCTGCATGGCTTGTCTTTCAGCAGGAGTAAAGTCAGCTATCCTTTCACCTTGATACGTATACGGGTTAGCCCCCGCTACGCCTATGCCTTGTAGTTTGTTTACTAAATCTTGATTTAGCATAGGCATTATGCCAGGGATATTTGCCCCTGGGACACCAGCCATAAACTGTCTATAATACTCTGGAGGTAACTGCTCGGTACGTCCTGTTGTTTGTTCTGTTGCCATTATGCCCTACCTAAACCCATACTCTGGGCTTTATTTTCGTTCATGTCCATCATAGCGTACAGCTGAGCTATACCCGTATCATGGTCACCGTTACCTATTCCTTTAACTGCTTGTTTAGTCATTACGAACTCACCGTCTGCTAGTAATGCGGGTACTGTATCTTTATCGCCTGAACCTTCAGGGTCATTAATATCACCGCCTATTTCTCTTAAATCCATTTCTGGTAGTTGACCGCCATCAGCCAACCTCGCTATACCAGTAAGTTCTTGTGCTGGTGCTAACATATTTTGATCACCCTTAGTTTCATGTCTTAGTTGTGGTATTTGTCCTATTTCGTTATTTATAGGTCTAAGTTTTTTCATAAAACCACCTTGCATGCCTCCACCGTTATTATCAGGGAACTTACTTTCAATAGTTTGAGCAAACTCCTGCAGAGTAGAATCAACTTCATCGGTATTTAATCTACCTTTTATAAATTCACCTACGGGTTCAAGTGCATTCATAACGTCGCCTTGTGCCCCTCTCCTTTGTTGAATTGGTTGCCCGAGTGAAGGAAATGGTTGTATTTGCATCGGTGGTGCTGGTCGTAAAACATCATTCATTATAGGTTGTAGTTGTTGTATATCTGTACCCATTTGTATAGCAGGTGACATACCTAAAGCTCCACCCCTATTCATACCTACCCTAGCGAACTCAGGGAACTCAAGTTCATATTCATCTTGTGCTTTAAGTAACTCAGCTATAGTAGAATTAACGGGGTCGTAGTCATAACTTTGTGCTAAACTAGGCATACTACCCGCTATACCAGTACCTGAGCCTTTAGTACTGTAAACGTCGCTTAACGTAGCGGGGGTTAAACCTTGCTGTAGATATCCACTTTGATCTATTGGTCCTGGCATAGTAGCTGGTTCATCATCACCGCCACTTAAAGCATCAAATAATTTACCGCCACTTAAACTATTGGCTCCGCTCGCAGCAATAGCTCCAGCTCCAGCTTTTCCTAATAAATTTAAACCACCAAAAGATTCACGTACACTTTCCAAAGGCATACCAAGTGATGTTATAGCATTAGTACCTGTATAATTTAAAGCAGGGGTTGCCGCATTAGGGTTAACTAAGTTAAAAGTATTAGCTCCTATACTTTCAAAAAAACCACCTATACCTTTACTATGAACCCCAGGTTTTCCAGCCATAAATTTACCTGAAAAACCAGTACCAGAAGGGTCAAAACCAAAACCAGCACCGCCCAACATTTTACCGCCAGCATATATTGATGCACCAGCCATCGCTGCTTCACCGAGGTCTTCACCTTCAGCTAAACCGCCTATACCTCTACCGATACCAGCACCCAACGCTGGACCGACTCCAGGAATAAATAACCCTGCTATAGTGGCGATCTCTTTCGTGTTCTTTTTAACGAACCTTTTTATGCTTTTGAATGCACTTTTTAAACCGCCCATATTACCAACTTATTGAACATCATTTTATTATATATACAACTTTGAACTATGTATAGTAGGCTTCTGTACGGTATCATGTGATATTATCACCGATATTTATAGAAGTATCCCCACCAGTAGAAACCGTAACTTTACCTAGAACAGCTGTAGCCTCGTAACCAAGGTCAATTAACCGTTGACCAATGTCTATCCAGTATTGACCAGTCCATACTTGCAGTACTCCAACACTAGTATTCCATATAAGACTACCAACGTTAAACTTTACTGTATCTCTAGTAACTTGGTTCATTTGCCTTGTATTATCAGGGTCAAACGTACCTAAATTAAGTTCTAGTACTCTTACTAATCTATTATATGTATCAGAAGTAACCTCCTCACCCATAGATTGAGGAAGCCTAGTAGCTAATAATTTGCTCATCTTCTACCGTCGCCTCTTATCTCTATTCTAGTAGCACCTAACCTCCAACCAGTATCGTCGTTACTTCCGTTTGAATTATTATCTTCAGACTCTAAGCGTATAACTGCTTGTCTGGCTCTACCTCTTATGTGAGATTGTTTAGTATTACTAGCTATAGCGTTAGTACTATTAGTACTTAAACTGTCGCCTGGAAAATCTCTAGTCTTTAAAACTAGATTAACTTTGCCATCACTAGTGTTATTTAAAAATTTGATATCAGGTATAATTTTACTAAAGAATGCATATTGTTCACCGTCACCTATATCAAAATCACTGCTTTCTATAAATACGTTGGTCATAGGGCTACCGTCATCATTGTAACCAAACTCATGTTCGTATAGATAGTTTTCACTTACCGCTCTAGGATAATCAACTGTGCCTTCATCTAGCCACGCGGTTCTACTTAACTCACCGTAAGTCCAAACGTTATCATTATAATCATAAACAACGTATCTGTCTATTTCAGTAGAACTAGCTGACGGATAAAACCAACCTACTTCATCATGTGCATTATTAGTAAATGCATTTATCTTATATGCTTGACCACTGTTAATATCATCAAACACATAACTTAATACGCTACAAGGTACTTTTGATACACTACCGTTATAAACGTAAAAATTATCATAACCCATCCAGTATACTCCGCTAGGTGAAGTCACAGCTCCGTTAGGGCTTATAAGACCTGTGTTATTATTAATTAAATTTAAACCAAAAGTAAAAGGAGGTCCAATAAAAGAAACACTATAGAGTGCGGTATCTGTCCATACTAAAGTTTCTTGTCTAGCTTTAACTGAACCTACTATTAAACTACCTTCAGATAATCTTAAATCACCAGCTGTATTAGTTTCTAGAGGTTCGAATTGTAGCGGGTTTTCTTGGTCACTAAAAGCTATAAGCATAGGGTCAAGTACCCCAGTTCTAGCGTTACCTTCTATAGGGTCAGCACCTAAAACTATAACATGTCTATCAGTTTCCGAAACAGTAACTCCTAAACAAACAGTAGGTACAAAACTAGCTCCGCTAATACCTGTTAAAGCTACGGCTCTAGTATTAACTCCGTTAGTTTTATCCCAGTAAAAAATTTGACCATTACGTACAGCTATGATTAAATCTTCGCCAAAATGATCATGAGACCAATTACGTAACTGGTTGGTCTGAGATAAAGCAGTAACTGAACCCCATGTACCTGTGTTCCACTGCCCAGCCCCGTAACCTGTTGATTGTACATATACATCTAAACCTACGTTAATTTGGTAAACCCCGTCTACTCCGCTACCTCCGTTTCCGCTATCACTACTATTAGCTGTTACGGTAGTACCGCTAGTATTTTTAGCTGTTAAAGTGTAGGTATTAATAGTAGGAACAGAATCAATTTGATATTCTTGATTAAGTACCGCAGCAGTAATTAACCCGCCTAAACTGACTGCTCCGCTTATAGTAACAAAATCACCTGATACTGCCCCGTGGCTAGAATCGGTTGCGGTTATAGTACTACTGCCGTTAGTAGCAGCAAAAGTAATACCATTAGTTGTGGTAGATCTAATTGGGGTAACATCGTTAAAAGTATCTCCTTCTAATATATAGTATTTTAAATGAGTGCCTAAACCTAAGAATTTACTACCGCTTAAAGCTACCCATGAGTGTAAAGCACGACAAGTACCTAAAAAAGTATTAATAGAATCTTTACGCCAACCTCCTACTTTTTCTGGTCTGCCTGCGTTAAATCTTACTAAGTTAGAATCAAACCATCCGCCTTCATTATCATACGCTGTGCCTTCACGCATAATTCCTGGTTTAAATATAAACTTACTTAACGGCATATTAAACCTCGTGCCACTCCTTACCTTCAAATAATAAAGCTTCTGCTTCTCTTCGTCTAATTAACCCATCAAGAGTTTTTCCGTTTGCTTTGTTCCATCTTTTCATTTGTTCTGGTACGCCTTCAAAATTACCTAAGTTTAATACTTTAAGCATAGTAGAAGCTTTTAGGTTAGTTGGACCAAGATTAAAAACCCAAGACACCAATGAGTCAAATTGATTTTGTTTAAGGTCAACCGTTACGTTATCGGTTATATAACCTTCATATTCATCCATCTCATGCAGCAGTAATTTATCCGCTTCTTCTTGAGATATATTATCACCTTCTTTTACACCTTTAGTTGAACCATAACCAATAGTCCAAACACCAGCAGCACAAACGTAAGCTTCTAACTCACAGCCTTCAAACTTTTTAATTAATCCTAATCCTTCT
>Ga0207905_1000345_pt1 | contig 11301 bp, 12 predicted proteins | sample LinPmetageLP49_FD_184060 | JGI IMG/M metagenome (GOLD analysis project Ga0207905, IMG submission 184060) | Marine viral communities from the Subarctic Pacific Ocean - LP-49 (SPAdes) | ecosystem: Environmental > Aquatic > Marine > Oceanic | place: Pacific Ocean | collected 2011-08-27 | reverse complement strand
TTTGTACCACAAGGGGAAAACAAAATGACATTCAAACTAAGTTCACGAAGCGAGGCCAAGCTAGAAGGGTTAGACCCACGGCTCGTTGCGGTTGTTAAATTAGCCATCCACAAAACAAAGATAGACTTTGGTGTGATATGTGGGATGAGAACTCTTGATGAGCAAAAGGCTTTAGTTGCCAAGGGCGCAAGCCAGACAATGAAATCCAAACACCTTCAAGGCTATGCCGTAGACTTAATGGCCTATATTGGCTCCAGGGCTTCCTGGGAGCTAAACTTGTATGACGATATAGCAGACGCTATGGCCGAAGCTGCTAGAGAAGTAGACGTTCCCATTCGTTGGGGCGCAGCCTGGCACATATCAAACATAGCTCAGTTTGAAGGTACTATGGAAGATGCCATGAATGAGTATGTTGATACCCGCAGGACACAAGGCCGTCGCCCGTTCATTGATGGACCACATTTTGAGGCTATGGTTTAGGAGCAATAAATGCCATTACAACTTCTTAAATATCAACCCGGAGTGGTCAAGGATATTAGTGAGTATGCGGCTGGGAAAAATGGACCGTTTTGGATAGATAGCGATCTTGTGCGTTTTAAGAATGGCTACCCCGAAAAGCTGGGCGGCTGGCAAAAAGATCAAATTAACGCGCTGGATACTTCTGGTAACATTACCTCAACGGAAACTACTATTGAGGGTATTGCTAGGCGTATGGTGTTTTGGAGATCCACAACAGACGGCGAAGACCGTTTAGCAGTTGGCACTCACAATCACTTGTATATTATTGAGAATGGCGGACTATACGACATCACGCCACTGCGCGATGAAACCAATGCGGCAAGCACATTAAGTGGTGGAGTCAATGCAAGTGCTGACTTGGCCTTGGTAAGCGTGGCTGGGTTTTCAGCCTCTGGTTCAGTTATAATTGGCACTGAAATTATTTCATACACGTCTATTAACAGTCTGACACTGACAAACTGCACCCGTGGGGCAAATAGCACCACAGCAGCTTCGCACGATTCGGGCGCTGTGGTTACGCAAGTCTTAACTGGATCACTAGCCACAACAATAGCAGAAGCCATAAACGCAACTGTAACTACAATACCCGTTGCAAGCGTGGATGGTTTCTCTACGGCTGGAAGCATTAAAATTGGCGCTGAAACTATTCCTTATACAGGTATTACGGAAGGAACCTCTCCAGCAGGCACTTTGACTGGATGCACCCGTGGAAGTAGTGACGCGGCTAGTCACAGTAATGGCGCGGCAGTATTAAAACTTGGAGTGGGGCCAATAGGGACTACTAGTGGTAGCAACATACTTACCATTGTTGACGTAGCGCACGGCGCTAAAGATACCGACTGGGTAGTTCTAAGCGGGGCCGCAGCAATAGGCGGCATAACGACTGACGTGCTTAACAGCATGGCCGGTCATCAAATTACTAAAATTGTAAACGTAAATTCATACCAAATAACTGTCCCAGACGCGGCTACATCTACCGTAGTCGCTGGCGGTGGCCTTACAATTGTCATTAAGTATTTAATTGGTGCAGACGCTTTTGTGGGGTCTGAAAGCTCATCTCCTGCCCTTGGCTGGGGCGTTGGGGGTTGGGGTCTTGAGGCATGGAACGAAGCCAGATCTGCTAATGAGGAAGGCGTATTCTTAGAAAACACGTCTTGGAACTTATCCTTGTGGGGAGAAGACCTGATCGCCACAGTGCGTAATGGCGCGATCTACTATTACGATACCTCTGTGGGTACAAGCAGCCGCGCGTCTTTGGTATCATCTATAGCAGGCGCTGAAAGCGTCCCTAGCGTGGCAAGAATAACCACAGTCAGCTTTCCTGACCGGCACTTCATTGCGGGTGGATGTCAGGCATATGCGGCTAGTGGAGGCGGCGATGTAGACGAAATGCTGGTGCGGTGGTCGAGCCAAGAGCAATTTGAGAAGTTTGCGCCTACGGCAACCAACACAGCAGGAGATCAACGCCTCCAGATCGGCACAAAGATCGTGGCAATGGTATCGGCGCGTGAAGAGACAATTATATCTACAGATGAAGCTATCTATGGCATGACATTCGTGGGTGGAGATTTCGTGTTTTCGTTTAGGCTCTTAGCCACAGATTCAGGGGCCGCTGGCATCAACACCATGATCTCAATTGATGGCGATGTTTATTGGCTTGGGAAACGCAATGTGTTCAAATACGATGGTCGGGTACAAGAACTTCCCTGCCCAGTTCAATACTACGTTTTTGACCGTATGCAGACGCGCTATATTGACAAGGTGGTAGTCGGCCACAATAAACAGTTCCGCGAGATCACTTGGTTCTATGTGTCCAACGACAACACTTCGGCCACTAATCCCGAAAACGACAGCTTTTTCACATACAACTACCAAGAGAACGCCTGGACAGTTGGGACAATGGATCGAACCGTCTGGAACGACAGCTTCGGCGCAAAGACGGTTCCGTTTGCATTTGACCCTGACGGCTACCTATACAACCACGAAACAGGCACTAGCGCCGATGGTGCGGCTATGAACAGCTTTATTGAGGGATCTCCCCGCGAGATCAGCGCAGAGGGCGAGACACTGTATATGGTTGATCAGGTAGTTCCAGACGTAACCATGTCTTCTACCACGTCCTTAGATCTGTACATGAACACACGCAAATATCCCAATGCCACAGAGACAGTCAAAGGGCCGTTTACGATCACGTCAAGCACAGAAAAATTAAGCACCCGCGCCAAGGGGCGTCAGATTGCCCTCAAGTTCCAAAGCACTGGCACTACAGATGAGTGGACACTAGGAGACTTTAGGGTCAATTCAAGACAGGATGGGCTTCGATAATGGCACAGGGTCACCCACTTGCAAACGTCAGATTGCCATCCCCGCCTGAAGAATATCAGACAGGTTACTTGAACCGTTTAGTCAACACTTTAGAATTGTTGCAAAGAACTAATTTTTTTGCTGTGTCTTCTGGAATAAATTCATCCGCAGAGCAAGCCGAAGCTACAGCGTGGTTCGTATCTTAAATGCCCAATAATTACAAAAACGCCAAAGTTGACCTAACGACAACCAGCGCAACTGTTTTATATACCGCTCCAGCAGCAACCACTTCTTTGGTTAAATCAATATTGGCATCAGAAGATAGTGGTAACGCTGACACCATCACAGTCACAATAACGGACGCAGACGCTGCTGTGTTTTCGCTTTTTAAGGTTAAAGCCGTTGCAGCCAATACCACAGTAGAGTTGCTCAGTGAGCCACTTGTTGTTAAAGAGAATGAAATACTCAAAGTCACTGCCGCCACGGCTAACAGATTACACGTTGTGGCAAGTCTATTGGAGATAAGTTAAATGGCAAAATCACTAGTATTAAAATCAAATATTATCCCTGGCAGTAATTTTGGTGCATTACCTAATATGTACAGATCTGAAACCGGCGTAAGACGAGATCCTACTGTTGAAAATGAGGACGGGACTTTTACAATCCCGACTTATCAACGAACAGAAATTGACATTCCTGATGACTTTGATTGGTCTATGTACGGTACAAAATATGCTCCAATGCTTCGCTACTTTGATAAAGTAAGAACAGGCGAAATAATCTATAACCCCGAAGACGACAGAATTGATAAAGAGCTTTTGGGCGAGGGCACAGATGGAGATGGCCCACCCCTTACCACTGAAGCGGAAATGATTAAACAGTCATTAATTGCATTTGGTACAGATCTTGCTGCGGGTGCTGGCGCTCAAATTGGCCGTGCTTATGCTGCGGATATGGACGGTGGATTATCTGGCGCAACTGGCGATTACTTTAACCAAAAAAATAAAATGAACCTTCTTTTTCCTCCAGAACAAGGTCCGACAGCTAGGGTTTCTGACAGTCCCGGCACGTTGAGAGCAAATACTGCGGCTAGAGGGCCAGAACTAACTGAAGGTCAAAGAAGTTCTTTGAATGCAGAAAAAGTTAATCTTAATAGAGTTATTAAAGCACCGGGTACAGGGCCAGAAGACGAAACTTATAGAATAGCCGCAGAAGACAGAATAAAAGAAATAAATGCAAGTTTAGAGCCCATAACTGGTACGGGTGGGCCTGGCTATTTGTCAGGTTTAGGAGACAGGTCTGGGTTTCGTAGAGTAAAAAATCCAGATGGAACTTCTACTATGTCAGCCGCAGGGAGGGCAAATGTTTTCGGCGCTGTTGGCGCTGGTGGGGCTACTGTTGCGGCTAATTTAATCGCAGGTAGAAATCTCAAAGATTCTGTAAAATCTGGCGCTGAAATTGCTGCTGGATCATATATTGGTAGCCTATTAATTCCCGGACAATTTGGTGGTTTTATTGGTAGTACGATAACAAGTTTATTAGGTGGAAGCCGCGTAATCTGCAACGAACTCATGCGTCAGGGCATTATGACACGCAAGCAAGTGGTTCTGGATTACAAATTCACCGAAGACTACCTGACACCGCAGCACGTTGCAGGCTATCACGTCTGGGCTGTCTGGATGGTACGCCAGATGCGTAAGGGCCGCTTGGTCAACTTCTGGAAGCACGTTGCTGGTCATCGCGCTAATGAGATTGCCTACATCTACGGCGAACGTGACAAACCCGATTACTTAGGTAAAGTGTACCGCAAAGTCCTAGAACCGATCTGCTGGTCTATTGGTTTCTTTTGCCAAAAAACAGACTGGACAGTTCTCTACAAAGAAAAGGAAATTTAATATGGCCGAAGAAATGCAAATGCCAAACATGAATGGCGCTAATATGAGCGCCGACAATCCAATGCGAAACCTGCCGCCAGAAGCGCAGAAAAACTTGCTACAGCCAGATGAAGAAATTGCGGCAATGCTTGTCGCGCGTCTGTCAGCTATGTCTGAGCAGGAACTAGCCATGCTCGACACTGTAATCACCCCAGAAGTGGCACAAGTTCTTATGAAGCTCCTCCCAGAGCTGCAAGAGCTTATTGCGGCTGTAGAGGGCGGTGCGGCACAACCGGCGCCTGCTCCACGTCAGGCTCCACGGGCAGCTCCCCAGGCGGCTCCGGGACCACAGATGGGCGCACTAGGCGGGATGTAATGGAAATACGCAGGGCAACAGTTCTTGATCTTTCAGCCCTTTACGGAATGTTGCACGTTATGCACAATGAATCTGAACACAGAGTATCAAGTATAAACTCTGAGAAAGGCACGGCGGCAATGTCTTCTGTTTTGCACAGAGGCGTCGTCCTGGTTGCGGAAGAAGAAGGTAAGATTGTGGGTTCAATCGGTGGCATGGAGGCGTCCGACTGGTGGTCTAGTGACAAGGCACTAGTAGATTATTGGTTTTACGTTTATAAAGATTACAGAAAATCAACCATAGCTATAAAGTTGATAAAAAAGTTTATGGATATTGGTAAGAAGGCAAACATAAAGGTAAAGTTAGGCCATATTCATGGCGGCGATACTGATCGAAAAGATAATTTCTACACCAGGCTTGGCTTAATAAAAGCCGGCTCAACTTATTTGGAGAAATAAAATGGGCAGCGGATGCACTCAATCATATACAGAACTTCCTACTACCTCTGAAGTGGTAGCAGGTACGCAAGTCCCAGAGTGGATGTCTGCCGCAGGTAGAGGTCTATTTGAAGAAGCTGTCAATGCAGCCAGCAATCCATACCCAACCAATGGTCCTCCCAGAACTATGACCTATACTGACGGGTCAAAGCTAACCGATGATGAACTCGCAGGCATGAGTATTCTGCGGGAAGGTGCGGAGAGTTATCTACCATTTATGAACCGCGCAAGTGATATAGCCAACACGCTGGGCGAAGGATATGAAACCATGTCCCAGGAAGAACTTCTGGGCGATCCGTTCCAAGGCGCAAGCCGCGAAGATCTTTTAGGTGACTATCAAGGTGCGACACGCGAAGAATTACTAGGCGATCCATTTAGCCTAGAAACAGCGCAGCCTTACATGGACCTATATCAGTCTGCAATGGACCCTGCTGTTCGTGAGATTGAAGAGCAAACTATCCGCGCTCAAAACGAGGCACGGGCAAGAGCTTCTACCGGGGGCGGTGGCTTTGGATCACGCCTGGGCATTATGGAGGCCACTACGGCTGGAGAGGGCGCGCAGGCCGCAGGAGATCTTAGAGCCGGCGCTGCTAGGGAAGGTCTTGATTTTGCCGTTGGTCGTTACGACACAGATCGCGCGTCTAGAGCGGCAACAGAAGACAGATTGCGTGGCCAGTTTGACGCTGATAGATCCGCCAGGGGAGCGACAGAAGACAGATTACGCGGTCAATATGATACTGACCGCTCTGCACGTTTTAGTGCAGAAGACTCGGCTCGTACAGCTTACGAGACAAACGAGGCGGCGCGCATTCAGCAGATGGACGCCTATCAAGGCATGGGCGTACTAGCTCAAGAATTGCAGACGCAGGCGGCGGCTGGCTTAATCGGAGCCGGAGAAGTGCAGAGGCAGCTAGATCAAAGTGCTTTAGAAGTTGCTTATGCTGATTTCCTTGACCAACAGAATTACGACCAAGAGCAAATCAACTTCGCACTAGGTGCTTTGAGTGGAGTTCCGTATAACACGATAAATCGCAGCTACAGCACAGGCACTACTATGTCTGCAAACCCATCAATATTTGGACAAACTCTGGCAGGGGCTGGTGGCTTGTATAGCGCATATAAGATGGCAAATGGTTAAGGCAGGAGATAAGCAATGGCGCATGAATTAGGGCATGAAGGTTTTGGCGTCGCTGGAGCTGCTGGTATGGATAGTAATTATGGCCAAGGCATGGGCGTTCTAAACACCCTAGGAGGCAGTGCAGAAGCTGGTCAGCAGGCAATGGAGTTTGCGCGGCAACTTTACCCTGACACACCAAAGGCAGACCCCTGGGAGGCCGCATTCCAGTTCTTTGCTGAAATGGGTAGGCTGGCATCAATCCCAGGTGCAACTTTGGTTGGCTCTGCTGTTGGATCAATGCAGGCTCCACTTGATTATCTGAATGCTAAAAAGAAAGAACTAGCCGAAACAAAACGTGCGCGGATGACGGCGGCAGTTCAACTCGCTCCAAATTTGAAGGCTACCTCAAAAGGAAAAGGCGCACCTGTAAAAGTTGTAGATGCAGATGGTAAGGTAACCTATGTTTACCCAGAGGATGCTGTTAGCCAAGGTCTAACGCCCTACGAACCCCCTAAGTCTGGTTCTGGAACAACTAACACTGGTTCTTATGTGTTCCAAAACCCTGCCGCCTTTGAGCGGTTTAAAATAGAATTTCCAGGAATTGCTGAAACGCTTACAGAGGGTCAAATAGCAGGCACAGAGCCTTTGATCATTAATAAGAGTTTGCTCACAAATCCCAAGCTACCTAACGTATTTAAAGAGCCACCATCTAGTAGTGGCGATGATGCTGGTCCAAATTCAGCATTATCAAAACTTTACAAAGACCTTGAAAATGCTACTGAAGGAGGCCCAGAAGCCCTTGCTTTGCAAAGTCAAATAGATGCGTTAATTACTAAAAGCGGTTTTGATAAAGAAATTTTTGATGCAGAAAATGAAATTTTATCTTCATATAATAAAGCAACAAAAAGTATCAAAGAATCTAGAATAAATTATGCTAAAATGGAGGAAGCTGTAGAGTCAGCAGATGGGCCGGGAGATTTGGCCTTGGTCTTTAGCTTTATGAAAATGTTAGACCCCGGTTCTGTTGTAAGAGAGAGCGAATTTTCTGCGGCTCAAAATACAGCAGGTCTTTTTCAAAAATTGTTAGTTGCTGCTGAGAATATTCAAAAAGGTGATTTGCTTTCACCAGAACAAAGACAAAGTTTCTTAGAACTTTCTAAAAAATTCTTAGAAGGTGGTAACAAATCTATGATTAAAATTAGGCGCAACAAAGGATTGCAAGTTAAGAGTTACAACCTCAATGCTGCAAATGTCTTTGGATATGAACCCGCCCCTGCCGAATGGTATATAAGTGACGAGGCTTATGAGATTGCTGAAGCGGCAGGAACTACCGTAGAGGCTGCATGGTTGAATAAAAATGATGCTGAACAAGCAGAGTGGATTGCAGAAAATGGAGGTTCATAATGGTACACATACCATCGCACGTTGATGAAGCACCAGTTATTAGAACTATAGCAGAGCAAATAGAAGCTCTTAAAAGTCAAACCGAAGCCTCCGCGCGGGAAAAAGTTGATGCTTTAGTTTTAGACGCAAATGTTCCTGAAGAACAAAAGTTGAGCCTTGCTGAAGACCTCATGGCCAAACTGACGCCTATTGCTGGTTTTGTTACAGACACAGCCACAGATGCATTTGAAAATCTGTCTAATGATGAGTTTGTTAATTCTGTAGTTGACAGAACAATTCGTGAATTGGGTTTGGGTAGTAGAGCTGTAGCCGAAGGTGGCGCTAGTTTAGTCGGTATTCTGTATGATCCCCTAAAAGAAATAGTTAACTTAGGATCTAAGATTGCTGGCGGTAAGGGAGACATTCCATCTTACCGGGCTCAAATTTCTAAAATGTTAGATGACCTGGGACTGCCAGAACCTGAGACTGCGTCAGAGCGTGTTGCAAGTGCAATTACGTCTGGGGTTTCCGCTGGTGGTGGATCTGTAGCAATTGCAAAAAAACTAGCCCAAGTCCTTACGGGGCTCGGTCAAAAAGTCTCTCAAATCATGGCGACTGCGCCAGGATCTCAAATGTTCGCTGGGGGGACTGGCGCTGGATCGGGTCAAACGGCGGCTGAACTAGGATATAACCCTGTCGTTCAAATAGGCGCAACTTTAGCTGGCGGTATTTTGGGTGGCAGAGCTGCTAATGTAAAGACAACACCAATTCCTGAAACGGTTAAATCAACTGTAAGAGCGGCAGACGATGCTGGCGTACCCGTATTAACTTCTGATGTTCGTCCCCCAACCACGTTTGCTGCTAAGTGGTTACAAAAAAGCGCAGAGAGCATTCCTGTTATAGGGACTGGTGGACCGCGAAGGTTACAGCAAGAATCAAGAATAAAATCTGTCTTAGACTTGGCTAGAAGTTATGGAGTTAATCTTGGTGATAATTCTGATATTATTTCCAAAGTTGCAAGTGATCTTTTAAGAAAGAGAAGCTCAGAACTTAACAAATACAAAGGTGTAAAAAGTTCTGTTATTCAGAGTGAACAACTTAAAAACGCAGGCGTTGTAAATGTTGACAGAGCTATAGCTGCAATAGACCAAGAAATAGCTAAATTGTCTCCGATGCGCTCTAAGGAAGTTGACCAAGTTTTAGACCGTTTGCGGGACTGGAGAGGCTCTTTGCTAGGTGAGACAACAGTAAAAGGTCCAAAAGGAAAAAATATAATAGTGCGTGAGGGTCAGTCTTTACAAACCATAGAACTGTTAAGAAAACAGCTAGGCGAAAGTTTTGAATCGGCTGATTTGGGTTCAATAAGACAACTTGGTAAAGATTCTCTTAAAAATATTTATGGCCCTTTAAGAGAAGATATGAGATCTTTTATTCAAAGTTTTGGAAACAAAAATGATATAAAAAGATTTGACGTATCAAATGCTAGGTTGTCTGAACTAGCTGGTGAGCTAGAAAATGGGTTGTTTAAAAGGGTTCTCAGCAAGGGAGACGTTACCCCAGAAAATGTGTCAAGTATGTTGTTTAGCAAAAAACCTTCTGATGTTAAATTACTTTATAAGAACCTTGATCCCACGGGCAGGGCCAACGCGCGCACTGCAATAATTTCTGATATGTTTAAAAAGTCTTTAAACGCTGGAGAATTAGGCGAACAAACTATAAGTCCAGAAGTATTTAAAAGCCAAATAAAAAAAATGGCTGATCAATTAGGTATATTTTTTAATGAATCAGATCTTCAATCTGTTGAAGGTTTAGGAAAAATTTTAGCTCTAACCCAAAGAGCGTCACAAGCAAATATTGCCCCTTCAACGGGTGTAATGTTGCAAATACCAGTTTTAGCTGGAGTTCTAACTCAAACGCTTGGGACATATGCTGGTTTAGGTGCTATGGCTAGTATTGGAGCTATTGCTAGGGTTCTTGAATCTCCCGGTGTTAGAAACATTCTTATTAGGTTGCCAAAAGTGAGTGCCGGTTCTCGTCAAGAAGCTGAATTGCTAAAGCGCCTTGACGATATAATAATTAGAGAAAACTCTAATGAAAGAGAAGATGGCAACATTGACGATGTAGATGCGTCTTCTTCCCCAGCCCTTCAAAGTCTAATACAGACTACGAACCCGTCTGTATTAAATGAAGCTCGTTAAAGTCTTGAAGCGCGATCTCAGCCCACTCAGGTGGGCTAACGTCTTCGTTCTGGTGGTTAATTAGGTTGTACGCCACATATTCTGTAACTTGCTCTGTAACGTCAGTAAAACCGCTCTCAGAGTAGTTAAGGCGCAAAACGCGAATGCTAGTGCAATCAACACATTCCGCGAAGGCCATCTGTGCGGCCCCCTCAAGGGTGGTGGGCATATCTTCGCCGATTACCCTATCATCGTAATGCGTGGTGCGGCCTAGGCAAGTAAACTTGCCGCTAGAGGTTACTAGATATTGATCTAGGTGAAGTCCGTCTATCATTGGATATTCCTTTCTAAATGGGAGGCGGGAGCCGAAGCTCCCCTGATTAGTTGCGGCCTGAGTAAAAGCGGAAAGCCTCTGCGGCGATAGCACTGGCAGAAGCTGCCACGATGAGGCTCCCGAAAGGCTCACGGTGTTCTGCCGCAATTTTTTCGTTGAGGGCAACCAAAGATAAAAGCTCTGCGTCAGACATATCGTTCATCTTGTGGATGTTGCGGATGTTTGCGCGGTTTGTGTAAATGTCAGTCATTTTAAAAAACCCTTTCTAAACTCTATATACTTCATATAGTGTACGATATTTAGTATTACAAGAGGCAAAAGGTTTTTTAAATATTTTTTCCTGCCGCCCTTAAATTCTTAATAAAGTCTTTCAGTTCTGCCTGGGCACGAAACAGCCTGACCTCTGCCTTGCTGTCTGCATCCCTGCGAAATCTTTCGTCCTGCGCCCGATCCACCTCAGAGCGCAGGAACTGTAGATGTGACACCTGAAAGGGCGTCAACGTGTCATCAATCATCACATAAGTCTTTCAATGATGATAGCAGCTATCAGAGCCACTGTGGCCGCAGTTAAAACAATATATCTTTTAGATATTTTCCTGCCTGCAAAAAACGGCTTTGAACCAGCCTCAGTTGGAAATAATGCCTCACTCGCTGGTGTCGCATCAACCTTGAGCTTAACAATCTTTGACCTTGGCGCCACAATGCTATCCTTGTTTGAGCTGTCTATTTTTAACTTCACAG
>Ga0207905_1000338_pt1 | contig 11556 bp, 6 predicted proteins | sample LinPmetageLP49_FD_184060 | JGI IMG/M metagenome (GOLD analysis project Ga0207905, IMG submission 184060) | Marine viral communities from the Subarctic Pacific Ocean - LP-49 (SPAdes) | ecosystem: Environmental > Aquatic > Marine > Oceanic | place: Pacific Ocean | collected 2011-08-27 | reverse complement strand
ACACCACCACTGCTGCTGACCTGAGAGTTAACATTTAACGAATTATTAGAATATGAAGCAGTAGCAATATTATAAGCTGTTGATAAGTTATATTGAAAAATTGTTGATGTGGCACTTGGAAATCCCAAAACAAAAAACTTTGTTCCATCAGAATTAAATGCAATGCCTTTGGGGTTAGCCGAAGCCTGAGAGGCAATGTTAAAACTCACACTATCATAGCTTGCAGTAGCTAAATTATATGCACTAGACATTGTGTAGGCATAAACACGTTTGTTCTGATCGTCTGTTAAAAAGAATTTAGTTCCATCTGGTTTGAAAAACATTCCCTCGACGTTAGTTCCTGCGCTACTTGCATACGAAAAAGTTACGCTATCATAGGAGCCTGTTGAGACATCAAACGGCGTACTTAGAGTCCATTGGTCAACTGCATCTCCAGTCTGCCCCGCAATAAACAGTTTTGTACCATCAGTCGAAACAGCTATTGTAACAGGTTTTGTTTCAGAACTATTTACACTCAAACTTTTGTTGTCATAGCTTGCCGCAGATAATAAAAACCCTATAGTTACAACTTCTGTGTCAACAGTGTTGATTGCACCGCCAGCTTGAATAGTTGCGGTCTGCCCTGTGGCGTAGGCTGCATTAGTAAAGCCTAAGAAGTTTTCGGTGGTGAGGTTTGTGGAGGTAAAAGTATTTTGAAAAACAACTGCCTTGCCTTTATTTGAGTCGCTCCTATCACCATAGGCAATGACACATCTGTTTGCGGTACTGTCAAATGCCGAAGAAATAAAACAACTAGGGTTGCCCACTATACCGGCCTCAAAAACCACAGGAGTGCCAAAGCTAATTGACGTTCCGCTGACTGTGCCAACGATTAATTTACCATTGTCAGAGCCATCACCATCACCATCTGGATAAGCAATAACAACCTTCTTAGCTGTACTGTCGTAAACTATACTTGTGGTCGCTGTCGTATCTGCGTTAAAAACAACAGCCGTTCCAAAACTTATATCCGTACCAGAAACTGTGCCGACAATGGCTGTTCCTTGATTTGAATTACCTTGGTCGGAATAGACAATAACCGTTCTATTTGAGTTAGCATCATAAGAAACTTTCATTTCATTAGAAGTCGCAGATTCAAAAACAACTTCTGTTCCAAAGCTAACAGATGTTCCAGAGATTGTTGCTACTCTTGCTCTGCCATAATTACTTGCTCCCCTGTAAGCAATAATAACTTTCTGAGCAGTTGAGTCATATGCGTTTGATCCGTACACAATGTTACTGGATGAAAATTGCGTTGAACTTCCAAAACTTATGTCTGTTCCACTTACTGTGCCTACTATAGCTACTCCCGTACTTGAGTGCTGGTATTGAATAACTGTTTTTTGAGCATTAGAATCGTAAGAAGCTGCTATGTAATTTGTTGACGCAGCATTAAAACTTGCTTCCGTTCCAAACGTAATGCTGTTGTCAGAGGGGTCTACGGTACAAACCCGTGCTTTTCCATGACTGCTGGCTCCTTGGTAAAATACAACCACCTTTCCAGCAGATGCATCGTATACAATTCCTATCGAAGTTTGAAGAGCAGCGGTACTAAAGACTGTGGGAGTGCCAAATGAAATACTATCACCACTTACCGTTCCAACAACCGCCGTGCCGTCTTGAGAGTTATCATCGTCCATAAAAGCGATTACTATTCTATCTATGCTTGGATCATAAGCCGCAGCAGTTTGGCTTGAGTCTCCTGCTTCATAAATAACCTCTGAACCAATGTTTTGGGTGGCACTTGTTTGAGCAATAACACTCACAGTCCCATTACTGTTCACAACAACAGGCTTGCCATCGGGCAATGCCCCTGATGCAACAGCATAAACCTCTGACTCAGCTTGTGATTGGACGTTTCCGATATACTTCATTGCAGATCCTATGCGTCATCAATTTCTTCGTAGCTGCATACTGCCGATAGATCGCCAGCCGCTGATGCTTGGATTTTGAGAATATCGCCTTCAACTAAGTACAGACCCATAGCTTTATCTATTGGAACGAGGGTTGTATCTGCCGGGACAGAAATTGTTTTTGCTAGGTAGAAATCAGCACTGGATCGTGTGATCCACACAGATATATCAGCGGCGTTTGTGCCGTCGATATTTGCTATTACCAGCGAGTTAATCTTTAATAATTTGTTTGACGCAGCCGTTAGCAAGCTTACCGCGCTTGCCGCAACATCTGCGTCCATTGCAGTGTTCGCAAAGATGCTACTGACTGATACCACATTAGGGTTTGCCATTTAGTTTCTCCTATCCAAAGACCATCGCCATTGCGATAGATTTTCCTGTTGTTGCTGTAGAGTTTAAGTGGGCTGCGTTGACTGTAAGATCGCTGATCTGAGATACGTTTAAACTGGTAGCCACTGGCGCAACGTCTTGCCAGGCCGACCCATTATAAACCCTGACTTTATCTGAGGTTGTGTTGAATACCAGATCGCCCTCGGTTAAACTGGAGCTGGGGTCTGAGCTTGCTACTCTATACTGCGCGGCAAAGTTATTCACAGAGCTTAGATTAGACGCAACTGTATTAACATTTGCAATCGATCCAGACACGTTAGACATAGCTGTTACATTGCTAGATGTACCCAAGGTATTCATTGCCGTGACGTTGGCTGATGTACCTAGAACATTCATGTCTGTGACAACATCAGAAGTACCTAGAGTGTTCAAATCTGCTACTACGTCTGTTGTTGCTAAGATAGCCATGTCTGCAACCGTGGCATCCGTTGCTAAGATAGCCATGTCTGCAATTACCGCATCTGTTGCTAGTAGTGCCATGTCAGTAATAACCGCTGACGCAGCTAGAGCATTAATGTTTGTCTGATTAGAACTACTAGGAGTTAAAGCAACCCAAGCAGACCCGGTGTACACTTTCATCAGGTTTGTGGACGAATTATAGAAAAGATCACCAGTATTTAAATTGCTAGATGGATCAGACGATCCTGTTGCGTACTGCCCGGTGAAACTAGCCAGTGCAGTTTCTGCTGAGTTCTTTGCAGTTACACTTGCGTCTTTAGCCACAACACTAGCGTCCTTGGCAACAACGCTTGCGTCTTTCGCAGTTACACTTGCATCTCTTGCTGTCTCAGAAGCTGCTTGAGCCGTTTCTGCTGCTGATTCAGAAGCTGCCGCCGCAGTTGCGCTCGTTGCTGCCGCTGCTGCATCTATAATCAAAGTGTATTTTGAAGCGTTTGTATTTGTTGTGAGAGGCTGAGATCCCGACGATGTATGCGCGGCATTTACTAGAAAGATGTTATTTGTCGATGTGTCTTTTATCAAATCGCGCACTTGGTAAGCGGTAGATGCTGCAAAGTTACCAGTAAAAGTTCCGAGCTCTTGTGTGATTGACAGGTTCCCAGAAGCGTCAAAGCTAAAGACCTTATTTGCGCGGTTAGTTGCCGACACAGTAAACTCTGCGCCTGATATTGTATTCGTCTTAGATGCCTTTATTGCTCGACCTAGTTCCTCGTCATGCTGTTGCACCATGAAGGTAAGCTTGTCTAAGCTGTCTTCAACAGAAGCAGAAGGAAAAGGATCGTTGGCAACAAGATCAAGCCCTTGGGTTAATGGTTGTTCACGAAGTATTACAACAGTTACACCTGACGCCGGGGCAGATCCAAAGGTTACATTGCCGCCAGAGGCTGCGCCAACACCACTAACTGAATAATGCGTTGTGAGAGATTGGCTTGTCTCTGTTCCATCAGCTGCTCTAAGAATAACAGTCAGATCCGTTTGAGCAAAAATCTTAAAGTTGTAAGCAAAAACTGTTGTGGACGCATTTCCACTAAAGGACACACGATTAGTGGCGCTAGAAACTGTCATTTCTAAATCCTTCTTTCATTTTAGTGTTGAATTTGGTTATCTAAAACCGCCGCCAGTTGCGACAATACTGCTAGGCTTGAGCCAAAAATCTGCATTATTCTGCTTTTCAATTCGGCTTTCCATTCGACGTAAATAACCGGGGTTAGTTAGCTCTTGAAGTTGATACCAAATTAAATAGTTTGTTGCTTGCTGTGTGTAGAACAAGTTGGTCAAAGGTGTATTTTCTTTAAGGAGTTTAACAAAATCACCTTTTAAATTGTCATCTGCTCCAAATGCAACGCCGCGCGTTTTTTGAAGCAATTGAACTAAGTCTAACGCAGCAGTAGGGCCGGGGCCGACTAATGTCTCAGCAAGACCACTACCGTATCGATTTGCCTCTCCAAAAAGAAAATCACCGTAGATGCCTAAACCGCCGCCTTGTAACATTGCTGCAACTAAGGTTTCTGGGCTTGCTGGTCTAAGCCCTCTTCCTTTTAAGACTTCTTTTGCTTGCATTGCAAAATAGCCTAAGAAGGTTGTCCCAACTATTGCGTTTACTAAACCTATGTTTGCGCCGACACCGCGCTTTAATTGTTGAGGTAAAGTCTTTGAACCAGATCCATAAACTTGCCGCCCTAAAACCTTTGTCATTGCAACTGCGCTAAAAGACTTAAACTGCGTTACAAATCTAATTGCCTCGCCTGCCGTTGTTCCCGGTCTGTAACCACGGCGCAGTATAGCTCTTTCTCTTGCGCCCGGTGTTGGTATTGCAAAGTCTGCTTCAGACGACAACATAGCAAATAAGTTGTCTTTAACAGCCGTGTTTGCAACTTCCCCCGGAACTAAGTAAGGTCGTCCATCTGGCCCATTTGTTACGCCTTGCCTAGCTACCTCCCAAGCTTCTTTATTAATACCGTATTGCGGCAACAACCTTTGTAAGTCTTGCGGTAATTGACCGAATTTCTTGTTAGCTTCACGGCCTAAATCATTAGCAATCATTAAAGTTACACCGCGCTTGTTGCTTTCGCTCCAAGGCTGCAACAAGTTAAGCTTAAAAAACAAACCCATCATTTTAGATGTTTTGCCCGGTAAATCATCAGATGCATTAAAGCGGTTCATAAAATCGCCTAGCTGACCTTCAAGCCCAACACCAAGACGATCAGCAAAGTCTCTCATTTCTTTTGGTGGCATGACTTTAAATATTGCACTAAATCCATCACCCCAAGCCTGCAACATGCTGCGCCCTTGATACATCCTATTTGTCGCAATGTATGCAATATCAGTAACAGCAGGGATAAACGCACCGCCGAGCTTTGCCATTGTTTGCAACGACCTATAGCCAGACAGAATTTTAGCTGCTTTTGTATCTGCGCCAATATTTACGCCACCAGTAACTTCTGCCAATGCAGACTCAAAATTAAGAACGTTAGCTTTACGCTGTAAGCCTGCAAGCTTCTCCTCGTCACCTCTATATTTATTCTGAAGCTTTAATTGTACTCTCTGAAACATTGCTTCCGGGTTTGTACCTAAAATATCCATAAGAGCAGTTGCGCGACTTGACGATCTAAGGTCTTGCATAAATGCCTCGCGCAATGATGCACCGCCAAATTTCTGATCATAGTCGTACCAATCATCAGAGTTTTTAAAGGTAAACACACCAGACGCACTTTGTCTTTTTGCTAGGTTTTGCGGCCCTTTAAAAGCTTGCGCTATATCGTCGGTCACTTGGTTTTTGCGAACACCACTTTTTATAGCTGTAAAAGAAGACTGAAGAAACTTATCAATCTCACCAACCTCTATATCCATTCTTTCAAAATCAAGCTTACCACGAATAAAAGAACTCCATTCGTCATAGCCTGCTTTGGCTAGTTTGGCAGGCTCATGGCTAGATTGAACAACACGACCTTCTTTTAATCTTATAAAAGACCCTGCTTTGTTTTCTCTTTCTAAAGCTGCGCGTTGATACTTAAACATTATTTCGCCAAGACGCTTTGCGTCTGAACTAACCTTCAAATCTGTTTCTGGCTCACGTTTGTTAAGGTTGCTTAAAACTTTGGAAACTTCGCGCTCAAAGTCTCCGCGCATATTGTTGAAACGCCTCATTAAGCTAGAACTTTGCAAATCAGCTATAAAACCGCCAGCTAAAGAATTAAAAATACCAGCATCTAACGCATCAACTGATCTACTGCTTCCTTCAAATATAGCGTTTGTTCCAACTAAAGCAGACTCTAGGCCCAAGCTAGGATTACCTAGTTGCTGATCGGCTGCTTCTGCTAAGTTTAGAAGCTGGCTTTCACGAACAATATTGAGATACCTGTTTCGTTTTTCAACTTTGTTTGCAAGCTTTACACCTTCAACTAAATACGTGCCTCTAGCAAATATCTGATCTTCAACATTAGCTAAAGAATTAGCAGCTTTGTTAGGGTCTTTTAACCTTTGTAAATCTGTTACGATGTCCATAACAGATTGCTCGTTTAATCTGTTTTTGTTTGCCTCTAGCCCTACGTCAAAACAATCTGCCATTTACGACCTCGCCACGCAAACGCTGACAGCGTTTACAACTTCTTCATAGGCTTGCTCTTCAAGCTCTACTCGTATTATTTCTTCAAACTGCAATCTTAGTTCATCGTCTAGCTCACCGTCTGCAATCATTTGACGGATCATTATATCTTGGCTTTCAAGGCTTTCGTCTAATAACTGCTCAAGATCTTCAACAGGCACACGCTGTTCAAACATTTCAGCAGCTTCATAATCGGCAAACGGATCAAACCGTGAATCTAGCGCATAGGCTACTTCTAAGTCTTCTCTTGTGCGCTCTATAGATACGCCTGTCTCATAGATAGCCTCGTCAATATCTAAATCTTTGCGTGACATTGCATCTGAAATTAAAGCAAGTTCATCATCAGACGCATCAGGATTGCCGCGCTTGCTTAATTCTTCTTTTATATCTTTGCGCCTGCTGAGTTCTGCATCAACGTCATTAACCGCATCATTTGCAATGCGCCAAGCTTGTGCAGCTTCTAGGTCTTGCTGCGCAAAAACCAAGTCACCCTGATCTTCTCTTCGCAATGCATCAACCAGCATGCTTGTGTTTCTGTCAGAAATAAATCCAGCTTCAAATGCAATTTCTGCCATATTATCCAAATTCTTTTTAGACTTTGGATTGCTAACGCCGTTGACAACATTGCCATTTTTGTTCGTAAATTCTGAAAACTCTCTAATTCCAAGATTGTTTAATTCACCTCTAAAAGTAACATCTTGGTCGTTTATACCGCCTTGCTCACGAACAAATGCGTTAAGGCTTAACGGTTTTTTTGGTATCTTAGGTACGCTCAAATCAACGCTAATAGAATGGTCGTTTACCATCTGGCGTATTGCCATTTCAGCCGTAGCTTTACCACCTAAAACATCATTAGATCTTAATATGCCATCTCTTGACAACCGAGCTTTTTCAATAGCTTCAGCCATGCTAATTGGCTTTGCAATGTCTTCTTTTCTTAATGTTGGCGCAGCTTCTACAAGAGCATCAACATTTATCGGCACTTCTGATTTTCGTAACGCACCTATAACAGAACCAAGCCCACTACCTAGAAATGTTCCAAGCCCTACATTAAGCAAAGCTTCGCCCATGGTGTAATCAAGTTGCTGATTTTTTGACAACCCATAGTAAATAGGCTCAGTAACAACTGAGCCTAAAAAACCTTCTATACCGCCGATTATAGCACGACCTTTTACCTTGCCGTACCTTGATAGGTAATATGCTGCGCGGCCTTGACCGACAAAAGGTATAAACAAGCTGGCAACTTCTAGCGGATCTTGCGCCATTGCAGCCATACTGCCACCAAACTTAACAACACCCGGCACAACCCCTTTCGGCCCTGCATTTACAATCGCATTGCGTATTAGTTCTTCTTTCTTACCTTCGTATAAAACAGCAGCTTCTGCATCTGTCATAGGGCCGTCAAACTCTAAAAGATCGCCATACTTTTCTTCTAAGTCAGGGGTATCTAGTAATCTTCCTTCTTTGATGCTTTGCGTTACAAAACCTTTGAAGTCTTTTTCATCTTGCGCAAGCAAACCATCTATTTCTGCGTTTAACTTTTCAATCTTAATTGGATCAAATTCGTTTACCAAATCGCTTTCTAAAGCCATACGTCTGTTCTGTATGTCTCTATGTAACTGTCGGCGCTCTTCTCTCTGGTCTTCTGTCATTCCAGCGTAAACACCAGTTGATACTCTGGATGCTAGTTCTGTCGTCATAGGTTGTGCAGCAAGAGCCTTAAAAGTTGTTCCAAGCGACACTTCCAAATTCATAGCAGCTTCAAACTCTGCAAGAGGATTAGCCGTTTGGAGTTCACGCGCTCTCAACGGTCACCGCCCTGAGATTTCACCATATCTCTTTGTTGCTGCTGTCTGCTTTTGTCACTTCTTTTGGGTTTTATTTGATTTTCTAATGCTATGAACTCTAAAAACTTTATGTCATAAAAAGAGCCGTCTAAATTACGAACAGGTATGCGCTCGTCACCAATTCTATAATGAAGAACAAGACCATCACCAGTGCTGTTATTTAACCATTCACCCATCGATGTTATTGCTGCAATATTAACAGCCTGATCTGCAAACTCTGGCAGTCTTGGATCGTTTAACACTGCAATAGGCTTAATGTCTTTTAACAAAACCTCACTTTTAGCAAGACGCTGTGCTGTTTCCGCAATTTTATCAGGATCGCCGTAAGCTGAACTTTTAGGAACGATAAAGTTGCCTCTACTAGAGTAAACATTTTCACGATCAGGAAAGATCATATCCATTGCTTTGTTTGCTGCTTCTTTAGCTGACATGCCTTGACTAAGGCTAAACAAACCAACTTTCTTGGCAACCGCCATAGACTCTTGAAACTGTTGATTTGCACTTGTAAAGTTGCCAGCCGTAAATGCTTCGTAATATTCTTGGGTGTCAAAAATTAAATTCTCTTCAAGAACGTCTATTTCTGATTTGTCTTGACCCGAACTAATAACTGCTTCTTCAAGACTTTTAATTGTTGTTTCTGCAAGAGCAGTAACAATTTGCTTATTGCTTGAACCCTCAACATACATTGCTTCTACATATTCAGTCTGCAAGCCTGCGCGCCGTAAGTTTTCTAAAAGAACAGGGCCAGCCTCGCCCGAACTCTGAATAAGTGCGCCGAGATAGCTGCTTGCTGTTGCGGCATCAACATTTCTTATTTGCTGTAAAACCTGATCGCGTTCATTCTTATTTAGCAAAGGTGTATGATCAAGGTCGTACAAAGCTTTAATCTGAGTGCCTTGTGCTAGTCGGTCTTCAATACCAGAACTGCCGTTAAGAAATGCGTCAGGGCTAATATCAACCGTTGTAATCTTAATGTTGCCAGCCTGCGTATCTGAAACATAAGCAATAGGATCTTCTTCAATTCCCTTTAGCATACCATCTTTATAATCTAGCAAAAACTGAAATGCTTTTTCATCCATGTCAGTTGCTTGGTCTGCATCTCTGAGAGCCTGCAATTGATTGCCTTGCTGAGAAATTATGTTGTCAATATTCTTAGGTGTAACACCTTTCTTAATATCTGATTGAAAAAGCTGAAATATTTTAACACTAGCTAAATCATCAATTAAACCAAGGTAAACGGTATCATCTATTTTGCCCTCTAAGGTTGATAAAGTAGCTTCAAGATTAACAACTTCTTCATCTGAAACAGTCCGACCTTTTGCCATGCTTGAAATTAGAAAATCAGCACCTTTTCCTACAGATTTTGCAGCAGCAACAGAAAGCGTAGCTTTATTCTTTTCTTCTTCTGTTGGCATATCAATATAACTAGCCGCACGACCAATAGTACCGATAATCTTAGCTTGATCCTCAAGCGACATAAGGTTTAGCAAACCAATTTGATAACTTGCACCTTCTGGCGCTAGAGAAGCGTCACCCTCTCTAATTGCTTGCCTAAACCTTTCCATGTCTGCGCTAGGAGTTTCGCTATTATTAGCAAAGTTACGAATTGAACCAAGTACACCGTTGAACAATACTTTTTGCTCTTTAGCCTTTAGTACATCCGGGTTTCCGAGCATTAGTTGGGAAAGACGCTGATTGGTTGCGCCTATGCCTGCAAGAAGAAATTTTACTTGGGATAGATCATCACCGTTAGCTATTTCTTGTGTAGCTTGCTCAAAAGACGCAGCAACTGCTGCGTTATGACGTTTTTGAAGTTTTGTATCAATTTCATCCCTAAGCCTAAACCGACTTGAGATTTCCATCTTATTAAATTCGTTTTTAAAGTTGGCAATAGAAGCTCTGTTTGTCCCAATCTTATCTTTAATTAAACGCTCTTTAATAGCAGTCATGCTTTGTGACCACATTGACGTAGAAGGATCGTTATTTTCTGTATCAAGAGCTTTTAGTAATTTATCCCCTTTAAGAAGGTCTCGGTAAGTATTTGCAATTTCTTCCTTTGCACCAAATATTGCCTCGTTACGATTAATCTCAGTAATCATATTGTATCGCATAGTGGCAAACTGATTGGCTTCAGAAATAGCAGTGCCAAGCACCTTGCCTTGCTCTTGAATGGCTCTTGGGCCAGCCATAGACATTCTAGCAGAGATTGACCGTCCGGGCGTATCACGGCTCATCTGCCCTTTTGATGTATATAGGGGAATTTTCATTATACGTTCACGCCCCCTGTAGAGCCGCTACCAAGGCCAGTAGAATAACCTCGACGCGCAGCAGTGCCAAAGCCACTGATCAAGCTTGCAGTGCCTTGCGACCTCATTGCTGCCGCCTGATAGCCTGCATCCATCCTAGACATCTCAGCGTTTAATCTTACGCCTTCTTGTGCATCCGTAATCTGCATATTCGTGATTGAGTTATTGAACTCGTTGACCGCCATATCGTATTCAAACTCTCTAGCGTTTTGACGCAAAACTCGCATTGGCGTACCTTGCGATATGTCAATCCCGGCAGCAGAGTAAGATGCAATGGCTTGGCCTTGAACGCCTGAGAAACGATACCTGTCTCTGTTCTCATCTAGCAGCAGATTGGCATTGATAATTTTGCGCTGGTTTTCAAGAATAGTAAGATCACGCTCAATGATACCTGCGTTAAACTCGCCTACCTTCTTTGCAGCCTCTGCTGCTTTATCGGCAGATCGTTTAGCTTGTACGCCGCCAAATATATCAAGGCCAATGCCTATTGCTGCAAGAACAGGAAGACCCATTTTTATTCCTTAAATATCAAAAGTATTCAGACGTGGAAAGATTGCTAAAACAGACAAGGGCAGGGGTTGAGATTGTCTGATAAAGATCTTTGCATCATCGTCAAAGCCGCCAGTAAACTCTATTTCTTTGTCGCCAGTGAAAAGTGGAACGGCAGTGTCCATATCCATGCTGTCATCTCGGAAAAATACCCGGTCAGCATTTGTACTATCAGTGCCAATCTCTATGCCAACAGTCTTGTCTAAACGGACAACAACAGCATGTATTCTTTTCGGCTTGCCTTGGCTTGTGCCGTCAACTGATCCAGCCTCTAAACGCAGCGTCTGCATGGTCGATGTATAGCCAAGCCCAACAGCGCCAGATGTGATTGAGAAGTCAAACGTTATGCCGCCAGCGCTTACAGTCTTATCAGCATGTGTTGCGCCGTTAGCTAGGATTGTCGTGCTTTGCCCTTCCAGATGAAATAATGCATTTACGCTTGTTATAGC